>JAABUS010001832.1_pt1 | contig 43506 bp, 31 predicted proteins | sample 5560161 | NCBI WGS metagenome assembly JAABUS01 (sample SAMN10711885, study PRJNA513376) | rock metagenome | isolation source: Antarctica rocks | place: Antarctica: Victoria Land, Trio Nunatak nord | collected 2016-01-04
AACAAAGGTGTTATTGGATTTTATGAATTCAGACCTGCGGATTATAAAGCCGACAGCACCTACAACTATCCGTTATTAATATTTTTGCATGGTATCGGGGAACGGGGTAATGGAAGTTCTGAATTACATATGGCACTGAATTCATCATTTGCTAAAATGCTGGTTAAAGGAGCAACGATGAAATTTGTGGTAAATGGCAGGCAGCATGCCTTTGTGGTGCTTATTCCACAGATGTCTAAAAATTTTGAGAACTGGCAAAATTTTTATGTGGATGCCATGATAGATTACGCCAAAAAGAACCTTAAAATAGACACCGATAAAATTTTTATCAGCGGTTGGAGCCTTGGGGGTGGAGGTGCCTGGAAATATGCTACCGCTTCGCTTGAAAACGCCAGCAAACTTGCCGGGATTATTCCTGTATCACCTGCACCGGATTATACCGATTTATGTAATCTTGCCCGTGGAAAGGTAGCCGTATGGGCGCATCATGCAAAAGATGATGCTTCAATTCCTCTGCATTATACCGAGGATGCGATTACCGGAATCAATGCCTGCTTACCAGCCATTCCGGCCTTAATAACTTATTATCCTTTTGGTGGACATCCCTTTGTGGCCGATCGGGCTTATGACACATTAAACAGTATTGAATACCCGAATATATTTCAATGGATGATAGGAACCTCCAGGGTCAATAATCCTGGTAACAACAGGAGTCCTGTTGCTAATGCCGGAAATGATACTATTGTCTTCTTGTCTGCAACTACTGCTGTATTAAATGGAAGTGCTTCTTATGATCCTAACGATGTAATAGTACATTACAGATGGTCTGTTGTAAGCAGTCCTGCTTCACCGAAACTTAATATTCATAAGCAAGAATTTCCTGTATCCGAAGTGTCAGGTTTCGAGGCTGGTAATTATGTTTTCAGTCTTTCTGTTAAAGATCAGTTTGGAATAACTAATTCAGATAATGTTAATGTCAAGGTAATGTTACCTCCTGCTGGAAAAAATGCCCTTCCGGTTGTTAATGCAGGACCCGATATAACTATAAAGGAAAATACTTATTATATAACTGGATCAGGCCGGGATTTTGACGGAACAATTAAAAGTTTCAGATGGCGTCAGGTCTCAGGGCCGGTATCAGTTACAGTTCAGGAAATAGGTAATGCTGCTGCATTATGGGGCATTTACGAGGAAGGAACATATGGAATTGAATTATCAGCATACGACAATCATAATCCTGCCGGTATTGGAAAAGACACAGTTTTTATCACCCGGATTCCCGCTTCTCCGGTTTATTTTAATTATTTTTCAACCGAAAAACCTGCAACTTTTAAAACTGATGTAATCCGATATGATATAATAGCAGTTTTTATAATGTTTAGCTTCCTTTCTTCATTGATATTCAATAGGTTTACTATTAAAAAATTATCCGATAAAAGTCACATCATGTTTTATTAATACCCTCCTTTTGTTGTTTTCAGACATTTTTTATACTTTTAGACCCTCTAACGCAGTTCCTATGCATGTGATACAAATACTAATTTACTTACCCGGATGCTGGTTTTAAGAAAAATTTTTAATAAAGCATCAAAAATATCTAATACTTGCTACCCTTTCCAATACCTTATTTGTATAAAATAATTGTTCTAATGAATAATAAATTAGAGTTTTCAAGGTCTGATTAAAACTCTTGTATGTTCTGTATGCCTAAATATTTATATTATATACTTTTTTTGCCGGTATTTCGTTTTATTAGATTGATTTTAAAATTTATTATGACTAACCATTTACGATTTAACAAGACTTTGCTTTTGCCCGGTTTATTGATGCTGATAATTTACGGGGCTTCTTCCTGCATGGATACTAAAAAAGCCATTTACTTTAATAATATAGGAAACAGTGTCATTGAATCTACTATACCTGATCTTGAACCAATTATACAGAAAAGCGATTTGTTAGCAATATATGTCAGTAGTGCAAATGCAGAAGCATCCCAGATGTTTAATACGCTCAATATGCCAACGGCAACCTCCGCAACTTCAACAAGTACTATTACACAATCTATCGGTTACCTTGTAGGACAGGATGGTGATATTCAATTTCCGGTGCTTGGCAAAATTCATGCAGCTACTTTAACCAAAAAGCAATTAACGGATAAAATAGTCAGCAGTCTTTTAGAAAAAAAGCTGCTTGTTGACCCGATTGTAAACATCAGTTTTTTAAATTACAGGGTTACTGTTTTAGGTGAAGTAGGAAGGCCAACCGTTATTTCTGTTGCCAATGAAAAGATTTCCCTCTTGGAAGCCCTTGGATTAGCTGGTGATCTTACCATATTTGCCAAAAGAAACAATGTGTTGTTAATCAGAGAAGAAGGAGGCAAGAAAATTATAAGAAGGATTAATTTAAATACCCAGGAAATTTTTTCCTCTCCTTACTATTACCTTAAAACCAATGATGTAGTGTATGTAGAGCCAAATAAATCAAAGGTCGCTAACAGTGGACGGGCACAAGTTATTCTTCCTATCGTTTTCAGTGCACTCTCATTGTTAACAGTTATTTTTTCATATAATAGATAATTATTATAAAACGGAATGCAGCAACCTCAAAAAAATATTCAGGATACTAACCTCACTGGCGGATTTAATCAGATCATTTCCCGCTTTGTTCCTTATTGGCCATTGTTTCTGATACTTCTTATAATTTGCCTAGGTTGTGCCAAGCTATACCTTAGATATACTATTCCTATTTATGAATCAAAAGCCACTATACTTATAAAGGATGAAAGTAAAGGGGTAGAAAATTCGGAATCGCTTGCTTCTTTAAATATTTTTGGATCTAAAAAGATCGTTGAAAACGAAATTGAAGTAATTAAGTCCAGGACTGTTATGAAGAATGTGGTTAAAAACCTGGCCCTGTACTCCCCCATATACATAGAAGGAAAAGTCCAATCGGTATCTGCATATATTTCTTCACCGGTAAAAGTATTTTTAAAAAGTCCTGATTCACTAATAGAATCGGGTAAGATTTACTTTACTTATAATAATGACTTAAAACAGGTTAATATTGAAGGACAGCCATATATATTAAATCAATGGATTGATTCTAAATGGGGCGCTATAAAATTTGTTTTTAATAAACATTATACGGAACCTGTTCAAAAGAAATCTTTATTCTTTGTATTGATAGACGTAAAAAAAGTAGCGAATGGCTTAATCAGTGGTTTAGATGTAAGCCCGGCAAGTAAACTTTCTTCCATTATAAACCTGACATTGTACGACGAAGTGCCTCAGCGTGGAGAAGAAATATTAAATGAAGTGATCTCTGTTTATAATTCGATTTCTATTGAAGATAAGAACAAATCTTCAGCTAATGCCTTGTCTTTTGTAACTACGAGATTGAAAAGTGTAATTTTAGAACTGGATTCAGCCGAAATTGCCATTCAGAAATTTAAAGCTAATAAAGGTATTGTAGACATCGGCGAACAGGGGAAACTATTTTTACAAAGTGTTGAAAGTAATGATCAGAAAGTAAGTGGCATCAGTGTACAACTTTCTATTTTAGACCAGGTTGAAAGATATGTGCTGGAAAAAGAAAATACCTCCGGTATAGTGCCATCTACTGCAGGATTGACAGATGGATTATTATCCAGCTTGCTTGACAAGCTTAATACCGCTGAGATGCAATATGAGAAATTGAGGAAAACCACTGGTGAAAATAACGCATCATTAGTGTCATTAAGAGACCAGATCGATAAAATAAAACCTAGTATACTCGAAAACATCCGTAGTCAACGTAATAATCTCATAGCAAGCAAGACTAATCTATCAAGTACCAGTGACACATATAAGTCTATGCTTAGAGACATTCCCCAAAAAGAACGGGAACTAATTGAAATAAGCAGGTCTCAGGCTATCAAAAATAATGTGTATTCATTTTTACTTCAAAAAAAGGAAGAAGCAGCGTTATCTCATGCATCAACTGTTTCTGACAGCAGGCTTGTAGATGGTGCTGAGTCAGGTTTAAACCCGGTAAGCCCCAAAAAAAATCTTATATATGGCATTGCATTCCTTCTTGCCCTGAGCATACCTGTTGGCTTTGTTACTTTAAAAGATCTTTTTATTAAAAGAATACTTTTTAGAAGTGAGATTGGAGACCTTCTTAATTTTCCTATAATCGGGGAAATTGTTCACAATACTTCTAAAAGAGACCTTGTAATAGGTGATGGAGACAGAACATTTATTGCAGAGCAATTCAGGCAAATAAGGAGCTCATTGTCTTACATCGGTATTGGTTCCGGCAAAAAGAAAGTTTTAATTACTTCTTCCATTTCAGGTGAAGGCAAAAGTTTTGTTGCAGCTAATTTGGCATTAAGTTTGGCATTGACCGAGAAAAAAGTTGTGTTGCTTGAGTTGGATTTAAGGAAACCAAGATTAGGACAGATTTTTAATAATATAAGTCAGCTAGGTATTTCAGACTTTTTAAGAGGAAGGGTTAGTAAAGAACAAATTATACATAGAACCGGTGAGAATGAAAACTTATTTTTAGTTTCAAGTGGTAATGAAGTTTCTAATCCTTCTGAATTACTTTTAAATGGAAGGCTGGAAGAATTATTAAAATTTCTTGATGAGCATTATGACTATATAATAATGGAAACAGGGCCGGTAAATGCCGTAACAGATCCTTTAATTATATCAAACCTATGCGATGCGACCCTGTTTGTGATCAGGTATAATTATACCTCACGGGAACAGATAAACGTTTTAAAAGATCATTTAAAAGTTAGGGAATTAAAAAATGCAGCGATCATATTTAATGGAGTAAATTCAGTCGGGTTTGGCAAATATGGTGCAGCTTATGGATATACCGATAAGAAGAAGAAGTAAAAGGTGAGAAGTGTAATACTTAGATGCGATCGAATGTGATTTTAGGGTGCTTAATTTGTGTTCAAAACTCAACAGGAATGTGACTGGGTTAGCGAAGCTGTTAAAACCTACGATCTATATTAACGTGTTAAATAATTTAAATGATGATTAAAGACAAAATGTGGTATGCTATATATACTAAACCCCGCTGGGAGAAGAAAGTTGCAAGTCTGTTAGCGCGTAAAAACATTGAAAATTATTGTCCGTTAAATAAAGTTCAAAGACAATGGAGCGACCGTAAAAAGATTGTTATGGAACCTTTATTTCAATCTTATGTTTTTGTAAATGTTTCTAACCTCGAACAAACACTGGTAAGAGAAACCAGCGGTGTTTTAAATTTTGTTTACTGGTTGCAGAAGCCTGCTGTAATACGTGAAGAAGAAATTGAAGTAATCAAAAGGTTTTTAAATGAGTACCACCATGTTCAGGTTGAAAAGTCTACTGTAAATTTAAATGATAAAGTAAGAATAATCGGTGGCCCTTTAATGATGAGAGAAGGCAATGTTCTCGAAGTAAAAAATAAAACAGTAAAGGTATTATTACCAACTATGGGCTATACTTTAGTTGCTGAAATAGAAAAAATAAATCTTGAAAAAGTTCCGGTTTCTAATGATGGAAACCAGTTAATTGTATTTTGAAAATCTTTTTTAATTAAATATCCTGCAAAATTAACCTGCCTCTAATTTCATGTCATAAATGATAACTTTAGTTAAAACCTTAAGTCGGAGTTTCTTTAAGGAGGGGCATGAGCGTTCTTTAAAGGTAAAGAAAAATGTAGCCATTTCTTTCCTGATCAAGGGAGCAAGTATACCTGTTTCTCTACTTCTGGTTCGTATGACTATAGATTATATAAATCCGGTTCAGTATGGCATCTGGCTTACTATAAGCGGCATTGTTGCGTGGATGAATTTTTTTGATATTGGTTTAGGTAATGGTCTTAAGAATAAGCTTGCTCACGCGTTAGCATTGAACCAGGAAGATGAGATGAATAAATACGTTAGTACTACGTATGCTGCAATGACTCTGATTTCACTTTTTTTCTTTATTGTTGTTTCTTGCATTAGTTTTTTTGTTGACTGGAATAAGATCCTCAATATTCCATCGTCTTTACCATACGATGTAAGGCCTGTAATCATTGCTGTACTTTTGTGTTGCAGCGTACAATTTGTAATTCAGCTGCTGAATACATTATTAACTGCTACACATCAGCCTTCAAAATCTTCAGTTATAACTTTCATAGGCCAGTTTGCTACGTTGGTAATTATCTACCTGCTTATTAAAAGTGTTCCCGGCAACCTGATGACTCTTGTAATTGTTTTGGCAGGAACTCCAATAGTAGTAATGTTTATTTCAGGATTATACCTGTTCAAAACAAATCTTAAAGTACTCTCACCAAAATTAAAAAATGTTGATTTCAGGTATGCAAAAAGTTTGATTAATACTGGTGGAATATTCTTTTTTATACAAATGGGTGCACTAATTCTTTTTCAAACTGATAACTTGATTATTACACGGATATTAGGCCCTGAGGCCGTAACTACATTTAATGTCTCACAAAAATTGTTTTCTATTTTAATGATGGCTTTTAGTATAATTATAACCCCTTTCTGGAGTGCTTTCACGGATGCTTATGCAAAAAAAGATTTTAGCTGGATCAAGGTTAGTATAAAAAAAATGCGGCAATTATGGCTGGCGCTTGCCATTGGCTCATTAGTACTATTCCTGGTATCTCAAACTCTTTATAAATTATGGATAGGAAAGGCGGTAATTATTCCTGTTTCTTTATCATTAGGAATGGCATTTTATGTGATGGCTTACATGTGGCAAACCCTGCATGTATATCTGTTAAACGGAGTAGGTAAGGTGAGGCTTCAATTATTTCTGGTTATTGGAAGTTCCGTAGCAAATATTCCGCTTGCTATATTCTTAGGAAGACATTTTGGTTTGGCAGGAATAGTAAGTGCCAGCACAATTTTATTTACAATCATGGGTATTATTTTTTCAATTCAATGTGAAAAAATAATTAATCAGACAGCCACCGGAATTTGGGATAAGTAGTGTTGTGCTATCCACGAGTTTCATATCAACAGCTCTCAGCAATCAGCAGATGAATACCAGTAGCTATTCCTTCTGCTAGTTAACAGCTGATTGCTAATATTATTTGTAATTTTCATGTTTGTAATTAAGTTGAATAAGGTGTGTGATAAATGTATCTACAACCACAATTTTTAATATTCTATGAGGTATATAGATCTTTTGCGTTCTAAGTTTTATTATTTATTACATCCAAATAAAAAAGAACTATTTAACTGTGTTATATCTCCCAAAGCCAAGCTGTACGAACCTTATAGCTATGCGGATGTAACAGTTGGGGATGGTACTTATATTTCCGCAAATGGAAGAATTTCTATGACTGCCATTAAAAAATACTGTTCTGTTGGCCCGGATCTGTGTTGTGGATGGGGAGTACATCCTTTAAATGGAGTTTCAACATCTCCTATGTTTTATTCGATAGGTAAACAAAATGGAAGAACATTAGTTAATAATAACAAGTTTGAAGAAAGAAAGCAAATCTCAATAGGAAATGACGTTTTTATTGGCAGAAATGTTATCATTCTGGACGGCGTTACAATTGGTGATGGCGCTGTAATTGGTGCCGGTGCAGTTGTAAGTAAAAATATTCCTCCTTATGCTGTAGCTGTAGGCACACCAATTAAAATAGTGAAATACAGGTTTACACCAGAAATTATTGAACAGTTATTGGATTTGCAGTGGTGGGATAAAGATGAAAAGGTGTTACAAAAAGTAGCTGAATACTGCTTTGATATACCTTCTTTTTTAAAAGTAATGAAGAAGCTATAACTGATTACTGAACCGGTTTACATTAAATAAATTCTAAACAAACCTTAACTTTCCTTTTTTGATTGCAATAGCTATTTATGTCATCATCAGTTTGTACATGGGTAAAAAAAATCCGGTGTACTATTTGATCCTTCCTATAGCACTTCAACAGGGAGAGGCGGCGTTTATAAATCAATACATAGCAATAGGCGGTAAAAATATATTATCTCCGTATGCCACAATTTTTGTAGACGTATTGTTTTTTTTAATGGCAGGGTTAGCTATCGTACTTATGAAGATTCGCTATAAAAAAGTGCCGTGGATCGGAACTACATTTATTGCTTTTTTCTTATTGTATGTTATCTTTCTGTGGTTAAGATCATTTTTAGATTTCCCTAATTCGAATGAAGTTTTCCTCACCGGCCGGCTTTTCATGTATATTTCTCTCAGTTATTTTTTGTGGGTGGCTATATTCGAAGCTTTCACCAGGGAGCAATACGAGCAACTAATAAAACTGATGTTTTATGTTACTCCGATTTCGACCATCATTTACATTTTAAACTCAAGCAAGATTATAACTTTTTATGATCCATCGTTGATTTATGTGGAGGTTGATTATGGTATGCAATCATTCCTGAGAGACTTCAGAACTATTCCATTATGGCTGATACCTGTATTGGTATTAAGTATATTATCGTTGCTGACTCCTACATTTAAAGTGCCTAAGTATTTAGTAATTTTAAATATTATGATATTGCCGGTTGGAGTACTCTTTACTTTTACACGGTCTATACTTTTTGTTGTAATAATCCAAATGGCATTTCTTATGATAATGTTTGGTTATAAGTTAAGTGGCAAGATAATAAGGAACCTTGTTTTATTCGTTGGTTTTATATCTATATCCCTTATTGTAATTCAAAAAGTATTTCCCGGTCAGGCCAACTATTTCTCAGACAGGTTGCTCTCTGCAAAAAAGGAGGGCAAGAGCGAAGAGAATGTAAATATTCGTCTCGAATACTTTAAAGAGACTAGCAAAATAGTGAATTTTACGAATCCTTTTTTTGGGGCTGGGATGAACAGGAAGTATTATATGAGGATGAATGCAATCGGTGCCTGGATAGCGGATTCTACTATACCTGTTTTTTTAATGCATACCGGATGGATAGGCGTTTTAACGATATTTGGAATTGTATTAGTTTTTTTTGTAGACAGTTTTATAACCTTCACAAAAACGAAGGATTGGCTTACTTGTTACCTAAGCGCTTATTTTCTTGCTCTATTGATAAGTTCACAAATAATGGGAGAAACTCTGACCGGGAATGTATGGACACTTATGAACTTTGCCCTTTATTCCGTTATAAAATTTAACAGGTGGAAGCCTTCAAATGAGGTAATTGAAAATGCTGCGTAATTGTTTTATGCCATTATTCTCTGGTCTGTAATTCTGAAAAGATTAATTAATTCAAAAATAAATTTCAAATGAATATAGCTTTTGTTTCTACCTATAATGCACATGATGTGAGCAACTGGTCTGGTTTGGGTTATTACATTAGTAAATCACTGGAAGAAAGCGGAAACAATTTGCAGTATATTGGAGGTATAACCGGTAAGGCGACGCCGTTAAATTTTCTGAAGAAAGCATATTTTTCAAAAATAAAAAGCAAGAAATTTTTTTACGAGCGAACTGTGGCGATGGCAAAAAAATATGCAGATATCGTAGCTGCCAGACTTTCTGACGATAAGTCTGAATATGTATTCTCACCCGGCAGTATTCCAATTGCTTTCCTGAAAACTGATCGTCCTAAAATATTTTTTACAGATGCAACCTTTGCCTGTTGGTTAGATTATTATATACCCTCATCTAATTTGTCTCAGGATATAATCCGGCAGGGGCATGAAATTGAAAAACAGGCTTTAGACAGTTGTGCATTGGCTGTTTATTCGTCCGAATGGGCTGCCCAGTCGGCTATTCAGTTCTACGGAGCCCATCCATCAAAAGTAAAGGTGTTACCTTTTGGAGCTAATTTCAGTAAAACTATTTCAGAGACTCAGGTTCGTGATTTTATTTTCAAAAGAAATAACCACAAACTAAAAATATTATTTAACGGGGTTGATTATATCAGGAAGGGTGGTGACCTGGTTTTGTCTACCGTAACGAAATTACGGGAAAAGGGAGTAGATGTTGAGCTTCATTTTGTGGGTTTGGCGGTGCTGCCATTTGATACTGTACCTGATTTTATTATAAACCATGGTTATTTAAAAAAAGCGATACCTGAAGAAAACGCGCTTCTTGAAAACTTATACCAAACCAGCCATTTCCTATTCTTACCTTCTAAAGCAGAAGCCTTCGGATGTGTATTTTGTGAAGCAAGTGCTTTTGGCATGCCTTCTATTTCACGAAAAACAGGTGGTATCACTTCTGCAATTACTGACGGGGTAAATGGTTTTACACTGGATGTCTCTGCCAGTGCCGATGATTACGCAGACCTGATTTATTCGTATTTTATTGATAAGGAAAAATATAATCAATTGGCATTGTCATCTTATTTTGAATACAAAAAAAGGCTTAACTGGAAAAGCACTGGCGGGTCTTTAACAGGACTAATAAAACAGTTATAATTACGTTATTCCATCAACATCAATTCATAATTTTAAAATAGTATTTAATGTGTCGTATTTCAGTAATTACTTCACTCTTTAACTGTCAGCAATACCTGAATGGGTATTTTATGGCTACAGCTCAAATTGAGAATAAAGATGAAATTGAAATATTGCTTATCCATAATGACCCAAAGGAAGACGAACTAAAAATTATTAATGACTTTCTCCCGGGGCTTCCTTTTATCAAACATGTAATAGTTGAAAGAGAAGGATTATATAACACATGGAATCGTGGGGTAAAAATGGCGAAAGGTAACTATGTTACAACCTGGAACGTTGATGATGTTCGTCTTCCGCATTCGTTAAGTGATCAGGCTGATGCTTTGGATAAAAATGCTGATGCTGCGCTTGCTTACGGAAATTTTAAGATAGTAAATAAATATGGAAATACAGAAGGCAAAGATGTTAATGAACCTGAGTTTGATTCAAACAATAATACATTCCGTGAAAATTTCCACATTGGTTGTTTCCCCATGTGGCGAAAAGGAATTCATGATTCGATAGGTTATTTTGATGAACAGTTTAGGTTAATTGCTGATCTTGATTTTCAAATTCGCGTGGCGAAGAGATACAATATGATAAAAGTAAATAAGCATTTAGGCTTTTACCTTGAAGGAACATCAGCAAACCTGAGTAGTGATTTTTCAATTCAGGATAAAGAACATACCGTATTGCACCTGAGGTATGGAAACTTTAATTCCATTTTCCTAACACATGTTATCAACGGATTAAAAAATTTTAAAATATTCAGTTACAAATGGTATGGAGCTTATCATCCAATGAGCCAATGGGTAGTGGAAGATAAATTTTCATATGTAGTAAAGTTTCCATTGATAATATTCTCTATTTTAAAATGGCCTCGTCACCTGGCAAAAAAATATATTAAAAAACATTTGGTTAGAATGAAACAAAACAAGCTTAATGGAAATTTTGCTAGTTAAGTAGATTGGAGAAACAAACTGTTACTTAATAAAGCTGTATGTAAACCATGCGTTAAGTATTATATGAATCAGGGAATAGAAATTGCTTTAAAGTTATATTTTATTTTACACAGTTATAATGCATTAATTTCTGGAAGCCTGGTTAAAATTTCTGATAAAATATAATTTGATGCTTTTTAATAATGAATAAAATCTATAATCAATGATCAGTATGATCATACCCAGTTATAATAGGGTAAACGAATTGCAAAAGTGTGTTGAAAGTGTAATAAGTCAGTTTTATGATGGATTGGAAGTGATTGTGATTGATGATTTTTCTACCGATTCAACCAGAGACTATTTATCAGAGTTAGCCATTAAGCATTCATTTATTAAAGTCCATTTAAATGACCGTAACCGGGGAGTTAATTATTCAAGAAATAGGGGAATTGAAATGGTTACAAAGCCTTTTATTATGTTCCTGGATAGTGATGATGAATTAGTGGAGGATGCCCTTGTTAATGTAGTGAGAATTAGGAAAGCTAATCCTGGTACCAAACACTTTCTGTTCAATATTGAGGACCGTGAAAACGAATTTAAAGAGATAAGAGAACTCAAGTATATACAATATGAGGATTGGCTAAGAGGGGATGTTACAGGTGATTTTACCCATGTTGTGAGTACCCCGATTATAAAAAAATATTTATTTTTTGAACAGTTCAGGATGTATGAATACCTTAATTGGCTTAGGATTAAGAAAGAAACCTCACCGCAGCTTCATGTTCCTATTACAACAACGCGTTGTGAAAGAGGCCGGGCAGACAGCCTTACCAGCTCATCAAAACTACAAAGTGAACCGGTTATAAAATCAAAGTTTGAATCGGAAAGAATGTATTATTCTATGTATCACAATGATTTGAAACAGTATAGTCCGTCAAAATTGGATCTTCCATTAATAAAAACAATCTTGCTTGGTGCGGCGTGCAATCAAAAACGAGATTCCAGGTCACTTATTCACTTTGCTGCAAAAAAATATATAAAACTTTTAAGCAATCTCGTGCTACTGGTACCTCCCTCTTTGCTTAAATATAGCATCATTAAATTTTCAACTATCAAAAGAAAGTAATAGGTTGTTGTTTTCCCAGAAACTTTGGTAATCCAAAGCGCTCCATTGAATTTATAATAAGATCCAATTAATTAGTTGTAAGTGAAACGCCTAAAAATTGTTCAGTGTTTGTTTACCTTCCAGATGGGAGGAGCCCAGGTGCTGGCGTTAGAGCTGTTAAACGAAATGTGTAGCGATCATGATGTTTCTTTAATTATTATTAACAACGCTTATAATATAGCCTTGTTAAAGCAACTTGATAAAAGGGTAAATCTGATTTTTATTAATCGGAAAGAAGGATCCCGTAATCCCATCCCAATTATAAAATTTAATCTTATTCTTTATAAAATAAAAGCAGATATAATCCATTGTCATGAACCGAATGTTGCAAAAATAATTAAATACAAGCACAGCAAAACGCTTTATACAATTCATGATGTAGGCATAGCTACCAACTCTTATCATTTGTTTAATATAATTATAGCTATATCAAATGCTGTTCACAAGGATGTGGTATCCAAATGTCATCTGCCAGTTAAAACAATCTATAATGGAATTCCAATGAATAATTTCGCTGCACGTTCCCATTATACATTAGATAAGGGAGAAAGGATTAAACTGGTGCAGTTAAGCAGGCTTATGCATGAAAAAAAAGGGCAGGATATTTTATTAAGGGCCTTGAATAAAATTGTTTATGATTATAAGTTTTATAATTTTTCAATGGATTTTATAGGTACTGGTGATTCGCATGAATATTTGGTAAACCTGAGTAAAGAACTGGGGTTGGAAAAGCAGGTTAATTTTCTTGGCGAAAAAGACAGGAGTTGGCTGTCTTTAAATCTTTGCCAATTTCATTTACTTATTCAGCCTTCGAGATACGAAGGCTTTGGACTTACAATTTTAGAAGGAATCGCAGCCGGGTTACCCATTCTTGCTTCAGACATCGATGGGCCTGCTGAAATTTTATGTGATGCTCCGGCCGGTTTCCTGTTTAATACGGAAAATGTAAATCAATGCGCAGAAATACTTATTAAAATATTCAACGTTTATCAAAACAACGGGATGGGTGAACTAATGAATAAAACAATTCCGCTTATAAAACAGAAATATTCTCTGAAATCATGTGTTAACGAATATTTGCATGAGTATGGTCGTTTATAGATATGGTAGAGTACGGCTGCTATTTTTATAATTGTGATTTATGTATTCAGGCAAACATATTTTATAAATTGCTAAGTATAAATATTATCCGGTATAAATAATAAGCTGTAAAAATGAATTTTTTTCAATTTATATCTCAGGACTGGAAAGTAAATAAAGGCAATATTAAAGGAAGGATCATATTATTGCTTTATAGAATCGCAAATATTTGTTCTAAAAAAAGGATCTATTATTATTTAGGGATTCCTTACTTAATATTTTATAAAATTCTTGTGGAATGGTTTTTTAGTGTAGAGATTCCGTGGAGAGTTCAAATCGGGAGAAATCTTATTTTATATCACGGACAGGCTCTTGTACTGAATGACAGGGTGATTATAGGGGAAAACTGCACGATCAGGCATTCTACCACTATCGGGAATAAATTGCTACAGGATGGAACTTTTAGTGCTTCGCCAATATTAGGTAACAATGTAGACGTTGGAAGTAACGTTTGTATTATCGGGGATATATATATAAAAGATAATGTAAAAATTGGCTGTGGGGCCGTCGTTACAAAAAATGTTTCTGGAAATTGTACCGTTGTAGGTAATCCTGCTATTGAGAAGAGAAAATTACAGGACAATTATTCCGAAGTAATAAATGGAATGTTAAAAGGTGATAGATAAAATATTATTAAACTTAAAATTTTAAAGAGGCAAATAGACCGTTATCATGAATAGCAAGACAGTTTTAATTTCAAGTCCAAGTTTGGATGTGACTAAAAATGTGAGTGGAATTTCATCACTGGTAGCAGATATTATGAATTTCAGCAATTATAAGTTTGTTCATCTTCAATTAGGTAGTACTGATAAAAAGAAGCGGAAAAATTTAGTCTGGGCTTTTAATCAGGTAAATGTTTTTTTCCTGATATTTTATACTACTGTATTTAAAAAGTACGACTTCGCTCATTTAAATGTAGGATTAGAAAAACCTTCTATTATACGGGAATCCATTGTTTTCTTTATAGTTAAAGGACTTTTTAGAAAAAAGGTTATTTTGCATATTCATGGTGGTTACTTTTTGATGCATGAACCAAAAAAGGGATTAATATCTTATTTATTAAAAAAAATAGTTAATAAAGCAGAAGCTATAGTCGTGCTCAGTGATCTCGAAAAACAAGTTTTAAAAAAAAGATACGGTAACCTGTCATTTTATTCCTTTCCAAATGCCGTTGATGTAACCTGCATTAATAATCTAAACAAACGGCACGAAATAGAGAAACTAACATTTATTTTTATGGGTCGTATTCATACTATGAAGGGTATTTATACAATCAGTGAAAGTTTGCAGTATCTATCAAAATATTTTCACCTGTTTACTCTAAATGTTTATGGTGCCGGAGTTGAATTAAGTGACTGGCTCGCCTCCCTCAATAAATATAAGGATTTGCAGTATACTTATAATGGCGTTATAACAGGAAAAGATAAGTGGATCGCCCTGCAAAATTCAGATGTATTTTTATTGCCTTCACTGCATAGTGAAGGAATGCCTATTGCAATGATAGAAGCTATGGCTGCCGAATGTGTTGTACTTGTAACAGATGTAGCCTCAATAAAAAGTGTGATAAACAATAATTATAACGGTATTCTGTTATCGGAAAGCAGTCCCGAACAATTAGCAGCAAGAATGGAAGAAATTATCCTGGGAAAAGTAGATATTGACTTCATAGGCAAAAATGCCCGGCAGTATGTTATAGAAAATTTATCTCTTCCTACATATATTGCCAAGCTTGAAGAACTATATTCAGGTTTATAACTTCAGTTTAATTAATTCAATCGGCTCTACGTGTGGAGTGAAAACAAAAAATATGAAAACATACAATAAGACTTAATGCCTGGTAAGGATTTTGATGAGTCTGGAAATAATTAACCGGACTTTAAATTCAATCGATGTTTGTTAGGGATTTGGTTGCTTATAAATTACGTTTAAAAAATCTAATATCATGGTAAAAGTTGCTTTAATTGGAGCTGGAAAAATGGGCATCTCTCATCTTTCTATTTTGGGAGCACATCCTAATGTAGAAGTGGTTGGAGTGAGTGATACGTCAAAGATGGTTATTGATGTATTTAATAAATACTCATCATTTCCATGTTTCTCCGATTATGAAGATATGCTTGGAAAAACAAAACCTGAGGCTGTATTTGTTGCAGTGCCAACAAAGTATCATGCCAGTATGGTTAAGAGGGTTTTAGAAAATGGCAAACATGTTTTTGCTGAAAAGCCTTTGTGCCTTACGCCTGATGAAGGTAAGCAATTGGTTGATATTGCAAAACGTAATAACCTGGTTAATCAGGTTGGTTATCATAATAAGTTTATCGGTACTTTTAAGGAAGTAAAAAAAATTCTTGATGAAGGATGGTTAGGCGATATCTTTCATTTTGCAGGTGAATCCTATGGTCCGGTTGTAATAAAAGCCAAACAAGAAACATGGAGATCGGATCCTTTGGAAGGTGGTGGTTGTTTAATGGATTATGCATCACATGTAATCGATCTTATCAATTATATACTTGGCCCTATCGCAAAGGTAAATGGTTCTATTCTTAAATCATTTTATTCTAAAAATGTAGAAGACTCGGTTTTTTCTTTATTAGAACTTTCCTCAAAAGTATCAGGTGTTTTATCGGTGAATTGGAGTGATGAAACATACAGGAAAATGTCTACCTCTCTAACCATACTTGGTAGCATGGGTAAAATTATCAGTGACGCTAATGAGCTGAAGGTTTATTTTAAAAACGGGGAAACTCCACCAGGTTATTCCAAAGGATGGAACGTTAAATATATTACAGACTTAACCGAACCTGTTGAGTTTTACTTACGGGGAGAAGAATATTCATCACAAATTGATTATTTTATCGATGCAGTACAAGGAAAAGTGCCTAATTCAATAAACAATTTTGAGAGTGCCTGGCATACAGATAAGGTAATATCTTTAATTAAAAACAGTATAAAAAATTAGAAATGGAACGCATACTTTTTGGTGATAACCAGTTTTTTGCTGTGAACCATATATCGGATGAGAAATCCAGGGCTCAGTCAATGAAATTCAAGAATGATGAGGCTATAATCAAAACCCTTGATTACGCAATTGATGCAAACATCAATACATTTATGTGTACCACTCATGACAGGATAGTAAATATATGCGACTTCATCAGGAGCCATCCTGAGAAGTACAGCAATTTTAAGATATGTCCATGTATGCCTTATGCACATAAATATGCCAATGCTGTTACCGAACTTGGCATTGCCGGCACAATTAAACAATATGTACCCGGTAATATATTCGGCTCATTATTTAAAGGAGGTGTAGCCTACTTATCAAAAGACTATCTATCCATTATGGAATTAATGATAGATGCAGAAATGAAGATGTTCAGGAACATAAACACTCCGGTAATATTCCTGCAAAATGTTATCACAGATTTACTTTTAGGACTTGGAATGGTAGATTTTCTTAAGGCTTTTCATGAATATATTGCAAAAAAATACAATGCAGAAGCAGGTTTTATAACTATGAATATGCCAAAATTATTGACCATGCTTGAAGGTGTAGGTATAACCAATCCTATCATCTGTTCGTCAATTAATAAAGTTGGTTTTAGAATGTCTGGTGGTAAAGAAGCGTATGAGCAGGTACTTAGAACTAAAAAGGTAAGAGCAATTGCCATGCAGGTTTTAGCAGCAGGCGCCATTCCTGCTAAAGAAGCTATTGAATATGTTTGCGGCTTACCTAATGTAGAATCAATTTTATTTGGAGCATCATCCAGAGGAAATATTCAGGAAACGGCTAAGCTGATCCGTGAATATGATAAAATGCAAGTGAGCGTAAATTAATTATTAATGGTTAATTGTTAATGGTTAATTATTAATGGTTAATTGTTAACGGATAATTGTTGGTAATGCATCTGTCCGTTAACCATTAACCATTAACAATTAGGCTTCCCCTATTTATTATATAGCACCTTTTCTGGCCTTATACCGGCATAATTACTATTATGCTACCTACCTGCCTGATTAAATTAAAATAACATATAAAATTAGTGTAGAGTCTGAATTTTGATTTTACACTGCTGACCGTATTTCCATAAAATATCCGTACAATGAATAGTAGATTTTTACGTCATCTGCAATTAATACTGGCTGTATTAGATCTTTTAGTTATCAATGCTGTATTCTTTACAACATACTATATAGCCAGAACTTTTTTTCACCTGGAAAAAATTGAAGGCTATAATTATTTTGAATACATTTATTTCGGATTTTCCTTAAGTATCGCCTGGTGCACTGTTATCCTGCTTGGTGGCTTATATCATGAGAAATATGTTCTGTCTTTCGAGCTTTTTACAAAGCGTACACTACACATATTTGTTTATTTTTTGGTGCTGGTTATCTTTTACGTTTTCCTGATCCGGCAGTATAAATATTTTGACCCTGCGTTTGTTTTCAGTGTGTTAAGCAGCATTTTTATTTCATTAATTTTTAACCGGTTTCTTTACCTGGCAATATACAATTATTTTAAAAGTAAAGAGTACTTAATTAATAAGGTAATCATCCTCGGTTATAATAACCTGTCTAAAAAGCTTGTCAGCTATCTTGAAGAAGATGGAATCAACAAGCAGATAGTAGGTTATTGTGAGGAATTCGAAAATGTAAAAGAACTTTCGCATTACCCCATCTTAAGTAATATAGGTGACGCATTGAACATTTGTAAAGAACATGGCGTAACCGAAATTTACTCCACTATTGCTCCGGAGCATAATCCAAGTATTTATCATCTTATACAAATGGCTGATCAGCTATGTATACGTTTCAGAATTGTTCCGGATATAGGGTTTTTTGTTAAAAGGCATGTTCATATCGATTATCTGAAGGAAATGGTAGTTATCTCCATGCGTAATGAGCCACTGGAGGATTTAGGTAACAGGATACGTAAAAGATTGTTTGACATTTTTGTAAGCTCAATGGTGGTAATTTTTATTTTTTCCTGGCTGTTTCCGATTATCAGTTTGCTGATCTGGTTAGAATCAAAAGGTCCTATATTTTTCAAACAACCCAGAAGCGGTAAAGAGAATAAAAGTTTTGCTTGTCTTAAGTTCAGAAGTATGCGGGTAAATGATAATGCCAATGAACAGCAGGCTACAAAAAATGATGCAAGAATTACAAAGATAGGTAAGATACTCAGGCGTACCAGTCTTGACGAATTTCCTCAATTCTTAAATGTTTTAAAAGGCGATATGAGTGTGGTAGGTCCAAGGCCTCATATGCTTAAGCATACTGATAGTTACTCCCGTATTATCGGTCAGTATATGATAAGGCAGTTTTTAAAACCTGGTATTACAGGTTGGGCCCAGATCAAAGGTTTTCGTGGTGAAACCAAAACCCTGGACCAGATGCAAAAAAGAGTAGAACATGATTTGTGGTATTTGGAAAACTGGAGTCTGATGCTTGATTTAAAAATAATATTTATTACTGTGCTTAACACCATGAAGGGAGAAGAAAATGCTTTTTAATTCAGCTATCAGCTATCAGGAGAGAACAAAACATAGATGGTAGCTGATAGTAGAATAAGTGGTTCCTTGTTAAACATGAAGGAAGCCACACGGATTTTATTTATGATATGTTTCTTCCTGATAGCTGACGGCTGATAGCTTATTCCGATTCCATTTAAATTTTTCAATGAATGAACGATCGCATACCCCAGGTTCCTCCTGTGATTGCCTCTCTTGCTCCTGGTCAAAATCAGCCATTATGGTCTGTGATGATACCATCTTATAATTGTATCAGGTTTTTAAGATATACCCTTGAAAGTGTTCTTGCTCAGGATCCTGGTATTAATAAAATGCAGATTGAAGTAATTGATGATTGTAGCACAGATGGAGATGTTAAGGCACTGGTTATGGAAATCGGAAAAGGCCGAATATCCTTTTACAGGCAACAGTTAAACAGGGGCAGTTTAAGGAATTTTGAAACCTGTATAAACAGAGCAAATGGTAAATTTATACATCTCTTACACGGGGATGATAGTGTTAAGGCTGGTTTCTATAATGAAATTGAAGGATTGTTTAATGCATATCCTGGGATTGGAGCCGCTTATACAAGATCTTCCAACATAGATGCGGATAATGTTGAAGAATCGGGATTGCCGGATAATTTATATCCCCCCAGGGGTATTATAGAAGACTTTCTTACTCGTATTGCATGTTTCCAACAATTGCAGCCGCCTTCTATAGTTGTTAAAAGAAGTGTGTATGAACATCTCGGCAGTTTTTTTGCGGTTAATTATGGTGAGGACTGGGAAATGTGGACCCGGATAGCAGCAAATTATAAAGTAGCATTTTCCCCGAAATGTTTAGCATGTTATAGAGCCGGACATGGCACAAATATTACAAATCAAAGTGTATTAACAGGACAGAACATTGTAGATATTTCAAGAGTAATTGATATTATACAGCAGTATCTTCCAGCTGATAAAAGAAGTGAACTAAAGAACCAAGCGCGAAAGAATTTTTCAATTCATTATGCCATGGCTTCCAATAAGATTTATCCGCAAAATAAAAAAATGGCTTTTGTTCAGGCACGCGGGGCAATAAAATTACATAAAAATTTAAAAACCTTTTACTACCTTTTAAAACTTTACCTGGTACATTTTAAAAGTATATTGGGTTGGAGGAATGTAAACGAACGTTTTCTAGTATAAAAAGTAAGAAAGTAAGATTAACACCATGTCAGAAAAGCAAATACATTGGGATTGGGAAATCAAAAAAGAAACAAGCTGGCTGGGAGTAAGCTTAAAAGAGCTGTATTCTTACAAAGATCTTTTATTCCGTTTGGTAAGGAAAGATTTTCTTGCTTCCTATCAGCAAACTTTGCTGGGGCCGTTCTGGGCAGTGCTGCAACCAATAATGACAGTGCTGATTTATGTGCTGGTTTTTCATAAAATGATGGGTGCTTCAACGGATGGCGTCCCTCCTATATTATATTATCTTGCAGGTATCACGCTATGGAATTTATTCTCAGATATATTTCTTGGCACCTCTTCTACTTTCTTAGGTAATATTTATATTTTCAGTAAAGTATATTTCCCCCGCATCATTACTCCTTTATCCGGTATGTTTTTGCACTGGATACGATTCCTTATTCAATTGGTATTGTTCCTGGGCTTTCTTATTTACTATTATGTATCAGGACAAATAGAACTTCACCTTCAATATATATGGCTGGTAATTCCTGTTGTAATTATAACATCTGGTATTGCCCTTGGGTCAGGTCTTATTTTTTCTATACTTACAGCCAAATACCGCGACCTTCAAAACATAATTCAGTTAATACTTCGTTTACTGATGTTCATTTGTCCTTTGATTTATTCTGTTAACTCAGTTACACCAAAATTAAGATTGCTGGTAATGTCTAATCCGCTTTCTTCTCAATTTGAATCATTCCGGCTGGCACTTTTAGGAAGAGGGCACGTTACAGAATTACAATTTTTATACAGCTTTGCCATGATGCTTCTAATGGTGAGTATAGGATTGCTTTTTTTTAATAAAATGGGCGATAAATTAATAGACGTACTTTGATTATATAACATATGTCAGATCTTATTATTCAGGCAGAAAAAATTTCAAAGCTGTACCGTTTAGGTACTCTCGATACCGGCTCCCTTAAGCAGGACATGAAACTATGGTGGGATACGCGGATACTTAAAAAGAAAAATTCATTCTTTGATACACATGATGATTCAAATGGCAACCAGGTAAATGACAATTATATCTGGTCACTTAAAAATGTAAGTTTTGATATCAGGGAAGGCGAAGTATGGGGGATTATCGGTCATAATGGAGCGGGTAAATCAACACTTCTTAAAGTATTATCACGAATTATCAGGCCTACTGAAGGCATAGTAAGAGGCAGGGGTAAGATAAGTAGCATGCTCGAAGTGGGTACTGGTTTCGACAGAGAGTTATCAGGAAGAGAAAACATATATATCAGTGGCTATATGCTGGGTATGAAGAAGGCAGATATACGGAGGAATTTTGACGAGATTGTTGAATTTTCAGGAGTGGGGCAGTTTCTGGATACTCCTGTAAAAAGATATTCTTCCGGAATGTATGTTCGTTTAGCCTTTGCTGTTGCCGCCCATCTGGAGCCAGATATTCTTATTGTAGATGAAGTGCTTGCCGTAGGCGATGCTGAATTCCAGAAAAAAAGTCTGGGCAAAATGAAAGAGGTATCCAAAGAAAAAGGACGTACTATCATCTTTGTAAGCCATAGCATGCATGCTATAAATAATCTTTGTTCTAAGACAATATGGTTGCAAAAGGGAACTGTTTGCGCAACCGGTGATACGCAAACTGTTGTTAATAATTATCTCAGTGCATACCAGCACAAGGTCATCAAACAAACCTGGGGCCGGCAGGAACAGTCTCCGGGTAACAGCTATATTAAAATGCTTTCTATCGAACTGATTCCTGATCTTGAGGATCCTTTGGAATCAATGGATGTTCGAACCCCCCTGACCGTTAAATTTTCATTTTATAATTTTAGTAATGAGGTTAATCTGACAACGGGATTGCAACTGTTCACAACGGCTGGGGAATGTGTTTTTGACATTATTACTACACAAAACAACTGCGCGGAAGGTATTATAGAAGGAGAATGCTCCATCCCCGGCAATTTTTTAAATGATGGTTCTTATTATTTTTCCATTGTGTTTCTTAAAGATGCTTCCCTTGAACTTTATTATTTTGAAGAAGGCCTTCATTTTGATCTGATAGACTATAGGGAAAATACCAATTGGTACGGCAAATGGAAAGGATCTGTCAGGCCACATTTTCCTTTTATCCTTAAACAGCATAAAGCCCGGATTGTCTTTACGTAAAAGCCGGCACTATATCCATTAATGAAAAAAATCTCCCCTTACATCACTCAAAATATCCGGTTGGAGGATATTAGTGCACGTGTTGAATTCCCTCAAATTAAAGAAGCAGGTTATTACTGCATCTTCTGGTGGAAGGATATTCCATTAGGACAATTATTTATTGAGAAAGACCAGGAACCGGCTCAGAAAGAATTGAATCAAAAAGTGTTTCATGCTATTGAACAAACCATTGAATTTTATATAGTTCAGCAAAAACTGGTAAGATCAGACTATAAAAAAGCATATTTTAATAATAACCAGGAACTTTTTAAAGAGCAAATGGACCGGATTTTTTTTTCATTACTACCCGATTCATTACCGGATACAGTTGATGTTTCAATAGTAATATGTACGCGTAATAGAAGCATTTATTTGCAAAATTGCCTTGAACGTTTAAAAAGTCAACGGTGTTTCCCGAGGGAAATAATTGTTGTGGATAATGCCCCTTCAGATGAAAGTTCAAGGATAGTAGTTGAAAAGTTTCCTGGGATTATATACCATAGGGAACCTCTTCCCGGACTTGATATTGCAAGGAATGCAGGGGCTAAACTTGCAAAGGGTAATATTATAGCTTATGTTGATGATGATGTGCTTGTACATCCATTATGGACATATCGTACCTGGGAATCGTTTCTTCAAAAAGATATTACCGCTACCACCGGTCTGGTAATTGCTGTTGAGCTCGAAACGGAAGCACAGCAAATATTTGAAAAATTCTGGAGTTTTAACAGAGGCTATGAAGATAAAGTTTATGATAGTGAATTCTTTAATAAAAATTTGACAGAGGGTCCACCGGTATGGGAAATAGGTGCCGGTGCTAATATGGCTTTTCGTAAATCGGTATTTGAAGAGGTAGGATATTTTGACCGGCGATTGGATGTTGGAGCCGCAGGATGCAGTGGGGATTCAGAAATATGGTTTCGCATACTTGCCCATGGAGGCACAATACTTTACTCGCCAAGATCAGTTGTTTACCATGAACATAGAAAAGAATTGCGGCAATTGCACAAACAACTTTTTAATTATATGCGGGGATTTGCCGCTGCTGCCCTCATTCAGCAAGAACATTTTAGAAAAGCCGGTTATAAAAAAAGATTATTCCGTAGCCTTCCTAAAAATTATTTCAGTACAATTATCAATGCATTTCCTCGTTATTCATTTCAAAACCGGACTTTATTTAGTGAAATTCGTGGTGTAGTATCAGGGATAGTCTTTTATTATAAAAACAAAAATACACCCTCCTAATTAGTTTTTATATTCATGATGTTATCATCAAGTTCTAACCCTGTTATTGTTTCTGTTATCATCCCTTGTTACAACCATAGCAGGTACCTTTCAAAAGCTATCGGGAGCGTATTATCGCAGGACTATATACACCATGAAATTATTGTGGTGGATGATGGTTCAATTGATGATACCCGCAGCGTTGCTCAATCTTATGAAACCGTAAAGTATATTTACAAAAGTAACCAGGGACTTTCTGCTGCGCGTAATACAGGAATTGAGAACAGTACAGGGGATTTTCTGGTATTCTTAGATGCAGATGACTGGCTCTTTAATGACGCTCTTTCTACTAACATGCATTATCTTAATGATAGACCTGATGTAGCTTTTGTTTCAGGAGCTTTTACTGATGTGTGCATGCATTACGGATACCAGGTCAAAACAAACATTAAGAAAGATCATTACCTCTTGCTGCTTGAACGTAATTATATCGCTATGCATGCAACCGTAATGTACAGGCGCCAGGCGTTTGATAATCTTCGTTATGACACTTCACTAAAGGCCTGTGAGGATTATGATATCTATTTGAAAATGGCAAGGAAGTATCCGGTTATTCATCATACCAGGCAGGTAGCTGTGTATAATCGCCATGATGCAAATATGTCCGCAAATTATCCTATGATGCTTGAATATGCATTATTAGTATTGAACCGGCAAAAAGATTCATTAATAAATGATACAGAAAGAGAACATTTTAAAAAGGGGATACAATTCTGGATAGATCATTATTGTATAAACATCCATGCTAATCTTAGTAAGGGAAATGGTATTGATGATAATAAAAAGAAACCACAGCTTGATACACTAAAGCAATACCGTAAAGATTTATATTTTAAACATTTAATAACTGAACCCTTTATGCAGATTAAGAAGAGTCTATTAAAACACAATTTCAATTTCTTACTTAAATTCTTGTATAAAGCGGGGTTATACAAAAATTTTATTCCTGCACAGGGTAAAATTGCCATGGGTGATTTTAACAGGACAACTCCATTCAGTAAAGTCTTTGGATACGACCGCGGCGGACCTGTTGATCGATATTACATTGAAAATTTTCTTAAAAAGCAATCCACTGTTATACATGGCAGGGTGCTTGAAATCGGTGATAATGAATATACCCTGAAGTTTGGCGGATTAAAGGTTAGTCAAAGTGATATACTGCATATTGACAGTGATAACGCCCAGGCAACTTTTACCGGTGATCTGAGTAATGCGCCACATTTACCTGCTGATGCCTTTGATTGTATCGTGCTTACCCAAACGCTGCATCTTATATATAACTATAAAGCAGCCCTTCAAACATGCTACCGCATTTTAAAACCTGGAGGAACTTTATTACTCACAGTACCTGGAATATGTCATATAGACCAGGGTGAATGGAGAAAAATTTGGTTATATTCCTTCACTGACAGTTCTATTACAAAAGTATTATCTGAAATTTTTCCTGTAGAAAGAATTGAAGTAGAAACTTTTGGAAACGTACTTGTTGCAACCGCATTCTTGTTTGGTGTAGGCTTACCGGAATTGAAAACCGAACAAATGAATTTCAATGATCCCCATTACCAGGTCATAATTGCTGCCACAGCAGTTAAACCAACTTTAATTTAATGGTTAATTATTAATGGTTAATTATTAACGGATAGGGAATGAAATTTAAGCAACTCTTTTCATTTCTGAACTTCCCGTTAATAATTAACCATTAACCATTAACCATTAATAATTAATTATGCAGTTGCTTAAAAGACTCAGGCATTTGTTTCAGCCCAGGGCACTGGTACTGATGTATCACCGCATTGCTGAATTGAAGACCGATCCATGGCAGCTAGCGGTAACCCCTGAAAACTTTGAGCAACATTTGCAGGTTTTGCAGAAAACCAGGAAACTTATATCGGTTAAGGAAATGGTTTCATCGCTTCGTAATAAGAAGATCCTTAACAATAGCATCTGCGTAACATTTGATGACGGTTATTCTGATAATTACCGTAATGCAAAGCCTTTGCTGGAAAAATATCAATGTCCTGCTACCTTTTTTATCCCTACTCATTATACAGGCCAGGAGCAACAGTTCTGGTGGGATGAATTAAAAAGCATACTGTTATGTTACCCGGATTTACCGCCTAAGTTTTCTTTGCGAATAAGGGATACTTTGCTTGAATATAATTTGGAAAATGACAGTGTGCTAACAAATGCTCAGATCAGGAAACATGAACTATGGGCATGGCCTGCCACTCCTCCAACACGCCGTTGCGAATTATACCTAAGTATTTGGGAGTTTATAAGACCATTGTCTTACAATGATTTGCAATCAATATTGCAAGAAATAAAAGCCTGGGCTTCTTATAAAAAACTTTCTGGTTCAGAAAGTTTTCCTATAACCCGTTCAGAATTAGGTGAGCTTACTACTCATCCGTTTATTGATCTGGGCTTACATACTGATACACACCCTGCACTTTCTTATCATACAATGGAGGTGCAACACTCGGAAATATCAAGTAACAAAAAAAGCCTGGAGAGCATATGTGGAAGACCGGTAGAAACAATTGCATACCCATATGGTAATTATAATGATACAACCTTAGCTGTTGTTAAAAAACTTAAGTTGTCTGCTGCATTTTCAACCGCTGAAAAAATTGTTAGTAACCTTACCGATCCCTTACAAATTGGAAGATTTCAGGTTAAAAACTGGGATGGAGATGATTTCGGGAAATGGCTGGTTAAATGGAAAAAGTCGCCTCAATTTATATGACGAACGATCAACCTGTATATTCGGTATCAGTAATAATCTCATTCCTCAATGAAGAACGTTTTCTTGCGGAAGCAGTTGAAAGTGTTATTCAACAGGATTATAATAATTGGGAATTGATCTTGATTGATGATGGATCATCAGATGGCAGTACAAAAATAGCAAAGGATTTCGCAGCTCAGAATCCTGGAAAAATTTTTTATACAGAACATGAGAACCATTCCAACAAAGGGTTAAGTGCCAGCCGAAATCATGGTATATCAATAGCCAGGGGTGAACTTATTGCCGTTCTTGATGCGGATGATGTATGGTCTCCATCTAAATTGCATTTGCAGGTGGCTGTTATGAAAGCAAATCTAGAGGTGTCTATGCTTTGCGAAGCTTCTGAATATTGGAATAGTTGGAACAAAGGCAACGCTGCAAAGCCGGATGAAATAAAACAGGTTGGGAAGATTCAGGACAGGGTATTTTTTCCACCGCAATTGTCGGAAATGTTATATCCATTGTCAATTGGTGCAGCTCCCTGCCCTTCAGGTATAATTATAAAAAAGTCAGCCTTTGATAAACATGGAGGTTTCGAAAGTCATTTCAGGGGTAAATACCAATTATACGAAGACCAGGCATTCTTTACCAAAATTTACCTGAATGAACCGGTTTATATTTCTTCTATGTGTAATAACAGGTACCGGCAAAGAGAGGGATCATTGGTTCAAAAGGTTACTCAGGAAGGTAATTATGCCGTTGTTAGAAAATACTTTCTTGACTGGCTTCAAAAATATATCACGGAGAATAATATCAGGTACAAGAATGTTAAACTATTGCTTAAAAAAGCATTAGAACCCTATAATCACCCAACCATACATTTTACTAAGAACTTATTCAGGCGCATAGTAGTTCGTTTGAAAAAATTATCAGGCAGATGAATACCCCATTATTATCCGTTTTAATGCCGGTTTATAATGCTGAAAAATATCTTGCTGAAGCTATCAATAGTATCCTTCAACAGACACTGCATGATTTTGAATTACTCATAATTGATGATGCTTCCGTTGATTCGAGTTTGCAGATTATTAATAGTTATAATGATCCACGTATCCGTTTGATTAGGAACGAACATAATCTTGGTATTTCTGCTACATTGAATAAGGGCATTGTAATGTGCTCCACCGAACTCATCGCCCGTATGGATGCAGATGATATCAGTTATCCAACACGGTTACAAAAGCAATATGAATTCTTTCTAAATAATCCTGATTGCACCCTGCTTGCTACCTGGGCCAGAGAGATAACTTTTGACAGACAATCTTTTGCAACAGAGGTGATGAACAGCGATTATCATTATTATGCACTAACATTTCAATGTTGTATTTATCATCCAACAGTAATGTATAATCGTAATGCTGTTATGAGCGTTGGAATGTACAATACACCATACTCAGAAGATTTTGAATTGTGGTGGCAACTTACCCGTCGTTTTAAAGTTGCCAGTCTTCATGAGGTTTTACTGGATTACAGGCTTTCAGAAAAAAGTCTTTGCAGGGTTACAAAAAAAGCTGAGTATGAAACGGTGCAGTTTACCCAGGTAGTAAGGAACATTCATTATTATACCGGATACAACTATAAGTTAAATTATAATGAAGTGGAATGCTTCCGCTATAATTGCGAGCCGCTTTTAAAAGAGGATAGTGTGAGCGCCATAGTAACATGTCTGGATAAGCTTACATATATTACCAATCAAATTCTCGCCAAAGAAAACATCAATCTTGTTAAGCAGGATATTTTACAGGCAGCTGCTATAAAAATAGAATCAATTTTTTATTACTTCAGCATTCATTTTCCTTTTAAGAAATTTGCTTTCTTACTATTGCGAACAGGAAATTTAAAGCGTCTTGCAAGTTATACCACTAAGTACTTGTTGAAGGGAGGAAAGATTTAATATTTGCTATTTAGTTTTTATGGATGGTTGCTTAATAAGATTTACCATCTTTTTTAAAACAAAGAACCCGCTTAATTAGCGGGTTTTTCATTTAGGGATATTTAGGAAAGAAATGCTATGCTAATGTTTAAGATTGCTTAACAAACTTTTTAGTGATCGTATGTCCATCATAGTTAATGTTGATGATGTATACGCCATTGTTGAAAGAGGAAACATCTACCGGAACAGTGGTAGCGGTTGTTGACATGGCAATGGTTTTTAACCTTACACCACTCAAAGAGTAAATGCTCATGGAAGCGGCCTGTGTGTTTTCAGGTAAGCTAACGGCTACCTGCAATTTTTCATGTACCGGGTTTGGACTTATCTTCACTGTCATAGCGATTACTTGCTGTGCTTCAGCTTCGCTAGTTGCCATCATGTTTGAAGTAGTTTGTGCGGCTGCCTGTGAAGCGGTAGTAAGAGAAGTTTGTTTAATCAGTACAACGGATGAGAAAGGAGCGATACTGATAGCATCTGAGTACAGCTGGTTCTTTGCATCTACATAGTTGCCGCTTAACAACACCGATTTAGATTTTGATGTAGAGTTATATTCAAAGCGCATGTAATCATCAGCATTTATGGTCGCTACCTCTGCTTCATATACCTGGAAGTTGTCAAGCCAATAAGGACAATCCGATCCGCTTATTTCAAAAGCAATCATAGCGTTGGATAAAGTAGAAGGCGCTGTGAACAAAAACTGGTTTTCAGTGCGTGTGGTAGAAAGGTCAAAGTATCTAATATCTGACAGCTTGCTGTATGATCCGCCGTTATGCTGGATAAAGGTTTTGATAGTTTTGTTAGCAGCAGCACTTAAAAGACTGAATTTGATTACATATGTTTTACCTGCAGTTACTGAACCAAAATCAATATAAGCACCTACGTTGTTGACTGGCCCGCCAGCAGCGTCAAAGGAAACCTGTAGCGCACCACCGTCCAGTTTTCCACTATTATTGAAGCTTGCCGTTGCCCTACCGGGAGAGGACAAAACAAACGCCCCGTCAATATTGCTGTTAAAGCTGCCGTTGGGATATTTGTTTGCACCAATAAGTCTTGTTACTGTATAAGCCGGTATCTTCAGGGGGCTGATAGCTGACTGCTGATCGAAGCCATACTTTGAGTTCCATCCTGCCAGGTCGTAAAAAGCGGCTGTGTATTGACCGTTATCCTGTATAGTGGTGGTTATGATACCGCTTTGATTGGTTGGTCTTACATAATAATTGCTGTTATAAGAACCGAAGCTGGGGATGTCGTTAAGGGTGCTGCTGTTCTCTACTAAAAACTGGGTGGCTTTGCTGGAAGAGATTACATTACCTACGGTTTTAACGTTCCTTATCGGGTCACCCGGCTCCAGGGCGTCATGAACATAGCTTAACTGGATGGCATTATTATACAAAGTATTGCCGGTAACATTCATTTCGTGTGAATTGTGAAGATAGATACCGGCACGTATACAATTGGCTATACTGTTATTAAAGATATCAATATTAGATGACCTGTCATCGGTATAGATGCCTACCGCGCCACCTGGTGTAGTGTTGCTGGTTCCTTGATATGCACCGATGCCGTTTAGCACTATATTACCAATTACCTTTCTACCTACCTTATCCCATCCGCCCCAGGTATAAATCCCACCGCCATCGCTTACTGTAAGACAGAAGTAATTAACCACATTATTTTTTACGGTAGTATAATCACCAGTAAATGTGATACCGCAATATCCGCTGCTATCCACTGTATTAAGCTCAATTGCATTGTAAGGAGAGGCATCTACAAACAGGCCGACCATCTGCTGGTTGTTGCTGCTGCCCATACCAGGTATGGTACCACTGTTACGAACCGCATTGCTTTTAACAGAAGCGTAAGATGATCCGGAATATAATTTTACACCTGAGTTATTAGAGTGATTAATCAGGTTATTTTCAATACTCATATAAGGAGAGTTCTCAGCCGATACACCATCATAACCGGTATAATTAATTTCACTGTTCTGTATTTTTATGTTGGAAGAATTATTTAGCTGGAAGGCGGTTACATTAGCACCATTAAAACACATGTTATCAAAAGTTATATAATTTTTGTTGTTAATAAAAACCAGCGTATCTGCCATACTTGCCTTAACAGAATAATTTGTTGGAATAGCTGATCCGAAGAACATTCTTAATTTTTTTGTAGCAGGGTTGTAATACCATTCACCCAACTGGTCAAGGGTTAACGGACTGTTCTGGATAAAGTATCCGTAACCGTCTATTGGCTGATGTGCTGTGGGTGATACATAAGTAAGTGTGTTACCGGAGTGGTTAGTTATAGGCCCTCTGTCCAGCACCCAGTCATTTTTACGTATAACGATCTCAGCGCCAGTCCAGTTAGTGGAAGAACCGAGTTCGTTATCAGTTATCTGTGAATTCCCGGAATGCGATTCAAGGGTAAGGTATCCCCTGTTAGGGTTGGTGATGTTTGGAAAGCGGCCCATTGCCTGAACGAGATCGTTTACCAGCACCATATTAAGGTAAGAACCACCGGCAACAGGAGTTTCCCAGGCCCCATTACCTATTGAGGTCCAGGTTTTAATTGTAGCAAGTCCATTGATCATGGGCTTGCTTCCTGTACCGTAGGCTGAGAAAATGATAGGGTTACCAGTAGTACCGGACTGTTTCATAATGATGGAGCCGGTAAATGTTTCTCCCCTGTTAAAGAGTACTGCGTCACCTGGTTTTAAACTACTCATGATGCTGTTAAGCTTGTTAAGCGTTTTCCAGGGAGTGGAGGAGTTCATTGCCTGAGCGGCTGTTCTTGAATCATCACCGGCGGCTGTAGAGAAATAATAATTGTTAATACCTCTTAAGTCAGCATTTGTTGTGCTGGTGGTAGTACCAGGATTATTAGTAGTAAGAACATTAGCATCAATCTTCCGACGGGAAATACCAGAGTTAGAGGACCAATACACTTCCATTGTATATCCGCCGTAGCTTTGAAAGTAAGTGATGGTAATTGGATAAGCGCCGGCGTTGAGGGCGATAGAACCGGTAACAAACTGGCCTGCGTGTTCACCGTCATTGTTTACTACTTGTGTTGAACCAATATATAGTTTGCTGCCATCATCAGAATAAGTTTCAAAAGTATAAGTGCCGGCAGCAGGAATATTGATGAAACCGCTCCATTGAAAAGCATACTGCAGGTCTTTGTTGCGCAAATCAAGCGATACGTTAGCGGAGGTGCCTGTTTTAACAGGCATTAAAGAACTGAAATTAGGTAAAGTGCTCCAGGTACCTTCATAATAATTGTAGTTGAGTCCTGGTGTGCCGGCGGCAAAAGTGTTGAAGAAAATGCATAGGGATAGCGACAGAAGGGTTAAAAGTTTCATAGGATTTAGGTTAAAAGATTAAAGGATTGTACGTACTTAATAAAAACTGGTTGACAGGTCTCCGGCTTTAGCGGAGAGGAAAAAAGTCAATTGTTAGGATTAGATACTGTGTTTTATTTTGATATATCAAAGGTATTCCAGCGTCGCTGCACCGTTTATGACCTTTGTTAGGAATGATTGTGATAGTTGTCGGAGGATACCCGACACTGGTTATGTCTTTACCTGATTAAGCGCTTTTACCGGAGATAATTGTTTGTTAAACAATTAATTACAAAATAGCTTCCGCTGCAAGGGTCTCGTAACCACAGAACGAGGAAGAGGATATATATATAGTTCTCTATGGATCTCTTCTTCTCCTCTCAAATTATTTCCGTGGTTAGGAACCCATTAGATCCTCATTTATAAAATAACATAGTTCTCCCAAGAATAATCTATTATTATATTAGCTATAAACAGTCGCATTTGCCATCAGCTGTTAGCTTTCGGGAGGAATTTCAACTGGTATTAATTTCCATATTGCAAAAAGCTGACGGCTGATAGCAATTCAATACATAATTCATGCTTACATATGATTTCCCTGGAAAGCCGAAATACTTATGAACAAAGGTTTGAGGATGTACATAACACAATTAAAATCTTTAAAATAAAAAATCGTCTTTTACAAACCTGTTATCAGGTAGTAAAAGACGATTAAAAAGTTTGAGGGCAAGATCTCGTTATGGCATTTTACATGCCCGGTAGTCACTAAAAAACTTTAGTCCAAAGTTCTACATCATCAGCATGAAAATATGGTGAAAATGGGGCTTCGTTACCATTTGCGTCAATACAAATAAAACCAAACTCGGCGGTTCCTCCCGAAACAACAAAGTCAAGAGTATTTAATTCACCCTTAATACTGGAATTTATTTTAATTTTTACCTCCGTTCCACCTCCATTTGTCCAGAGATACATACCTGTACCAACTGCGTCAGCATACACTTTAAATGTATAAGTACCATCTTTCAGGCCTGTTATGGTTTGATAAATTTTGCCATTCCATGGAGTTTCCTGCGGTGCTCCCGGATAATGAGATGTTTGGGCTGCATAAAAGTTAAGGCCATAATTACCAGTTCTCTTAGCATCAGCATGCGATTGGAATCCGTAGATTCCAACATATGCCGATTCAATTTTCCAGCCTTTTAAGGAATCCTCGAATCCTGGATTCACAACAGTTATTTGCACCGCCTGAGGGTTACTGGAACTTTTTTGACAAGAAGTAATTGTTAACACAAATAGTATTACCAGAGAAAAGGTTAATAAAAAGGAAACTTTTTTCATATTGTATAATTAACGGTTTAAAACTAGCCAAATTTTTTTTAAGCTACATTCAAATAAATGTCTTTCTGTAAACGAAACTGACTTTAAAATATTATAACTGTTTTGAATAAGTCTATAAAATTATACTGTGTTATTATAATTTGCCAATCAGGTATAGTAGGAAACCCTTATTTAATTTGGTAGTCCATTCCAGACTATATTGATAAAAGAGTTATGTTAAAGTACTTGATTTTATTTATTTGTAGAAATCTAAGATTAGATTAGTTATATCATTAATATTAGAATAAATACTTACTTCATTAAATAAAAAAGGCTTCTTTGTAAAGAAGCCTTTTTTATTTAATGAAGTAAGTATTTATTGTTTAACAAACTTCTTGTAAATGATATGGCCGTCACAATTGTAATTTATAATGTACACTCCTTTACTCCATGTAGAAACATCTACAATTAAGCGTTGAGAAGATGAAGTGACCGGAATTATTTTCATAATAGCACCAGATATTGAGGTAATAGAAAGACTGGATTTTTGTGATCCCTGCGGCGCATTAAGGGTTATCTGAACATTATCAGTTGTTGGATTTGGACTCACATTCGCACTTAGAATTCTTGAGCTCACAGCATCTTGTGCTACAGATTGTGTTGTTACTAAATTTGTCTGTCCTTGGGTTGCAGTAGCATCATTTGTTATTTGATTTGCTGCCTGATTAATAAGGACAGCAGATGTGTATGGTGCCAGATTAATGGTTCCATTGTAATAGTTGTTTCTTGCATCTACATAACTTCCGCTTAATGACACAGACGTAGGGCTACTGGTTGGATTATGCACAAATTTTATATAATCATCAGGATTGGTAACTGTAGCGTTTACATCATACATCTCCAGGTTATCTAACCAGAAAGGACAATCAGGTCCTGGAATTTCAAAAGTAAGTATAGTTCTACTGGCAGATGAAGGAGCGGTATATATAAAAACATTTTCAGTCCTGTTGTTTGAAATAGTAAAGTACCTTTCATCAGACAAATGAGCGTAAGTATTACCATCCAGTATAAATGCTTTTATGGTTCTTCCTCCATTATTACCGAGCAAGCTGAATTTGATTTGATATGTTCTTCCGGCAGTTGTACCTCCCATATCTGCATAAGTTCCAACGTTATTATCAGCGCCTGAACTTGCATCGAATGTAACCTGTACCGCGCCTCCATCCAACTTTCCGCCGCTATTCCAGGAAAGAGTACATTTACCAGGGCTGGATACACAATAAACATTTCCTACGTTATTGTTAAAAGCTGAGCCTGAATACCTGTTTCCTCCATTATAACTGTTAATCTTATAAGGAGGTATTTTCATTGGACTTGAGTGGGATTGCTGATCGTACGAAAAGGCTGTTTTAAATCCACCCACATTATAAAAATTATAATTGTAATTTCCTGTATTGTTCCTGTAGATCGTAGAAATTACCCCGTTATCATCAATCGGCCTATCATAATAATTATTAGTAAAAGTACCAAAATATGGAATGTCATTAGTTGTAGAACTCATTTCCATAAGGAGCTCGTACGAATACTTGCTGAATAGAATATTATTATCAAGTATAACATTTCTTATCGTGTGATTGGGTGATATCGGATCATGAACCATTGAGAGCTGCGTACGGTTACTAAACAAGGTATTATTCCTCACTACCATTTCGTGGGAGTTGTGAATAAATATTCCAGACCTGCTACAATTAGCCACTGTGTTATCAGTCATTTCAACATTTGCTGATTCATCATCATGATAAATACCAGTAGAACCTGCAGGGCCTGTGTCTGTGGTACCTTCAAATGCACCAATTCCATTTAAAACAATATTACCGACTATTTTCCTGTTGTATTTATTAAGTTCTCCCCATCCGTAAATACCACCTCCATCATCAACGGTAAGGCAAAATGTATTTACATAATTGTTTTTAATTAAACAATTCTCACCGGCAAATGTAATGCCGCTAAGCCCGGTATTTATAACGGAATTGAAATCTATAGTGTTTCCTGGGCCATCTACATAAACCCCATTGTATTGCTGATTACCACTTTGCCCCATTCCTGGTATAAGGCCTGTACCTTGAACACTATTGTTCCTGATGATAGAATTAGAAACGTTACACTGAATAGCGATATTGTTAGTATTTGTAACAGAATTGTTTTCAAAAATAAAGTTGGAAACATTTATTGCATTAACAGCATTTGTACCAGAAAGATCAATATTGGAGTTTTGAACACGGATAGACTGAGAATTTTCAACTTTTACACCACAATCATCTCCACCCAGAAAGAAAATATTATCAATAAGAATGTTCAAACGACCTGAAATAGTAGCTAAATTATTAACGGTACTTGCTTTTACATCATATGAATAGGGATTATTGGATCCAAAATATACTTTTAATAATTTCTGAGAAGGGTCAAAGTACCATTCTCCCAATTGATCCAGAGTTTGAGGACTATTCTGAATAAAATAACCGAATCCATCATTTGGCTCATGAGAGGTAGGTGAATTATAGTAAATACTATTACCGGAATGATTAGTAATTAAGCACCTGTCAAGAACCCAATGCAATTTTCTAATAACCACTTCTGCACCTGTCCAGTTAGGATTACCTTGAAGTTGTTGATCTGAAATAAGATAATTTCCGGAATGGCTTTCAAAACGAAGGTAACCTTTGTTAGGATCAGTGATATTAGGATACCTTCCTAAAGTTTGTGCAACTCCATTCATGATAACATTGTTCACTTTATCAGAAGAAGGACAAGAAGCCTGCCATATGCCATTACCAATTGATGTCCAGTTAGTAATCTGTGAGAACCCATTAATAACCGGCTTATTTCCATTTCCATATGAGGAGAATGTAATACCAGAAGTACTCATATTAATTGATCCGTCAAAAACGTCTCCTCTGTTAAACAAAACAGCATCTCCTGATTGAAGAGTAGACATTATTGAATTTAACTTATTAATAGTTTTCCAAGGAGTAGATTGATTCCTAGCCTGTGCGCTGGAACGGGAATCATCTCCGTTTGTTGCAGAAAAATAATAATTATTTACTCCTGTCAATCCACCACTACCCGAAGTATTTGTAGGTGTTACAACCACTACCGGATTTGATACTGCAGGGGGTGGTGTTTCAGCAACCGGAGGCGTTACAGTTGTTGGGGTAAAAGCGTTATCAGGAACTTTTTGACGGGCAAGGCCACTGTTAGAAGACCAGTACAATTCCATTACCTGTCCGCCACCCTGCTGGAAATATGTTATAGTAATCGGGTTCATACCTGCATTTAATGCAATAGAGCCGGTTTTAGACTGACTTGCATGAAGACCATCGTTATTCACTACCGCAGATGAAGAGGCGTTTAAATAAACTTTACTGCCATCATCAGATATGGTTTCAAATGTATAATTGCCCGTAGCAGGAACATTGATATTAGCCTGCCATACAAAAGCATAATTAATGTCCCTGTTTCTAGGAGTAAGATCAATGTTAGCCGTAGTGCCCGATTTCACCGGAGTAAGTGAACTAAAATCAGGTAAAGTAGACCAGGTGCCTTCATAATAATTATAACTGATTCCACCTGATGTTGAGGTGGATGAAGTAGGACTTAGAACGTTATCTGGTATAAGCTGACGGGCAATACCGGTATTAGATGACCAGTAAACATCGCAAGTTTGCAAACCATTACCTTGGAAGAATGTTACCGTTATCGGATATACACCCGCATTTAAAGCAACTGACCCGGTACGTGACTGGCTTCCATGTAAACCATCATTATTAACCAGTGGAGTTGCACTGGAATTATAAGTTCCTATATATAACTTACTACCATCATCTGAATTAGTTTCAAAAGTGTAAGTGCCTGTTGAAGGTATGGTGATATAACCATTCCAAACAAAAGCGAAGGAATTATCTCTATTGCGCGATGACAGATTAAAATTATTACTGGTTCCGGTTTTAACTGGTGTAATAAAACTAAAATCAGGAAGCGTATTCCACGTTCCTTCATAATAGCTGTAGTTTAAACCTGCAGACCCTGGCGAGGCACTGCCATTTGTAGGGCTCAATACATTGTCAGGAAGTTTCTGACTGGCAATACCAGTATTGGAAGACCAGGTAATTTGCCAAATCAGGTTGCCTGAACCTTGAAGGTAAGACAATGCAATAGGATAAACACCAGCATTTAGGGAAATAGTTCCTGAACGGCTCTGTGAAGCGTGTAAGCCGTCATTGTTAACTACTGGAGTTGCAGAAGCACTGTAATTACCTATATACAGTTTGCTGCCATCATCAGACAATAAATCAAAAGTATAATTACCGGTTGCCGGAATAGTAATATAACCCTGGTATAAAAAAGCAAAATTTTGATCCCTTTTACGTGGATCCAGGTTAACAGTGGAAACAGTGCCGGAACTTACAGGAGAAAGAGAATTAAAATCTGGTAAAGTACTCCAGCTTCCCTCATAGTACTTGTAGGTTAAACCCTGAGCACTTTGTACTGTAGAAATGCCAATGAAGAATGTGGAGATTACTGCAAGTAAGAATAATTTCATAAAAACTTTAATTTAATTGCCGATAATTGATTTTATATTGTAATTCATAGTGATGTATGTAAATAAATTTCCCTTATGCCTTTATATTGTCGCAATCGGCACAGTATAAAAGTCATCTTCTGCATTTAAAGCAAGTCACAAATAATTAAGTTTGATTGTCGCTTTAAATCATTAGTTATGTTAATTCAGGTATTCTGAATGCTTTTCTGATTAATTCCATTGTGTGCTTTAGTTGGTAGAGTATACAATCAGTATAAAGCAAATGGTAATAGATCCTTGGTTCTTAACTGATATTGATATTTATTAAAAATCTGGTATGGTTTTTTTTCAAAGGAGAACTTCCAAACTTATCAATTACTATACCAAAGACTTTAATAAATATTGAATTACATTGACTGGGATCAATAAATGTAAAATTTACATTTATTGGCATTCTATGTATAAGTAATGCTCATTAAACTAAATAACAAACTTATTGCTGCAATTATTGATAAAGGAATGTAATTGATAAAGGAATTTAACTGAAGGAAAATCAAGTAAGCTGTACTGATTATAGTTAATAAGAATAAAATAATTTTTATTCATTAGTAATTTATTTAAAAAATTATAAATTCTTGTGGGAAGGAAAGTATACAATTCGTTACTAGGACGCAGATTGTAATTAAGATCTATTCAAATATACTATAAGTAAGAAATACAAGAAAAATTTAATTAATTTTTAAATCAAGTTGCCCGACCTGGATTCGAACCAAGACAAACAGTACCAAAAACTGTCGTACTACCATTATACTATCGGGCACTCTTATATTATTTTCCGAAACATTGCAAAAATAATGATTGAGAAGACTAGTACCAAAAATAACTCCCTGGTGCTTTTATTGTAATGAATAAACTAATTACACAACATATTCAATTTTGATTTTTACTGCAATCTATTAGATGGTCTGCAGGTACTTAAATGTGCCAAATTATTGAATGAAGGTGGCCATATTTTACTTTCAACTCCGGATCTGAAAAAGTATGATCATTTGTATTCATCAGATAAAATCAATCAACAAAATTGGGATTGGCCACTTAAGAGAATTTATAAAGATGCTCCTAAGAGTTTTTATTTTTCGATATTCTCTCATAGCTTGCCAGGGAAGTTACAATGGGATTACGATGCGGAAGGATTAATATATCAACTGGAAAGATCGGGTAAATTTAAAAATATAACGGAGATACCTTTGGATGAAAACCTTGCAAACTCTCCTTTTAACCATAACAAAGCCTGGGAAGATGTTTATGTGATGGCACAGTTAAAATGATTCTAATAATCAATTTCACATAAAAAGATGCCTGATTTTTTATCAGGCATCTTTTTATTTAATCTTTCCGGTTAATTTTTTAAAATTTATCACTGCATATTGACCATATACGGTTGTTTTTTAATTCTTAACATCATTAAAGAGAGATGCCAGAAAAATAACATTTGATTTCCAAAATTTCGTTTGAATATTTCTGGTCTTAGAAAAATTCTAACCAGCCATGCCATCCTGATTTTAAACCAGAATGGATGTATTGCCTTTTGTGTTCTTGCATACCACTCAAAAACATTTCCAATACTTATAATAAGACCAGCATTCAATTTATCCTTATTTTTAAATGACCATTTTTCCTGTTTAGGCGCAGTCATTCCAACAAACACAATATCAGGTTTGAAATCATTGATCTTGTTAATCATTACAAGATTATCTTCTGCAGAAAATTCCTTTTTAAAAGGAGGTGAAAAGGTTTCTACCGAAATGTTTGGATATTCCTGGCTAATTCGCTCTCTTATTCTTTGTAAAACATTTTCTGATGAACCAAGAAAAAATACTTTTCCAGACGTCTTATTCAACCTTGTAATAAAATGGTTGTAAACATCCGGACCCTGATTTTTTTTTATGTTCTTTCCAAGCAGAAAAATGGAAGCCAAAGCAAAATAAGCTCCATCCAGCACAAGAAAATCCGTATTTTGTAATACCTCTTTAAATTCGGCATCTTTAACAGTCATGCCATAATTGTTTGGACTGATACTACAATTTATCGATCGGCATTTTTCTGCCTGTATTGGAATTTTTGATAAGTTATCATTAAATACTTTGAATCCTAAAATCGAAGTAAATTTGATTTCATTATTCATTACACTAAAATTTCATGTTTATAAATGAGTAGATCATTATTATACAGCGGCTAATTCAGGTTGTGGCACCATTTTTTTAATCCATTCATATGTTTTCGTCATACCTTCTATTAACGGTGATGATATTTCCCAACCAAGTTGTTCTCTAAAAAGTTTATTATCAGAATTTCTTCCACGTACTCCGGTAGGGCATTTAAATCCATACTTCTTTATAAATTCCTCACCGTATATATTCTTTATAGTAATATTTTTTCCGGATATGTCAATTGCCATTTGAGCTAATTGATTAATAGTAACCTTTTCTTCTGAGCCGATATTAACCGGTCCCTTGAAATCAGATTTCATCAAACTAAGAACAGCATCAACACATGTTTCAACGTATAAGAATGAACGGGTTTGCTGACCATCGCCCCAAACTTCAAATTCACCTCCATCCTGTGTTTCAGCAGCCTTCCTCAACATTGCTGCAGGAGCCTTTTCTTTACCACCTTGCCAGGTTCCTTTTGGACCAAAAATATTATGGAACCTTGCAATTCTAACATTTAAATTATAATTGCGGTTAAATGCCAGGTATAGCCTTTCACTAAAAAGTTTTTCCCATCCATATTCCGAATCCGGATTAGCCGGATATGCCGAACTTTCCTCACAGTTAGGATTGTTAGGGTCTAATTGATTGTTCTCAGGATAAATACATGCAGACGAAGAATAAAATAATTTTTTGATCCCTTTAGAAACAGCTTCCTTGGCTACATTAAGATTAATTAATGCAGAATTCTGCATTACGTTAGCATCATTTTGCCCTGTAAAAATATAACCGGCGCCTCCCATGTCTGCTGCCAATTGGTATACTTCATCGTAATCCTGACCAATTACTAATTCAACCGTTTTTGGATCTGTCAGATCTCCCAAAATGAACTCATTACACATTTCCTCCTGGCTGAAATATTCGTGATGTTTAATATCACACACTCTCACATAGGAACCTTCTTGTTTTAATCTTTTGGCGAGATGCCCACCGATAAATCCACCCCCGCCCAATACAATTGCTTTTTTCATTTATTTAATTATTATGTGTGTATAAAAAAAAGTTATATAAGATTTAATATCCTCAAACGCTTAAAATTAAGGAAAATTGTGATTGGCAATGCAACTTAATACAAAGTTGATTTTGACCGCTTTACATCAAACATTTCATTATTGTGAAATCATTATAGAATTCACTAACCCTGAGCCATGACCATGCTTTTTATTAGCATCCTTCATTTATAAATAATACATTATGGTCTATGTTAACCCATAATTCCGTTCCATAAACTGTCTTATTCTAAAAACCTCAGGCACACTTGTTTTTATAATCCTTAATTATTTACAGTCTAAAATGATGCCTGATTTATATGATCCTCTTCTTCCTTTAATTTTTTTATCAGGTCGAGTGCTTCTGCAACCACATCGCACATAATGGTAATCAGAGAGCCGGGTATTGCATTATTGTAAGCATACATGATAGCTTCTTTTTCATTCAGTATTATTTTTAAAGGAATGTCCCTGGTTTTGGCATCGTTGATTCCTTCCACAAGTAACCCCACAATATTATCGGCTGTCCGTCCACGAAGGTGTTTGTCTTGCCTGATAATAATCTCATCAAAGCATCCTGCGGAAATGCGCCCAAGTTCACGGATGTCATCATCTCTTCTGTCGCCGGTACCACTGATAATACCAATTTTAGGGTACGCATCTAGTTTACTTATAAAATCTCCTAATAATGTTAGTCCGGCGGGGTTATGCGCAAAATCTATCAGGAACTGAAATTTTTTAAATTGAAAGAAATTAAGGCGGCCGGGAGTTTGTGCAGGTGAAGGTACAAATGTCTGCAAAGCAAGTTTGATGTCTTCAATTTTTATATTACGGTATAAATATGTTGAAAGCACTGCCGGCAGCGTGTTCATTATATTATGGATAGCTTTTCCACCGAAAGTTATCGGGATATCAGTAATTTTTTCAATCCTGATTTTCCAGGTGCCTTTCAAAACAGAAACATATCCGTTTTCATAAACAGCAGCATATCCGCCATTGATGCAGTGTCTCTTTATACGCTCATTATTTTCATCCATGCTAAAAAGAGCAACATTGCAATCCAGGTTTTTACGCATTGCATACACCAGGTCGTCATCTGCGTTGAGAATAGTAAAGCCATGCGGAAAAACGGTTTCTGGTAATATTGCCTTTACCTTTGCCATTTGTTCAATGGTATCTATTCCCCCTAAACCCAGGTGATCTGCTGTAACATTGGTAACTATAGCGATATCACAATTCCGAAAAGCAAGTCCGGATTTCAGTATTCCTCCTCTTGCAGATTCAAGCACTGCAAAATCAACGGTGGGGTCTTTTAATACAAACTGAGCACTAATCGGCCCGGTGCAATCCCCCTTCATCATAAGCTGATTTTGAATATACACACCATCAGATGTAGTAAACCCAACTTTGTAACCGGCAGTTTTACATATGTGAGCAATAAGCCTGGTAGTAGTTGTTTTGCCATTTGTGCCGGTAATTGCTATAATCGGAATTCTTCCTGCACTGCCTTTTGGAAACAGCATTTCAATTACAGGTTCAGCTACGTTGCGTGCAAGGCCTTTTGCCGGCTCGATATGCATCCTGAAACCAGGCGCAGCATTAACTTCAAGCACTGCTCCGCTATTTTCAAATAAAGGTGTTTTGAGATCAGGTGCCATAATATCTATCCCACAGATATCAAGGCCAATGATCTGCGCAATTCTTTCAGCCATAAAAACATTTACCGGATGAACTTCATCGGTAACATCTTCAGAAGTTCCACCGGTACTAAGGTTAGCCGTAGGTTTTAGTAGTACCATTTCATCTTTTACAGGAACGGTTTGTAACGTATAACCTTTATCAACCAGCATTTTATGAGAGAAGTCATCAATTTTAATTTGTGTCAAAACTTTTTCATGGCCGTAGCCACGTTTCGGATCTTTATTGGTTTCATCAACCAGCCATTGAATAGAATGTTCTCCGTCGCCAGTAACACTTGCCGGCGTGCGTAAGGCGGCACAAATAAATTTATAATTGATTACTAATAAACGAAAATCGAAGCCGGTAATAAATTTTTCACAGATAACACTTCGGCTGTATACCTGCGCTGCATGGAATGCAATAAGTGCCTGCTGCCAGTTTGTAATATTTGTTGTGGCGCCTTTGCCATGGTTACCGTCTACCGGCTTTAAAACAAGTGGATATCCTACCTCTTCAACAGCATCTCTAAGGTCTTCTTCAGTACGTACAATAGTGCCGCTGGGAACCGGTATTTCTGCTGCGGCTAATAAATTTTTTGTTTCTTCTTTATCTCCTGCTATATCTACAGCAATGGAAGAAGTAGTACCGGCAATGGTTGCACGAATTCGTTTTTGGTTTACACCATACCCCAGTTGTACCAGGCTGTGTTTATTAAGCCTTATGTAAGGAATACCTCTTTTTACTGCTTCCTCTACGATACATCCTG
>JAABUS010001833.1_pt1 | contig 43495 bp, 54 predicted proteins | sample 5560161 | NCBI WGS metagenome assembly JAABUS01 (sample SAMN10711885, study PRJNA513376) | rock metagenome | isolation source: Antarctica rocks | place: Antarctica: Victoria Land, Trio Nunatak nord | collected 2016-01-04
AAGAAATATATATTAAAAGATTTACGAAATAACTAGGAATTTATAAAGCGGTTAAAGGGGGGGGGGTTAAAAGTAGTATATAATTAATAAAAAGAAAGTAAAGAAAGTAGTAAATTTATAAAACTTTAATTTTAAGATTTCGGGGCGCGCTAAAATTTATACTATACCGCTTAAGGTTTAGAGCCGCTAAGCTACTATTTATCCTCGCTTAAACCGTCGGTCTACCCCAAGAATAACAAGTAAGAACGCCGCCTAAAACGGCGCCGAGACCATCTCGAATCGGGCGCCTTCTCACAGAGTATCCGCGTCTTTGGCGCTAAGGCTCGCCTGTACTCAGGTCCGCCCATTGGCCAGCCATAACTTCGTATTTCTCTAACAGATTATGAGTACTTTAGGTAATTGAGATGGCGGACGCTGAAGTGGATGCTGGCGGCTTGAAAAGAACACTCAAGGATCTGTTTGCTGGTGCCGCAGGAGGTGTCGCGCAGGTTCTACTAGGTCAGTAATTCTCCTGCATAAATACAATTCGTGCTCTCTGCTTTTGGTGTTTCGGAGATTTTCATGGAAATTTGTGTTCCAGAGCAGTTCCTGGATACCGTCAGAGAACTAGTCTGTTCGAAAACAGAGAGAACGTGTCGAGGAACATACGAATTCTTAGTACCTGTGTCGTGTCTGCACTGGTCGACTTCTCTATAAGTGTGCCTTCAACTGACAGGTATATACTAATCTAGGACAACCTTTCGGTAAGCGTCTTACGGAGATCTCTTTCACGAGCCCCCCTACTGACCTATTATATCAGATATTGTCAAGGTCAGGTTGCAGACGACAACCCAATATTCCAGCGCTTTGGATGGTGCTACTCAAATCTTCAAGAGTGAGGGCCCACTAGCATTCTACAAGGTCTGCTTTAGCATCGTCAATGGCATTGAGCGGGTTTCTGATATTCGAAAAGGGTACATTGACCCCCTTAATCGGCATCGGCGCCTGCGTATCCGTCCAGTTCGGCGGCTTCCACTGGGCACGCCGGCAATTCGAACAACGAAATTCGGAAATTAACCCCTCGAATCCCACCCTCTCATACTCGCAATACTACCTGTCTGGCGCCTTCGCCGGTATCACAAACTCAGTCATCTCAGGCCCAATCGAACATGTCCGTATCCGGCTGCAGACGCAACCCCATGGCGCGAACCGCCTTTACTCCGGTCCCATTGATTGTATTAAGAAGCTCTCAGCTCATGAGGGCGTCCTTGCTGGCTTGTATAGAGGCGAGGCTGTTACGATAATGCGAGAAGCGCAGGCGTATGGTGTTTGGTTTTTGAGCTTTGAGTATATGATGAATGCAGATGCGAAACGTAACAATGTCAAGCGCGATGAGATTTCACAGGTCAAAGTAGCTACGTACGGTGGGCTGGCAGGTGAGGCTTTGTGGTTGTCAAGTTACCCATTTGATGTGGTCAAGAGTAAGATGCAAAGTGATGGCTTTGGACCAAATAAGAAGTATGCTAGTATGAGGGACTGCTTTGCTCAGACTTGGAAGGGAGAGGGCGCGAGGGGGTTTTGGAAGGGGATTGGACCGACGCTTTTGAGGGCGATGCCTGTTAGTGCTGGGACTTTTGCTGTGTAAGTTCCCTGTCCTTCTCGGGCGTACTTACCTTCATGCTAACGTATTCCAGCGTGGAGATGACTATGAGGGCGATGAAATAGAGGCCGCTTCGGGTAACCCAGAGGATTTCAACATCTGGAATTATTCTTGTACATATGATTGATTATCAAAGCTCTATGCAATGTAACCCCTACGACGGCGAACCATGTATAGCCTCCGGATCTCCCCCCGTCTTCGCTCCCGCACTCCCCTTCGTCGCCTGCCCCACAAGACTATCAGGCGTATACGTAACATTCCCATGCATCGCCTTCTCTCTTCTTGAATTCTGGCCCTCCTCCCCGGCCCTCCCTAACACCCCCGCAATAACCTGCACACACCGCAAACTATCATCATTCGCCGGAATAGGATACGTAACCCATGTCGGGTTCGCATCCGTGTCGATAATGCCAATTGTTGGAATGGCGTTCAGCCCGCATTCATGTAACATGACCCAATTTTCCAGGGGATTGAGACAGACTACGAGGTCTGGGCGGAGGACAGGGCGGTCGCGCAGCTCTTCGTCGAATCCGCTGATCTCCCGGTCGTATTCGTCGACGACTTTTGTGCGGCACATCCCCAGGATTTGGTGACCGTTCGTGATGCTGCCTGGGGTCCAGCGCTCAAAGAGATGGCAGCCTCCGGCCATTTCGGCCGCTCGCACGACACATCTGTCCTGCCCTGGTCGAGTGCCAACAAACAGGATCAGTCCTCCTCTTTCAGCGACGCCTGAGACAACGCGGCAGGCGCGCCGTAGGTGGGAGGCTGTGACGTCGAGGGATATTATGTGGATACCTTGGCGAATGCCGAAGATGTAGCGCGAGTTCATGGGGTTCCAATGGGATGTTTTGTGCCCAAGGTGAGATTGCGAAGCGAGAAGTAGCTCAAGGGTAATATCTGAGGGGCGAGGGGGTAAGGTGAGGAGGCGATGTGGTTGGTAGTGCTCTGCTATGCTTGTGCCAAGCTGTCTTTTGGATTGTTCTGTAGTAATTACAAATTAGAATGTAATACTCGAGATCATGGAGAGGTGATAGCGTACGGTGCTTTCTATACTTCTCGTACTCTTTGGGCGTGCCATAATCGGGGAGGATGTGGGTTGAGTGGGTTTGGTCGTCTATCTGGGGAACCAATTCCTCGGTTCTATACTGAACCTCTTGTTCTATCGACTTGGTTTCGCGGAGAGAGTTGTCGAGGGAGCTTTCGATTGATTCGATGTCGACTTCGGTGGCTAGAGATCGAGTCCATGATCTTGTGGGTGTTGTTGCTATTCGGCGGCCTGTACAGAAATTAGTGATATGTTGATAGCCAGCAGGACTGGGCATTCTTACCATGCCCTATAAGCGCTTTTCTAACAATCATGGTTATTCGTGAAGACTGAAGCTCAAGTGCTGGATTTGGGAGCTTCAAAAACATCTCGCTAGACCTGCCCCCGCCTGAAATTCGACTTTCTCCGCCAGCGCACACCTCAGCGCCCAGCCTACCAGCACAAACATGTACGATGACGCTTCGTACTATTACTCCTTCAATCCCAGTGCCCAATCGCAGCAAGAAAAGCAGGTAAAGCACAAGAGGAAGTCCTCGTTGCTTGAACGGCCCAACGTAAGCCTGGCACCATTCCACGAATGATGCATTCTGATCTTCTGTGCAGGAGGAGCTACAAGCTGACGCCAATCGAGTAGGTGGGCACGATGCTGTGCTTGACAAGGTTGAGGAACCCACTGGGCCGCCAGAAGCTACGTTGAAAAGGAGGGCGCAGTCGTACAGTGATTTTCACTATGCTGTCAAGGCAGTCTTAGGCAAGGATGCCACTCCCAAAGAAAAAGATGAACGGGATACCAACGAAAAGCTGGGATCTGGTGCAGGAATTAAGACCGAGCTCGACTTCGCCGATTGGTATCATGAGCTAGAGCATGAGCTGCTCAATTCTAGCAGCGATGAATACACGTAAGTATCCAATAGCTGTGCAGGCGTTATATGGCGAATCTCATTGGGTGTGTATAGATCATACCAGAAGCAACTGGAGCTGTCCCAATCCCACCTCGATTCTCTACTCTCGGACACGTCCTCTACGCTCGACCTTCTCGCTTCTCTTACTGGCTCCTTCAAAGAAGTCGAAGTGCAGACTACGACCTTCCAAAAACAGTGTGAGGGACTGCTCGAGGAGCAAATGAGGACTACAAATTTGGCGGATGCACTGGAGCACAATCTCAAATACTACAACTATCTAGAGCCTGTCACAAGGCGGCTAAATGCTCCAGGAGCCGGCAACTTTGTCAGAAGCAAGGAATTTTCTGATATGCTTGCGAGACTGGACGACTGCTTGGAATATATGACAGCTCACGTTCGTGTCCCCTTCAGACTTGGTGAAGTACTTAGCTAACAGAAGTAGCCAAGCCACCGAGAGGCCGCTACCTACCGATCTCGTTATCGTCTGCTAATGACAAGAGGCTTGACTTTGATTCGAGTCCATTTCGTGGGTGCTCTGCGTGAAATCGCCATGGACGTATCGCGGCGTATTGCTGACAAGCAACTAAATGACACTACGATGTCTGCTCTGCTGTATGCCAAATTCCGCTTCGGAGCCTCAGAGCTAAAGGAAGTCGCGCAAGAAATTCGGAAGCGAGCGTATCTTCCTGCTGGTGCTGAGCCGGGAGCTGAGGCTGAGTATCAAGGGCTGATGAATGAATTGTACACGAGCTACTCAGCCACTCGTGGTAAGCTCGTAATTCCTCTCACCAGAAAGAAAATCGCAGATATCGCAATGGCACCCAGTACAGCCAAAGATCTTGTATCATTCGCCCGAAGTAGCATAGGCTACACCAGAGGCGTTTGCTCAGATGAGTATGAGCTTTGGCGAGAATGGTTCGAGGGAGAAGATGGACTCTATGACTTCCTGGAGTCCGCCTGCGATCCATTGTATGATCACTTACGACCACGTATTATTCACGAGACTCAGCTTCTGAAACTTTGTGAGCTCTGCACCCTCCTTCAAACACGATACATGCACGACCAGGATGAAGAGGCCGAGCCAGTCGAAGCAGGCCAATTCGACTTCTCGTTGCTCATCCGTACAGCGCTCGAAGACGCTCAGACAAGACTGGTGTTTATGGCGCAGGCTGTTCTACGCAATGAGATCGAGAGATACAAACCCACGAAAGAGGAGCTGGACTACCCAGCTCGTAATCGCCAAGTATCCCTCTCTGGTACAAAGAAGCAGCGTCCTGCGGCTACGTCTGGAAGAAAAGGCTCGAATCCCGAGCCTGCCACTCCAATGCCAAAGACTCCAGTGGTCGTTGAAGGGGGTGACTCACCTAATGGGCGCTGGGGTTTTGACACCGAAGCAGCGTTTCAAGGGTGGTATCCAACTCTGCGGAAAGCGATCTGGTTATTGAGTCGGATCTATCGACTCGTCAACGTAAGTTCCGTTGGTTTACACTTGAAATATCCAGACTGACACAATTTTTCAAGTCTACTGTATTCGACGATCTCGCCCACAACATCGTACACCAGACTACGCTTTCACTCCAGCACGCCTCCAACTTTGTCACTCGAAAGCCCAGCAACTCAGCCGTCGACGGGCGGCTTTTTCTAATCAAGCACCTACTGATTCTCAAACAGCAAATTGTGGCCTTCGACATCGAGTATGTCACTCCAGACATTTCTTTCGACTTCTCAGGCGTCACGAACACATTCTGGGAGCTTCGAGAACGAGGTGGTCTTTTCGACCCCCGGAATCTGTGGCGTCTCATGGGCGGCAGCCTCATTCCCCGAGTCGTCGAGAATATGCTTGATGCTAAAGTTGAGCTAGACGGTAGTTTGCGAACTGTGATCAATGACCTGACTAGTGACTTCGCTTCCAGGATCACCAAGCCTGTCGACGCTTCGGCCACCGCAAAACGTGGATTCGATGCTCCGCAAGCCGTTAATGTCATCCACAAGGTTGCTGAGAAGGAGGTACCGATCCTAAGACGGAAATTGGACGAGTACATCGACGATGTGAGAACCAAAGAAACACTTGTAGCAGCAGTGCAGGATCAGGTGATCCAGAATTACGAAACGTTTTACGACATGTATACGGCAGAGAAGCGATCGAACGGCAAGCAAATGAGCAAGAAGGGTAAAGGCCGGGATGACGAAGCGTGGGATCCAGATATGTTCACCGAATGGGCTGGAAGCGTTTTCAAAGTCAGAGGTATTGGTACGATGGATGACGAGCACAGTAGGAGTAGATCAGTGAGTAGGACTGGAAGTATGTAAGAAGACTGATGCTTTTGAGACATGGAAGGCTATGCTACCTTGTTCACGCTTTTCAAATGTAAAAGCGCACTAACGTTTCCAGTATTGGAAGGGTAACTTCCCTTGTTTCTGCTATAAAGTAGAGGCAGCGCCCTGTTTGTGTGAGCAGAACGCCCAGCTCGTATGCGCAAAAACATTCACAGTCATAGAGAACGTCCCGCCTTCTTATTACCCAATTACTAAAACAAGATTACGTATGCAAAGCATGCATTCGCCTCGCCTTCATTGCAAAGTATTCTAAAAATCGTTGAGACCCCTAATCTTCTAGGTACAACAGTACTCTCTTCTTCCCTGACTTTTACAACTACACACCGCCTTCCACGTCCGAATCATGTCACGCGGCCCTGGCCGGTCCAATCTAGACCAGTTCTGGGTCCAACGGCGAAGGAATCCACCCCAAGGTCCTGCAGCGAGAATTGTGCAAATATTTGGGGCAAGAAGCTACCTCGAAGCCTTCCCTTTATAAGACCCTTTTACCCATTGAGACAAAGCACAGCTGATATTCACCCAGCGTACTCAAAGCTACACTATCACAGCCGACCGGCCGTTTTCACCCGAAAGTCATTCCCTCCCAACACACCTACGCCTCGACTCATCACCTTAGTACCCGTTCAATAGGCAATGCTAGACAATCTTACCGAATTATCAACGATCTAAGCCCAAGCAGCTTCCGAGTACGAGGAACAGGGCGAACAACCACAGCACAGAAGACGACGCAGTGCCTGTGGAGTCAGTCGACTCTGGATACGTCGCTTTGATATCCGTTGGGGAGTTCTGCGGTGGGAAGGTTTGGGAATGCAGGTTTAGAGGGATGTTTGATGAGCATGCTTGAATTTTAGCCGGTGGTGAATATGTCATTAATTTCTCGAAGAGCTGAGTGTTTGGGCGCTGAAGAGTAATGATGGTCCATTCTCTTAGTTTAGTGTAAAATTTGAATGAGTGCAAGGACATTGGGCAGTCGAATGGGGGAATCGGTAAGGATAGAGGGGGAAAGAACTGAAATAGTATGTTGAGAGAGATCTCTGAAGGCTAAAGATGTGTGTGTAGCTCCGTAGCAAGACCAGATCAAGATTTAGCGTAGAGGTAAGGGTGTACTTTACCTCATGCTGTATACCTACTTAATCATCAACGCTTATACTGCTGTATATTGCCATATCCCATCACCAGCCCTTCCTATCGCCCTTGCACCCCCTCCACCCACCCCCTCCACTGCTCCCACTTCCCCCACCCCAAACTCTCCTTCTTCCCCTGATACCTCACGACCCCCAATCCCTTCACCTCCCTCCAATCTCTCGTCCTCCCACTCCACCCCGCCTTTCGCATCAAACTCACAATCGTCTCCTCCTTCGTCCACCCCTGCTCAGTCGCCACGTCAGGCAGATAGGTAGCGCCGTAACGCTTGTTGTGGTGTTGGAACGAGAGGCGTATGCCGTGGGTGCCGAGGGTCCAGTCGAAGGCGTCGCGGGCGGGTTCGAAGTGCGTCAGGAGGGTTATGGAGGTCGAGAGGGTGGGGAGTTCGGTGGAGGAGATGGGGGAAAAGCGGGTGTCGTCGAAGGCACTAGAGGAGAAGTCATATTAGCTGATGTAGGAGTGGAGGACTTATGAAGCGTAGGACTGGAACCAATGGAGACTCACGCAGTCAAGGCATAGCTCTTCAGCCCGTTGGAGAGCTCTTGCGGGTCAAATGTGCCAATGCAGCCGCGTAGCGACTTGTATCCTTTTGACGAGACAGTATTCCATGTCACAAAAAGAGGATGTTCCTCTTCCTTTAGTGGGGCAGCAGGTGAAGGCTGCTGTGAGCGTCGGCTTCCGAAGGAAAAGAACGAAGTACTGGATGAAGACTTGGATGCGTCCCCCAAAGCTGCCCGCGATGAGGTCGTAGATAGCGATGAAGGCGTAGAAGAAGATGATCCTGAAGCTGGTGATGGGACCTGCAAACGATTGATGCTTGGTAGTTGTAGATTGCCTCGTGCTGGCTTTGGAGCCACTATCTCTTCCTCTTCCTCCTCTTCGTCGACCTTCTCTTCAATCCCGTTCATCACGCCGTCATCTTCTTCCAAACTATCTCCATGTTGAAGATTCCGATCCAGCTCTTCTCCTTCCTCGTTCTTGCCCCTAGATTCATACGTGGTCCATAGATCCAGCACCTGGCGGTACTCAAGCGGCTCGCGGTCTTCGAGGTCTGCAGCTAGTACTTCGAAAGCATAAGCACAGTGGGCTTCGGTCGCCATTCGAAAGGTCGATCGTTCGCAAGGCTCTGGTAGTAGCTTCCAAGTATAATTCCTAAGCTGTTCCGACGGAAGCCGTAAGTTTCAGGTCATATCGTAGTGGTGCTGACTCACAATTATGTGGTTCGGTCAGCCTCCAAACAGAGTAGGAGGTCGACAAAAGCTACTGTCATCGGAGGAGCATGTTGGCGAGCAAGGTATGCTTCCCCAGACGCCTTGGTCAATTGGTGACGCCTTGGATTTTAATGCATGCATCTCGGCCTTGTGATAATGCAGCTAAGTACTTGGCAGAAATTACCTCTCCTGATCATCTCATCTTCGCCATCAATCTAGGAGGTTCACGGGTGTAGGAATGATCAAAATTTCGAGAAAGACCTATGTGAAAGTTCAATATATCCTCTCTACTTTTGGTCTGCAATTCATGGGATTGGTATCCTGACCTTCTGATGGGAATTCGCGAGTAGGAATAGAACTAAAGCACGGGAAAATTGTGGAATTCTGTGGATTTTCTATCGCATTTGATCTGTTCTACTAATAAGAAAGCATGTACTGTCCATGGTATCTCTGAAGAAGAGCAAGAGCTATGCCCGCTGCATGGTGTGTGTGTAGAAATCCCAATCTGAGTCAAGAACGAGGCCAAGACTTAGTGTACCAGCTACCGAAGTAAGGGAGACCTTGTCATGGACCGTCAACCGTCGAGCTCAGCAAGGGAGGTGGTGTGATGTCATTCGCTTCTTTGAAGAAGACGCATGAGTAGAAGAAGAGGGGAAACATCTTGCACGAGCTCTGTGAAGACACATGCGTCTTAAGAACCTGACCAACCAATTCACCGAAGCCAATCCGCCGCACTTCTCAAATGTACCACATGCCAAAACCCATCTGGTTCTTAGGCTCGAATGGCTGGAGCTTAGGCCACTCGGTCTGTGACTTCATCTCATCAGAATGGGATTGAGCCTCCCTGCCCTGCTTCCGTCGCTCCTCTTGAAGCGCAGCCCGCTCGGTGGCAGCCATATCGATATGAGCCTCACCACGCTTGGATGCCAAGTGAGCATAGTATACTGCGGGGACTATCTTCTATCAGCTTGATATATTCTTGCAAGTTCAGGACTAAACTTACAAAGAGATACGGGAGTAGTTGCACGCTGGTATTGGTAGCAGTGCTCGTAAAGCATTGCCTGGAATCGATCCAGTGGAATATTGGCCTCATCCATCAACATGTGATAATGAGTGGGTCGAGCAGTGCCCTGGATGGCCACGTGCGAGCAGAGGTAGATATCATTCTCGAAGGGGTGAGTGACATCATGATCCACAATTGTGCCAGGCACAGGATTGCCGTTCTTATCAGCTGCAGGACCTGCAGGAGGGAAGAAGCGAATGTGGTGACGCTTCTCGGCAACCACGACAGTGAATTTAACCTTGTTACCAGGATGATTCTGGCCCAAGTCGGCAAACAATCGCTTCATATCAGCAACCTCGTGCTTCAAGAGTGGACCAAATTGACCCTCAGAAACGCCGTCGCGGAAGTAGTAAACGTGCTTGGGTAGACTACCCCCGCCAACGTTCTTCTGCCACCAGTCTACCAAAGGACGAAGCATGGAGTTGATATTATCAGAGGTGATCATCTCAACACGGGAGCCGTTCGTCTCGACCGCAGCAGCATAACGAGAGGCAGTCCGATCGATAGAGACAGTCATAGCAGCCATAGAAGCTTGCTCCAGGCCGGGTGCCGCATGAGAGACATCAGCACCGATGATCATCGTAGGCTCCTCGAAGTACTTAGTCTTCGACTTGATTGCAGAGGTAGTACCCCCGAGCTTGCAATTGAATTTCATAAGCACATTGGAGCAGTATTGAGGGGCGTTTTTTATGACGTTACTCGCCTGGACGCATTGCGACATGACTCCGAAACGGACGTCGCAGTTACGCTTGATCCGATTATAGACATCGGCGCTCCTATTACTGAGAATGACCAGAAGCATCTGGGGACGCGACTTCGATTGGTTTCCGGCGGCCATGAATGTCGCATTAATAGCCTCGGCGTCATCAGCGTGGCCGCTAATAACGGGAGGGTTGATATTCTCGACTCTACCGCCATGTCCACGATAGAGCTGTATGAAGTTTTTCTTGAAGTTGTCCACCTGCTCATTGGTCACAGGCGCTCGACGATCTTCACCTGGCTTCAGGATACAAATAGCCCAAGACTTCAACGGCTGAGTGTTGGGGAGGAGAAAGACCTTTCCACGCAGATCCCAACGACCAGAAAAGGCAGGCTTGGCGGTAGAATTCTTTGCGAATAGCACCTCAGGTGGCTCGAGAATACGGGCATTAGTCTTCAGCATCTCCGAATCGATGGTGAGACCGTAACCCTTGAGCATGGGATCATGAGACCATTTGAGTGTGTCCAGACCTTTCTGGATCCCCTGACGACGTATAGCTGGCCGAGAGACAGCGAACTTGATCATCTCCGCGGTCTGAATCTCGCTGAGCTTGAACGGGTACTTCTGCCCGGGCTGCATGTGCGCGATCTCCATAGGGAACAGCATACCCTTCTTGGTAGCCTCCAAAAGAGGCAATTGCCATTTGTCAATGATGACATTGTACTTCTTCTTGTAATAATCATAGCAAGTCATCTCGATCTTCTTGCCGGTCTCTTTCTCGAAAACATCAAACTTGTGAGTCTTAGCGTTGAATTGGGAGACACGCTTGATGGTGTACACCTTATCGGCGTTTGTTTGACCACGATGCTTCACCGTGAAGCGATTCTTGGCGAGACGTCGCAAATTCTTGACAAGACGAGGCTCTCCACCATTGGGGGGTGGCATGGCTGAAGCCATGAAGGAGTTTTGATTGGACTCGCCCGAAAGGAGCAAGGCAAGCTGATCAAAGCGAGTCTCATGCCAGAAGCAGGAATTGGAGACGTCAACGTTGATGACGAGACGCTTTCCCTAGATTTAGTGTAAGCAGGGAGTCATATAAGGATTTGAAGCTCAGCCATACCTCAGCCATACGAATGGTCTGGTAAACGCCTTTTATTGCCTCAACGCCTCCACCAAGGAGCTTGCGGTCCTGAGACTCCCCAGTACGGGAGAAGTAAGAGCGCCTCAGATTGATCAACTTCTTGGAGGGTGTCTCTCGAAGCAAGTGATCAAGGAAGTTAATGGCTTCCAAGATGGCGTTGTTGAAATCCATTGTACCCTCAAGGTAAGCTTTGATAACAGCCAAGTTGACCTTCGCGTTTTTTGCCTTGTTGATAACAACGCGGTGAACATTCTCGCGACCTTCACGGGGAGTGATACCTTGCTCAGCGTCGAGATCCACGCGGATACGTAGCTCGTTCTTGAATTCATTAGGTCCCCTGGAAGTATCAGTAATGTCCAGGTAAGGGTATGGTGTCCCAACTTACCAGCCAATCTTGTTGCCATCGAAAATGAAGCCTTTGCCAATGGCAGTCTGAACGGCTGTAGACTCCCAAACCGCCTTGATCAGGCCGCGCTTCTCAGCACCTGATCCGATCAAGACCTTGAGAAGCAATACATTAGCAAAGACCGCCGTAAGATGGGACAATCACTCACATCGTACTGGTAGACATCACGCTCGGGCCAGCTCTTGACAATGTGAGAGTTGACTTGGATCTTGGCCTGCTTTCCGGCTTTGCCAAATCCAACACGTGTCATGGACTGGTTGGGCATCTGATCACGAAATACATTAGTATCGGAGATAGTATTGATGAAAGGCTTGTCGGGCATTCCGACAGGGATGTCAGGCGTGTTAGAAGACAGATCAGGCGTAGTGGATGATTGAGAATAGGAAGTCATGATGATTGAATGCAAATGAAATCAAATGTGCTTGAAATGTGTTGAGAAGATTGAGGTGCTCGGGATTTGGGTGCAGGTGTGGAAGGAGAAGAGATACCAATTGCTTGCAATGCCTTGGTGTGCTTGAGAATGTGTGCTAGACTGGTCTTTGAGATGCAGAAGCTGATTTGTGTGATTGTGGAAGATGTTGGAGCAATGTATTGATGATGGATGAGGATGATTGATGATGTAGGCTGAGGATGTTGGAAGAGGATGAGGAAGTTGGAGATTTTGGAGGATGTTGTAGAAGAGACGGAGGGTTGGGGCAGAATTGGGTTTATATGCTGGAGAATCCAAGAATGAATCTCTCTGCTGTGCGTGATTCGTGAATGGAGAAGACATGAACGGCATCGATGCTGCTGGATGAGTGAGGGGAATTTGGGGAAATGAATAGCCCTGAAATAGAGACATGTGGATGCTGGGAAAGCCGTGAATCTCATAAGGCAGTCTTTCGAGACGTACGTTCAAGCCAGTTTGGTCTCTTTCATGAAGAACTTCACAGTCTGATGTCTTTTGACAGGGAGGAGAGGGATCGCAATTGCAAGCGCTACTCAGGTGATGGCGAGGACACTTCACACAACGGCTTCATAAAATCACACAATGTTGTGACTTACCTGCTGGAATGCAGCGTATGCGTTGCCTCCAAAATCCACATTCCTCAACAACTGCTGAGTATCCTCACGCTCACGCTGCATAGATCGAGCAGCCTGCATCTGAGACTCGCGAGTCTGGCTCGCGGTGCGATTGCCCGGGCCACGGGAGGCGCTACGATTGGAGCCAGCATTGGATCCAGCACGGCCACGAGCCGGAGGGTCATTGGGGCCATCGTAGGCTGCGGGACCTTGGCTTGAACCTGGCTGGCCATTGCCAGTGTGACGCTCGGCGTCACGACGCTTGCCAGCTGCACCAGGAGGCATGTTGTCGGATCTATCAGACATCGTCAGTGGTTAGCGATGCGAGACGATGAAGTAATAGTCAATTGATTTGAGGGTGTCCAAAGAGATACGAAGCTGATGATAGCGTTCAGAGTTGAAGACAGCAAAGAATCGAGTAATAGAGCAATGAAATGCGAAGGTAAGAGACAAGCTCGAGAGGTCAAGTGAGAATTGGCTTGACAACACGAAACTAGCAAGATCTTGCAGTGAGAATTGCAAGTGCGTTGTTACTGTCAGGCAAAGAAAGAAGCAAGAATGAGACTGTTTGACAATGCAAACAGCTGAAAGTAAGTGAGCTGAGGTGTTTGCGGTGAGAAGCTTACGGTGATTGTTTTCAAGATTGAGGTAATGAAGATCTTGAGTGCTGTAAGCTCAATGCTGAGTGTGTGATTGATGGTAGAGAAAGTGAGAGGATGATGTTGATGAAGATTGATCAAGAGAGAGGGAAGATAATGGCGGTGTGAACTCCAATGACGTGATGTCAACGCGAGCTTGTCACGTACTCTTTTCACGAGTTCGGTGAGCAATTGATTGCGTGATGTTGACGACGTGGATTGTGATGCACGTTGACTTGATTGACTGATTGTGATTGTGATTGTGATTGAAGAAGAAAGAAGGAAGAAGGAAGAAGGAACGAAGAGTATGAAGGGGAAGGTCGGTAAAGGAAGAAGGAAGGAGCGATTTCGGGGTAAATATAGACAAATCTGGCGCTAGCTTAGCGTCGTTTGCTCCACGGCTCAAGATGTTACGGGTGAGTGAATGAGGGAGTGAACGAGGGAGTGTTAGTGTCAGTCTTCGAGAAATCGGGAATAAGTCTTAGGATCGTGTTATCGTATTATGGTAATTTTGTTTGTTGATTTGGTATCGTGGACCCTTTTCAAAAGTAAAGCCATTGACTTCACAGGGATCTGCGGCACAGGGATTTACGGCATTGGCCAATTCTTCTGCGAACATGTGGGACCTCTGCGCCTGACATGCTAGATGTATTTTCATGCAGCTGATCTAACAAAGTTTGGAGACACTCGTGCAACACACATGGATGATGTAGACTTGATGACACAGCTGTATGGCAATGTAAATTCTTAAAGCGGTCACGCTGGCCATGGGATCATACGAGAGACATATGGGCATCGAAGCATGCATGCAAGACTGGGGACACATGCATGGTAGACAGATAGTCTCATAGGGTTCAATGATCAGTTGCACGACTACCTATTGTACAAATTGCAATTTCTTCTCGATCCCAAGAGCAATCCTCCAGAGTGTGGTAACGGAGAGCTCATTCGGAATGAGCACGCAGTAAAGGACTTGATGCACGCTATGCTTCTCTGCATGATGTAGACGCCAGTAATAAATCTACCTTCACCCAGGAGCGGACTCTGTAGCCTGTAGAGATCGATTCAACGTAGGCCTCAAAGGGTGAGGCGAGAAAGTTGTGTTACGTGAGCCACGAAAGGGTGGAGTGCTGAAATTATCGATTGTAAGGGTATGGGCCTGGAGAAAGGTTAACTTGAGTTCTGATCCGGTTGCCTACTCCACATGAGAAGTCGCAAGAGTTTATTGTGGGTCTCGGACAAAGTAAGGACACGTGGCTGTGCTTGTGCAGGGTGAGGGTGCGCCAGATGACAGAAGGCTCGAGGATTCAGCAAGAAGGGATTCGGCAGAGGGGGTTTGTAGAGTCAATTGCGCCTGGTCTTGGGAGACGGACCGATTAGCGTAGGAAGGGCCGCGCCCGGGACCGATCGTGATAGAGGGTGCCATTGGGGTCTTGCTGTGAGAGAGCATGCGCGGGAGCACCAACAACAGACGCGTAAGGGCTATGGGAGCACAACCCATTGAACTGGCCCGGGTACTGTCCATGAGCCATCGGCGGCATTGGAGAACCATGGGGCACTGGAGGCATCTGCTGAAGATGGGGCAGAGGCTGTCCATGATGCATGGGTGGAGCACCTCTTCCAACAGCTTGCGGCGGAAGCTCGTTCACCGAGGTTGGGATATTGGTACTTCGAATAAGCCTCACCATTGCGTCGGGGACGAATGGAGTGGCAAGGTACGTTTCGGATTTGGGTATGATGCTGAGGAGGAACGTGATGTCGCGTGGGAGTGGTGGTGGAAGGAGTGGCTGCATCGGCATGGGGTGCTGCTGATTGAATTGGGGCATGTCCTGAGAGCGATTGCGGTTCTGTTGATCGAGTCGACGACCTGCAGCTCCTTTCAGTCCTTTCAAGGGTGAAGCGTCATGAATGTGACGGGCAATCTTTGTAGGAGGACCCTCAGTATCAGAGTCTTCGGTAGGTAAAGGGCGCTTGGGCGAGTTGAAATCGGTGTTCAAGCGGTTGGGCGGTGATTGAGGAGGTGCTTCATCAATGCCTGAGATCGTCTTTTGTCGGGTCTGAGTAGCAGGAGAGATGATAGGTCGGATGACTGTGGGGTCGAAGCCTTGTTCTTGGAAGCGTCGAGAGAACAGTACAAGAGATGGATCCTCGGGGAAGAGATCGCTCATCCGCTTCTCCAGCTTGACTATTTGGTTGAGCTCACCATAGCGTGACTCGAAATGGTGGAAGAAAGCATAGAGAGGCTTTGCTTTTGACACTGTATCAGGCTTTTGCGCTAGCTTGGTGACGGCGGTCTCGAAGACCACTCGGGCATCTGCAGAACGTTAGCACAGTAGAAGCACAAAGGCACGTGATGGCTGACTCGTATGGTCGTTATTTGCAACGAGATGCTTGATATACTCCAAGGCAAAAGCTTCGTCTTCCGGGAACAGCCTCAGACCACGCTCGAAGATTTTCTTGCCTGTCTCGGGCTCGTAGCAATGGAACTCAATCAGAGCACATGCAACATACACATCACTTGTTATACGACCGCGCTTGCGTGCATCTGCAAATGTACCTCGAAGACCCGCAAGAGCATCGTTGACTTTGCCTTTGCCCTGGACGCGTCGCATTGCTCGTATCAAGGCAATCCAGACGTGCGACAGAGTCTTCGACAACAAAGTGAGTTGTGAAGCGTGCATACTTTTAACGGATTCAATCTGCGCAGCCTTCTGCCTTTCTTTATCGGCCTCCTCCTCTGCGTCAGCGGCCTCGTTGTCACCATTTGCTGTAGTACCATTCTGCAGGTTGTCATTTGTGGTAAAGTTGGCTTCAATGCGTGCAATGTCTTGGGTCTCGCGGGATTTGGTCTTGGTGCACAGCTCATATAAGGCGTCCAGGACCTTATTATAGGGTTCGCGCACAGCAGTACCACGACGCAAGGCACTCTCGTCACCTTCTTCATTGGCTGTAGAAAGCTCTAATCGATCAGCACGCTTGAACGCCAGCAAACAACTCTCAGGATTAGCAGCGGCCCCTTGGATCAGAAAGTCATTGCCATCAGCTTCTAGATCGTTTTGAAAGCAGAAATCGCTAGCATCAACCCAGAGTACTGGCCAGAACCTCATGGCCATCAATGCGTGCTTATAAACGAATAGTATGCGTGCATTATAGGCAGCAACATCCTCCTGCTTTAGAACAAGTGGGTCCTCCTTCTCCCATTGGATCCATCGCTTCCAGATGTCCAGCTGCTCCATGAACTCAGCGTCCCCAGCAAAACCAAGTGCAGGTGGTAAAGCAGGTAATGTCGTTCGACGAAGCGTCGCCGTAATATTTTGGAGTGCTGTGTATGAGCTGCGGGCGGACATGTAGGCAGGGGACTGCTCTTGTAGGAACTTTTGGCCCTGATCATTGTGTTAGCGCAGCTGAAAGCACTGGATTAGAAAGGACTTACCGTCATCTTGTTCAAGCCCCTCTCAAAGCCATCATACTCTTTCCAGAGTATATTCGTGACCTGGGTTGGTATGCAAATTGCGCGCTGATACACTTTGCGAAGTAAATCCATTTTCTGCTGATCTTGCCAACTGCTACCTCCAATATTACCAGGCCCTGATCTGATGAACTGTACGTAATCTTGCCAAAGCTTTCCCGAGTCCTTGTCTAAACCAACGTATTGTAAAGCCGTATCGTAGGCTTGTTGAATAGTCTGACGAGCCTGGCCGGAGGCATCGGTAGTGAGATTGTTGTGTCGACGGATGTGGTCTAAGTATACAGACCACAGGGGTAGGTAGGGGTTCTGGGGAAGGGCTCGACGTAGGATCCTCTCCATATCTTGGCGATTCTGTGCTTCGTTCTCCATCTGCGCATAGGATACCCATTCCTCACCCTAGAAGAGATCATTAGCATCGTCTTCGAATTATGCAGGCTTCGAGCACGAAACGTACTGCGGACGGGAAAAGAGAGAGAAAGCGCTCATAGACACTACGAGCATCTTCTGTCTTGCCTCGCTTCTTGTGCTCGTTGAGCAGGTGAAGCCAAGCTTGAATATCGCCGCGAGGATCGGCCTTGATTCGGTCTTCTAATATCCCGATCGTGTCATGTGGCAGTCGGGCTCGAGGAGCTGACGTGCTAGGCGTAGAAGGCTGGGCTTTTGCTGCTGCAGGCACGGCTGTAATCAAGGGAGCTGGAAGCGTCTCAGCGGGCTTGGCTGTGAACTCGCTGTGTGAACCAGCTCCCGTATCAGGGAGAACAGCAGCAAGATTGGGGACAGTGTCAGTTGCGCCATTTTGAACAGTGCTTGAAGAGCTTTGGTCTTGCACATCATTCTGTAATGCTATATTATCTGCAGAAACACCATTTGTGGAAATGTTGAGGTCGGGTCCAGAAACCGATGGCAGTGATAGTTTCTGACAAATGTCCACGGCCTCTTTCCCTTCTGACTGACCAACCTCTCCACCTTCCTGAGAATGGCCCGACCCGTTTATATTTGAGTTGTGCTGCATCCGAGTAACGGGTTCGTTGTTCAGAGACTGAGAAGAAGCTGGTGACATAGATCTGGATAGACTCTGGCGATCGGAAGCGAAGAGATCCTGTTGAGGGAGGGATACTGAAGTGGAAGTCGAGGTCAAAAGGGGGGCCGAAGTAAAAGACAGCTTGTTAGGGGATGTCAGGTCATGAGAAGACGAAAAACTGAGATCTTGCGCGTTAGAAAGTAATTGTGTCTCGACTTTTTGCGAAGGATCATATCCTTCGTATTCTGGTCCTGCTTGCTGTTGATTTCTACCGCCATCCATCTTGTAAGTATCTTGAGAATCATTCGTAACCTGCATGGACTCCAAGAACGCCGCCTCCTCCGCCATTGTGACACCTACGCGCTATCCCCTCAAATTCGCTACAGTGACGAATCGATAGGTATCAGACAATGCAGATGGTATTATAGTATGAGAGTATGGAGGGCAAGGTTCTGTAGCAGAGGCATGAAGGGTTGGTAGAAGGACTGGGGTTGGGAAGATGATGAAGAGCACCAGGTGGATGGTGAAATTGACGTTTTCGTCGTCCTTTTCCGCCGCCAAGATCTTCAGTGTAGGACCTCAATTACGCTACTTAAATTTCATTGAGCAGATAGCTCATTGTCATCCACAACGCACCATCAACTATGCTGGCAAGTATTCTTGCGCTCTGACAGTCCCTTCGACTAGCGGTCTCTCTCCTGGAGATTTGGTGGTGGAAAGACGTCTATTTAGAGAGTGTTCCTGTTGGCAAAACGATACTCTTCAAGTCCCACTCTCTACTAACGTTCCCTCAATTTATCTGGCCTTAATGAAAGACAGCAAGGGCTCTACCAAGATCCTAAAGAGAGAGGATGTCCTTTGGTACGACCTTGCATGCTGCCAATTCCACATTAAGTATGCCTAGAAGTGTCTGCAGCAGGTCTAACGCTGGCTATGTATGCATGGAACTCGTGGATTCCTCACGATCTGCATGATTGGGCCGGATGTTAGGACCTCGCAACAGCTGGCTCGGCTGGGAATCATCTGCCAGCGACCATTAATCTCATGAGTCAAAAGGTATGGATCTCTAAGAGCGAGCGGGGATGGTGGCCTTGGGAATGATTAAAGTGCACTTGCTATGTAGCGTAAAGTTGCCTACTAAGGTAGGTAAGAATGGAAGCTTTGAATGAACCTAGCAGAGCGATAAAGAAGCATTTATTTCTTCTTGCTCAGTGAAATGATGCTAGCATTTACCGCCATCACTCTTTCACACACAAGTTATTTTTGTAGCAATAGGCAGCACAGAGTGCTTACGCCGTAGGGTATATGCGTTTGAAAGCAAAGCAAAGCAATCTCCCCCATAGGTACAGCTCATTTCTTGGTAGCGCAATTCTTGAGCATTTCCTTGACCAAAGACAGAGCCCGACGCTCCCCCTCTGTTTGTCGTACCTCAAGCTTTTCGAATCTCTTGTCGACCTTTTCAAACCCCTCCTTCATCTCCGCTTTGATATCCTTCAACTCCCCCCCTAAAATGTAGCAGTTCCCAAGAATTCCTAGCCCCGTCAGAGCAGCTGGGTACACAAGGTATTGAAGGACTGATTACTGATATTAGCTGTGTCAATGCTGTAATCATAAAAACTTACGACCAGGCACGAGCGGGGCAGCCATTAGAGGATAGCGGTTTGAGGTGAGGTATATTCTGTAGCTGTAAGTTATAAGTCTGAACACTAGAAATAGATGCACTTACATTACTCTGGTGATGTGAGGATTCAACGCTGTGGATCGTAGGATATGCGTGAACTTTTTGGTGGTAGTTGGTTGAATGGAAGTTGGATGTAGAAAGAGAGGGCAAATGAACTTTAAACTGACGGTCGGGCACGCTTTACGCGACTCCGCAGAAGTCGCGACCTAGCTCCGAGCTCTTTACAAACAGTAATTCCTCTCTTTCAGCTACACAAACCATCGAACCACAGCACTCATCCAGCGTCTTGTATCACATTAGATTTATCAACCGATAGGCCGCATATTCACCGCCAGCATGTCTGTCGTCTCACTTTTGGGCGTGAAGGTCCTCAACAACCCTGCCAAGTTCGCAGATGCATACCACTTTGAAATCACTTTCGAGTGCCTCGAGCAGCTGCAGAAGGGTTGACAGTCCCTCCATTATGGCCATGCAACGAGTATACTAATACAGAGCCACAGATCTTGAATGGAAGCTCACTTATGTCGGATCCGCTACCTCGTAAGCTAGCTGCCTAGATCCATTGAGATTCAGGGCAAAAGCTAACCAATACCAGATCAGAGCACGACCAAGAACTCGACTCCCTCTTCGTTGGCCCAATCCCCGTCGGCGTCAACAAATTCATCTTCGAAGCCGACCCTCCAGACCTTCGTCGCATTCCTACCTCCGAGATTCTTGGTGTTACAGTCATCCTCCTCACATGCAGCTACGAGGGACGAGAGTTCGTCCGCGTCGGGTACTACGTCAACAACGAATATGACTCCGAGGAGCTCAATGCTGAGCCGCCTGCGAAGCCAGACATTGAGCGTGTGAAAAGGAATGTGCTAGCTGAGAAGCCTCGAGTGACTAGGTTTGCCATCAGATGGTACGTCTATCTACAAAGCCCAAGGTTCCAACAGCTATTGCTGATAACCTTCCAGGGACACCGAAGACTCAGCCCCAGCCGAGTTCCCTCCTGAGCAGCCCGAAGCCGACGTCGTCGAGGATGACGGCGCTAACTATGGCGCCGAAGAAGTCGAGCTTGAGGAGCATCTCAAGCAGGAGCTCGCAGAAGAGGAGGCCAAGGCCAGAATTGAGGGCGAAGACGAGGAAATGGCTGGCGCCGATGAGACCGCTGTAGCCAAGGAGGAAGACGAGGACTCCGATGCTGGCAGCGAGGACCTCGAGGCCGAGAGCAGCGGTAGTGAAGACGACGAAGAAGGAGAGGAGGAAGGTGATGAGGATATGGAGATGGGTGATGGTGACACTGCTGAGGCGAGTGGTGACAAGAAAGGAGCCATGCATCAGCAGCCGCATGGGGAGGTCATGGTACATTAGGAGAAGCATTGGTTTGGTTTCTCTACATCAATTGGTGCGGTATGCAGATATCCATGGCGTTTGGGGACGTATCACGACGGGAAAGCTCAATAGCCGAGAGCAAAGTATGCCAATAATTGTGCATTTCATATTCAGGCATAGATAGCAACGAATCAAATGACGCCAATGAAGATTGAAAACCACAATTTGAATCAATGGTTATGACCATTGTAGATTTCTAATATTTCCCATTCCGCAATTCACCTTGATCATACTGCAACCTCCATTCTCAACTCAATCAAAGCAGAGTAGCACATCTTAGGACTCTTCAATCATGGACGAAAACAACAAGAAACGTAAATCTGAATCTAATACCACAGGCTCTGCGGCGAAACAGTCCAAACCCTGGCGAGTCCCCAAGAAAACCGGACACAACTATGCTGCACCCACCATAGAACCCGGCGACTCCGGCATCTGGGCAACGTGCGAAATGGGCAAGGAAGGCAAATGCACGGGCGAATTACGAGACCTTTTCGAAGAATACGCTGCCAAAATCTATGGCGAATCCATCAATCAAGGCGAGGAAGCCAGCGATGATGAGGACGCCGAAGCGGATATCGAAGCTGAAATTCAAAAGGAGCTCAAGGGTATGAAATCTAGTTCTACGAAGAAAGTCGCGTTGTTCCAGGCAGTGAAAGTCGATGTCCAATGCGTCCTCTTCTTCAAAACGCGCTCGCCAATCGAGCCTGTGTCTTTTGTCCATGCGATTTGCAAAGATGCCCTCGAAGGTGGAACGAAGAGAGGCCGTTGGATCAAAAAGCTAACGCCCATGACTATGATGGGGAAAGCTACGCCTGAGGGTCTACAGAAGGTCGCGGAAGCGGTTCTGCAGCCTGTGTTCCATAAGGGAGGGAGCGATGGCGAGGGACTGAAGTTCGCGATTAGGACTACAAGACGGAATCACAATGTTATGAAGAGGGATGAGATTATCAGGCAAGTTGCTGCTGCAGTTGGGAGGGAGCATAGGGTTGATTTGAAAAACTACGACTATTTGATACTGGTGGACGTTTATAGGGTAAGTCTGTCTCTGTACTTTGTTCCGGATACAGGATTGACGCTGTGATACACAGAATATAGTTGGTATGAGTGTCGTTGGCAGTGATTTCGAGGAATTGAGGCAGTTCAACTTGGCGGAATTGTACGATCCAACACCCAAGCCCGATGCTGAGAAAAGCAATATTACACCAAAAGAGGAAGAAAGAGACAATTCAAATCCCGAAGCAAATCCCGAAGCAGAAAAGGACATGAAAACAACAGCCGAAGAGGCAAAGCCAGATTCATCATCTGCCAACAACGAGGTCAAGGTCGAGCAAGCCTACGACTCGCCAGTGATGCAAAGTGCAGAGGCACCTCAGTGATGGCCCAAACATGAGAAGCACAACAACATCAACGGGGGGTGGCCGATATCGATGCACACGCTGCATCCACGAGTCTCATATCCTTAGCTCGACGTCTTCTTCAGCCAACTACGTCGATTCTGTAGTAAGTTCGGCTGCCGTGCGCCCAGATCGGAAATAACGGCAGTTCAAGCTCGATCCTTGGCTTCATCACACTCCACATGTAAGCCAACTGGCAATGTCTCGCAAGGTACACCTTCCTGGAAATCGTTGTCGAAGCCATCGAAGGATGTCGTCTCACTCTGTTGCGACTAAGCGTTTTCTTATTTACTCCGATTGGCTGAAATAAGCGACTTTTCGGACCCCAATCCACGAAGAGAGATCTTTAACGAAGCCTCATTCCGCTTTCCCAGTAGCGAACACTTAACCACATTCAGTACAGATAGACGCATCCTACAACCTGCGACGGTTGTTGTATCACCTAGCACTGTTCGAGAGATGTTTAACGAGTCTTGTCATCGGTTTGCTTCCTTATGCGGGTCATTTCACACCGCCGTTCATCTCTCTAGCCCGCTTCGAGACACGGACCATGGCCCAAAGCGAAATAAAAGGATAGCCTCCGATTCCATCAGGATGGTAAGCAGCACGAGCCTCCCTGTGTCTCATGCTCCAATTCCAAATCAAGGAACAAGCTAGTTCCGCCACTGTAGCCTTCTCGCCTATTGCAATGTCCTTATTTGCGGGTTCGCGAGCTTACCTTTGTCATTCTTATACTGTCGAGCTTTGTTTGTCAATATGTAGTCGTCATGTACGTTCATTCTACTGCAAGCCTCTTCAGCCTTTCTCTTCTGGTCTATGCCAGTGTAATTCATAATCATCAAACAATATGATTCTTCCACCAATATCCACTCTCATCGCCATCGACCCCTCGAACATGGCCCGCCCTCTATACCCTTCCTCTGTTTCCCTTTCCAGTACCTCCCTTCAGAAATCCGTCCAAGACCTCCTTCTCCCTCATAAACTCACAGTCGCCAAAATAGAGAATCTCTCAAACCATCTGCACCGCATCTACCGCATTAGTCTATCAAACGGCTCCAGACTCATACTCAAATTGCCTCCGCCAGCAAGCACATCCCTCCTCCGGCACGAAAAAGCCAACCTCAAGACAGAAGCCGTGGTCCTTTCTCACCTCGCAAAAACCGGTCTCCCAATAGCACGGATCCTAAAATACGACAAAAAGGGCCCACGTCTCGGCTCTCCCTTCCTACTCACCACCCACCTCCCTGGAATCAGATACGCAGACGCACTACCATATCTCTCGCGCTCAGAACGCCTAGGCATCGAAGCACAAATCCGCAACCTCAGAGCAACCATGAGTCAGCACGTCTCCCGAACCTTTGGCCCCGCAGCGCTGGTTGCTGCAAACAGAGGGTTTTCGACCTGGCGTGAGGCGTTTGCTTCGATGATGGAAAGCGTGCTGATGGACGGCGAGGACATGATGATTAATCTGCCCTATATCACGATCCGTGATTTACTCTCCGCGTGTGCTGGAAGCTTTGATGAAGTTAAGGAAGCTCGGCTGGTGGTTCTGAGCCTGGAACAGCCTGAAAATGTTCTGATCGAGCGCCGCACCAACAGTGTAACCGGCCTCTTGGATTTTAGCCAAGCTATCTGGGGCGATCCAGCGTTTGCGAACGGGGGGGTGGAGGTGGGGGCGGGAAGGAGGGCGATGTTGTATGCGGTTTATCATGCTGTGGTGGCGATTGTGACGAATCATTATCGGCCGCAGAGGGAGGGGGAGGGGCAGCTGGAGCTGGATGCGAGGAAGAGGCTTACGACTGTGTTGGGGAAGTTGTCTGGGGAGAAGTGACGCACTGATCTGGGAGGTAGGACTTCAGAGGGGGCTTGAAAGTGGGAGTACCTGTGTCGGGTTGCTTACGATTATACGATTATACATTGCATTCGTTCATTCGAGGATTCTTGTGATGCAAGTTCCATTAAGAAGAGAATTAGCCTCATAGTCTATGTACAGCTCATCGCTTTTAGTCATTATTCGTGCTCATCTCTATTTCATGTACGCATAATGGCTATTCAAATTCTTCCAGAACCACGGCTTTATTCCTTCGCGTTGGTCTTAGCAGACGCCTCAGCCGTCAACTTGAGCGCCTTTGGGGCGTCCTCTTTGGGCATGTACAATTCCACAAACTGCAGATAGGGGGCCTTGCAGAAGTTCTCATCCTTGAAGAGATCCTCTGCTTCTTGCTTAGTCTTGACCTGGTATGTTTTCGACTTCTTCGGGTCCGCTCCAAATACGCTGACCAAGTCTTTAAATTTCCATTGCTGTATGTCGTTGTAATTCGCATCCATTCCGTGGATGTAACGCTCAATGGTGTAGCCTTCGTTGCAGATGACGAAGATGATGGGCTTCAGGTCATTCCGGATCATAGTGCTTAGCTCCTGTGCTGTCAATTCGAACGACCCATCTCCCACAAACAGTATGGTCCGTCTATTCCCAGTCTCTTTGGCCGCCAGAGCAGCACCTTGGCAAGCTCCAACTGAATAGCCTATTGATCCCCAAAGGACTTGAGAGATGGCTGTAATACCTTTTGGGAACTTCGTCTCCCAAATGCCGAAATTCGCAGTACCGGTCTCGGTAATCACTATATCATCTGGCTCGAGCCATTGACCAACTCTCGGCCACAGCCAGTCGTGGGTAATGATCTCCGCTTGGGACATTCCTTGGTCTTTCTTCGCGATTTTGTTGTCTGGGACTGGGCCTGCGTGAACATTGAGCTCCCCCATCTTCGCCGTCACCTTCCTCAATACACCGTGCATACTGACTCCTGGATACTCAGAGTACCGGACACGCATGTAAGTGCTGTGAAAGTCGATGGTAGAAAGTTGGCTAACCCTGTAGGTGAAGCCAGCAGTGTTGAAGTCGGATTTGATGGATCCGATAGTCAAGACCAGATCGGCAGCCTCAACACGTTCTGCGACTCCAGCGTTACTTCCACTTCCAGCGTAGACACCACCGTAGTTTGGTAAAGTCTCATTTACTGCTCCCTTACCCATCGGTGCCACGAAAGTAGGAAGACCAGATTTCTTGACAAGCTCATGTACCTCATCTAGGGCTCGGTGTCTTATGGCGCAGGCATCAACGATGATGACTGGGTTCTTGGCAGCATGTAGATATTTCAGAACAACGTCCACCACATAGTCTTCTTTCTCTTCTGCGTTCGGTCTGAGAGTGAGATCTATTGGCGTCTCCAATCGCTCTCCTTCAAGCTTCTTCTGGACCATATCAGTCGGGAGTGTGATATAAACGGGCCTCGATTGGACCCAGCATTCTCGAATCGCGTGGTCGATCAGCGTGGCGGCGTCATGAGGGTCGTTCAGCATCGCCATGGCACAAGAGATATTCTGGCTCATGTTTGCAAAGACCTCGAAGTTTCCGTTGCCAAGTGTGTGATGTAGAAGCATTCCATCGCGCTGAGAGAGGGTGGAGGGGGTGCCAACGATGTGGACTATGGGGACGTATTCGGAGTAGCCCCCCGCAATGGCGTTGAGGAGACTCAGCTCGCCAACACCGAAGGTAGTGACGACGGCAGAAATGCCCTTGACTCGAGCATAACCATCTGCGGCGTAGCCTGCGTTGAGCTCGTTACAATTACCGACCCAATTGAGGCCAGCCTTGGGGATGTAGTCGAGAGCTACCTAACATGGTCAAAAATCGATCTGAACAAGAGATAGGAATATGGCGATATACTAGATTGTAGTCTCCAGGAACGCCGTGCACTCCACGAACGCCAACCTCGTGGAGTCTGCGGAAAAGGTACTCCGCAACGTCGACTGGGCTCTTGAGTTCTGAGGTTCGGATATCGGTCGCCATGTTGAAGAATCCGGTCAACGAGTGTGGTTGCAAGACTTGAAAAGGTCTGGGAACGAAGGAATAGAGGAAGCTGGAGTGATGCTTGCAAAGACCGTTGAAAATGACGGAAAGCGGCGGGACAATAAATAGAGCTAAGATAAGGGCTATTCTAAGATAAGCCCTGTCATCAAGTGCAGCTTCATCAAACAATTCATGCATTTCGGGCAATGGGCGAGGCAACATGGCTGCGTTTCTTCGAGGCAAGCAAGCCGGTGTGCAGAGGGACTTCTCAGCCGGGCTGGACTCGTCTCTTTTCAAGATCGACGACGTATGCAGCGTCCCCCAATTACGCATTCAGCCTTTGCTGACAAGCTCCCCCAGGTAGCTCGCTATGGCATCAACTCCCAAATCAGTGCTCTGGCCTACGATCCTATCCAATCTCTCCTGGCAGTCGGTACCAAGGATACCAAGTTCGGAAGTGGACAGATCTATATCTTTGGGCAGAAGCGCGTGTCCACAACATTGAAGCTGCCCAGAAAGGCTTCGGTCAAGATATTGCAATTCGTTGCCGACAAGCTCGTCTGTGTCGATTCGAAAAATGACGTCTCGGTCTTCGCCCTAGACACCACGAGGATACTAACATCGTACGCTCCCCCTGGACTGATCACTGCCATAGCGACAGACCCTACGCTGGATTATGCATTGTTTGGTCTTCAAAACGGTAGGTGAGGCTGCCCCAATTACATCTTCAATGTTTCAATGCTGAGGCTTGTGCAAGGGGAGATTATTGCCTATGACCTTGACCGGCTGAGTCTTGCACCGCTCAGAATACCAAATCTATGGAAAGACCACAGCCCACGAGCACGCCTCTCACCCGTTCTCGGCTTGGCATTTCACCCTCGAGATATTGGAACTTTGTTGGTGGGGTATGCTGATGGTGCAGTCATCTTCTCATTCCAGAGCAATAAACCTACAAAGTTCTTCCGTTATGAGTTACCGCCGGGGGCAACAGGCGGTGACGCCGATGCGAATCCGACCAGCCAGCTTCGATATCCCAGGCTCAATCAGGCAATTTGGCATCCTACCGGCACATTTATCCTCACCTCTCACGAGGATTCAAGCTTTGTGATCTGGGATCCAAAAGATGGAAGAGTGGTCCAAGCGAGAACATTAGAAGCAAGTAATGTGGATCAGCCCGGCGCCTCCTCGCATACACCAAGTTCAAGTCGAGGTACATTCGCCATCAAAGAGCCACTTTTCAAGATTGCATGGTGCTCGAAGGTCAATCCAGATGATACTGGCATCCTGATTGCTGGTGGACTATCTACGACAGAGCCTGCAAAAGGTTTAACTTTTATGGACCTTGGGCCAACGCCCAACTATGCCACTTCATCATGGCAAATCTTGTCAGGGCATTTGGAACGACCCAAGAGCCAGCATATCCTTCCTACGCCACCAAATGCGGAAGCAGTTGACTTCTGTATAATCCCTCGAAAATCACCCCACTTTGCTGGCTCCAGTGACCCCATAGCAGTTATTGCTCTCCTTACGTCTGGCGAGACCGTCACTTTGAGCTTTCCGTCTGGCCATCCAATTACTCCTACAAATCAACTCCACGTATCTCTGACCTATGCACATCCTTTCGTGAACCATATCGACATGGCCTTTGTCGAACGTACTCGTTGGCTTGGCATGGTTGAAAACCGCTCGCATGGACCGCCACTGTTGAAAGGAGGTGCTGAAGCTAAACTCCAAGTCATGAGGTTTGCAAATCGAAATGTATTGCAGACCGCTCATGCGGATGGTACGATACGAATTTGGGATGCCGGTTATGGCGACGAAGTCGAAAACGAAGATGTCCTCCAAATTGATGTCGCTCGAGCTCTTGGGCGCTACGAGAACATAGACGTGATTAAAATGTCAATGTCTGGGGCTACAGGAGAGATGGCAGTAGGGCTCAGAACAGGTGAAGTCGCAGTCTTTCGGTGGGGCAATAATCGAGATTTCGGAAGAGATGTTCCTCACAAAGAGGCTCGAGGCTTCGGTCTAGAGACCGTCATAGATCGAGCGGAGCCAAGCGTCAAAGCAGGCTTACTGCCTCTTACGCTCTTGAATCAACAACAAGGGCCCGTGACTGCGCTCAAGATGAGCGATGTTGGATTCGTCTGTGCTGGATTTGAGGGAGGGACCCTTGCCGTTATCGACTCAAGGGGGCCGGCAGTGATCTACGATGCTAGTGTGAGCGACTTCAGTAGCCAAAACAGTAAGCGTGGTAGCTTCCGGAAAAGCAACAGCCAAAGTCAAACGAGGCCAGAGTGGGCTACATGTATTGAGTTCGCAGTAATGAGCTTGGACGGTGACGGTAAGAGGATACTCCGAGCGCAATCCTTCTGCTGATGCTGACGTGTAGTAGACTACTCTAGCATTCTACTCTTTGTTGGAACAAATCTTGGGCGTCTGGTGACTTTCAAGCTCTTGCCAGAAGCCACTGGGGGGTACGCAGTCAAGCTTGCCGGTACTTATTCAGTCGAGGACAAGATTTTGTCGATATCACCAATCGATGCAGATACAGGAGAGCCTGCTGAAGCTACGCCAGAGCTTGTAGCAAATCTGCGTACTGGTAAGATAGTAAACGGTGTACTCTTGGCAGTAACCCGAACAGGCGCGAGGATATTGAAGCCGGCTGCAGCGAAAGGAGCCCACAAGTCCTGGGGCGAATTTTTGTGCTACCGTGCTACTGCAGTGAGGTTCGAGGCTCATACATATGCATTACTTGGACTCTTTGGCGACGGATGCGCCAAGGCGTTCTCAATACCTGGTCTCAAAGAAATTGCGTCTACTAACGTGTCACACACACTGGACGTACGAAGGTTCTCTGAAGCTATCATAACACCGACCGGCTTTATCTTTGGCTGGACTGGGCCTTCGGAAATAGCGGTGCTGAACGTGTGGGGCTCTGGCCAAGACCTCACGCGTTCTCTCGACAAGCTCTTCAACCCAGAAGCACGCATACCTCCAAGACCCACCATTTCAAACCTGCAATGGATGTCAGGGACACAATACGTGACGCCTGTAGAGATGGATAAGCTTATTGGTGGCTCTAACCGCCCTCCCTCGAAGCGAATGATCGAGCAGATGCGTGATGATGAAGGATCAAAGCGTATGGCAAGCCGTTCGAATACTGGTCTGTCCTCTGGATCTGGCCGACAGCCTCCTGGAAAGCAAGATGAGGGCTATTGGGCGTACATGCAACGGCAGGTACAAGAGCGAACGGAAAATCTAGGGCTTGCGGGTGATAACATGGACAAGCTTGAGGACAATAGTCAAGGGTGGGCGGACGATGTTGGTAAGTATGTTAGTAGCCAGAAGAAGAAGGCTGTAATGGGATGTAAGTTTCGCCCTTGACTTTGTGTAATTGGTGTTGTCCACGCGCATGTACTGACAATACTCAGTGATCGGGCATAAGCTTGGATTCTAGAAAGATATGACGAATTCACGAGGCGCCCAGGAGCATAATCTTTCAAAGCAAAGAATCCTGTGCCGGTGGAGTGGAACTCGAGTAGTTTCCCAATGGCCGATATCCTGCGATAGTTTTGAAGGGAGTTCTGCCCAGCATCAAGCCCAAAGCAGAGACACAAACCTCACGCATGCATCACAAGGCTGCGGACGGTCCAACATTGCGACCTTTCACCGTCCAGCTCCATTGCATCATTATTGCCGCCACAAAAGCCAGAAAGTTGTGAAACTAGTCATGCAACACAAGGATGCGTGTTACTCCATGCTTCAGCCGTTGTTCCTCCATACTTAGTTTCACTTTTCCTTGTTCCCTCACAAACATTTCTATTTCGCAAACAAAGAGCAATCCCTAAATTGCACTCAACTCTTGTCTCTTCATCGTCACTACAAGCATCGAAACAAAAGAGTCATACTCATCTGCACTCCGTCCTTGTCTCCTTGTTGTCCCCAAACACCCTCTTTGTCCCCGTCTGACTCTTATGCCACCATCACCGCACTCTTCACAAGGCATGTCCCACCTCCCACCTCTACCTTTTGGAACATAACATGCCAAAGCTCTACCACAACTATGCTGACTGCCAAGATCCCTTCATTTGCGGCCACCCTATTCACATCTTCCTACCCATCACCAAGATTCCCAAAGCCGCAGAAGCCACTCGCACGACAAGCGCAACGACACATACGAAGAACATCGAGAACGATCAAGACGACAGCGCAGATACATAACTTAGGCCCTCTACCTTACAACCCACTCCTGTCGCACAACCCCCACACCTTCTTCGGTCCACCAAAATGAGCCAAGCCCAATTCATCTGCGGCTGCTTCTCTTCCATACAGCCCAAATCCCACGGCAACTTCCCCAACTTCCCCGCCTCATATCAAGGCTTCTACCCCATCCCTTGCCAGCCATGTGCTGCGCGTACTAGACACAATCATCAATGGGCTATTCGTAAGCATATGAACCCGAAGATCCATGCTCAGGAAACTAGCGACAATTATGAGGAGGCTGGGTATTTGAGGCAGGAGAGAGAGGAGGCGGTTGAGGGGGTGATGAATGAGTACAAGCGGTTTTGGGACTAGTGGGGTTGGAGTTGGAGTGGTGGGGTTTTGGAGTGGGGTTTGTGTGATTGCTTGCCTTGGATTGGTGGTTTGGGTGTCCATGCATGCTTAAAATGGGAAAAATCGGTCATTCTGGTGCCCTGGTTGGATTTTGTCTGCGTGATTGCTTGCTTTGAGCCGTTGATTTGGGGGTACTAGCACGCTCTACAAATAAACATTATCCATGATTCATACTCGTTTCTCTTCATTTTTGTTCTATAGTTCTTTGGTTTTTCTTTACCTTCCGAGTGCTAAAAGTTATTGCTAACGTTTCAATCATGTGAGAACAACCTCTTCTTCGCTCTTATTACAGATAAAGTAAAACACGAATCGCCTATATAGAGCGACAGATCAGATATTCAGTAATACATGGGTAAAAACGCATGAGGTTGGCAAACCTAAAAGCCGTTTTCGTAACTTCAGCTCCTTAATTTTCCGTCCAATCTCAGCATGAAATTAATCGCAAATACCACCTGCTCTGCTCTTTACGAGGGTTGTTTATTTTGATACAAGCTGCAGCTTCACCATAATCAACCCCTTTACAGGAATTTGAAAACTCCGTGACAAATGGCACTAAACTTGCTCTCTTTCAGCGCTATTCCGCAGCACCAAAGCTCCTATCACTAGAAACCCTGGGAATGTCGCAAGGAGTACGAGCTGGCGATTGGTCATGCTATGCTCTGTGTGGCTGTAAGGGCCAGGAGTCTGAATCTTGCCAGTTATTGGCTGATAATTTGCTAGATTGGTATGTTTAGCAGCCGGGAGTTTGGCCATGCTGAATATGCTCCACGGATTCTACTGCTCGCGTAAAAGATCCTAGGCAATTTCGCAGTCTTTGGCGCTAGAACAGCTTCAACTGTACGACATCTCGGGTATCGTACCTCAGATTTGCTCTTGTTATTCTCAATCCTGCGTACGCAGAGAATGAATGGGCATCAAAATTGTTACTGTTGCTCATATCTTTGGGCTTTTAGAGGGGTGTCTGCCTTATATTTACGAGGGTTGGGCTCCGATTTGGCACTTCAATTATCATGAATATGAGCATGTTATTTCCTGTAGGCGAAGTCCAGAACGAGAAAATAGTCAGCTACAGGTGTGTTTGTCGAGGTGAGCAGGCATGAAGATTCAATCGGGTTCCACAAAAACATCATTACACAAAGACCCCCAAAGACCCCCAAAGACCCTTTAACACCCACATTCACACTCACACTCACACCCTTATCTCACTACAAAACACATACCACCGCCAAACCAGCAATACCAACGCATATCGTATCATACCATCATGTCCTCTCCCCCATCTCGCTCCACCACCATATCTCCCTCCTTAACATTCTCCTGCGGCCACGCTTCCTCGACCCTACCCCTGCCCCATAAATCTCCCAACACAACGCCAGCAAAGCTGTCGTCATTGCGAATCTCCGACTACCCTTTCCCCTGCCGCACCTGCGCCTATACCCGCGCATGTACGGACGCAGCAAAAGTCTATGCCCAGTACAATCCCCGGATCGCTGGGCTGGAGGCGAGGATAGTTGCAGCGAAGAACGAGCAGATGAGGAAAGATTGGAAAGATCAAGGGGTTGTGGAGCAGAGGGTTAGTCTGATGCGGGGGCAGGTAGCTGACCTTGTGGTTGTGAGGGCGAAGGTTGTTGAGGGTGGTTGGAGGGAGTTTGAGAGGAGGTGGGGGGAGGTTTGAGGGGGTGGTGAGGGGTGGTGATGGGAAAGGGTGGGGTGGGCGCTTGCTGAAATCTAGGGAAGAAATGCTGCAGGTTTTTGCCAGGAAGAATAACAAAAGGATATGTTTCAGCCCTTGAAACGTGAAAGAAGCTTGCTGTTCTAAGCACGGTGAAACATGATCCCGCAATTCTTGCGCGTAATGATTGTGATAAGAGAATCTTTTGGTCCGTGTGTTGGGTGTAAGGGCGATGCCTGGTAGTCATCGGTTCTTGGGAAGCAATGAAAATGGGATTCCTCCATGGTGCCTCTTCCTACGAGATATGCTAATGCCAATCATGCTCGTGGCCTCGTCGCTAATTAGCAATACAATGCAATTGGGTGTCTTACAAGCTCATGCCTCGCGGGCTGCTAGTTTCCGCTTCTTCTTTTCCTCTTTCCGCTTCGCCCTCTCCTCGGTCGTCTCACCCTGCTTCGAAGCCTGGCTAGGTTGCATCGAGACACTTCGCGGTAAATCCCCAGCCATTTTTTCCATATCCCTCTGCCTGTGCCTCTCCGCTTTCCGTTTTCTCTTTTTCTCCACTAGTGACTCCTGAGGTGGTGGTGACATATACTCTATCCTTGAATTGCCCTCTACAACCTCCTCTGGAATTATTGTTGCCGCTTCCTTCGTCACATCTGCAGGTAAAGCTGAAATGGCGGGTGGATGGTCATGCGCAGGCTCTTCTTGCTTCTCTGTTTTGCGCTTTCTCCTTGCGTCCCTCCTTTCTTTGATATCTGTAAGGGTCTTGTCCGAGGCAGTTCCATCGGGGCCGTTGCGAGAGGTTCTCTCCGGTAGAGCCTCGCCCTGGGCGACGTCGTCCATAGTAATGTCTTCATCCATAGTAGAAGCTTCTTGAGACGTTTTTGGTTTCTTTTCCTTTGGCTTGGCGGAGGAAACATGAATATCCAATGCTCCATTTGCCGACTCAGAGTGTTTCCTCTTCTTAGTCTTCGGTGACTCATGGGCAGGAGTTGGAAGGCGGAACTGTGGGGCTACTGTTACGTTCTCAGATGGCGAAATCTCTGAATCTGATTCGTCAGAGGCACCGAATGGGTGGTATCGCATTTTGAGACCTTGTGGCTGAGGACGAGGTGTCCTCTTGTAGCATCCAGAGACCGTCGCTGCCTCAGATGGAGGCCTTGCAGGTGAGGCCGTGTGGCTTGGAAGGCTCACAATCTGCTGCAAATGCAATGTCTTGATTATCGAAATTTCGCAGGATTTGTAATCATTCGCCCCGGAAGAGGGCAATAGCAAAGCAGGATTACTGGCTTGGTCAGCATCTAATTCTGGTACCAACCCGTAATTGGCGCCCTTGTAGGATAGCACGGATCCTCCGTTCGCAATGTTATTGCTGGAGACTTCCTTGACAGAAGTCAGCGGGACCGAAGAGGGAGCAGTGATGTGCCAGATTTGCTTCCCTGCAAGGTTGGAGGGTGCAAAGATCTCGCTGGTCCTCGAGGATGGATGGAAAGAGACTGAAGCAGGCTGAAAACCAGGGGGTGGCTTATAGAGTTCCGAGACCCGCTCGGGTGCAGGATTTCGAGTTGGGCTTCGTTTTCTTGGACTCTGCAGAGACGTTTGATCACTGCGGCCCGACTCGCTTTCACTTCCACTCTCACTGCTCTCACCAATCGTCCGACTATCTTCCACACTTTTGCTAGAATTTTTTCCATACTTGGTGGATTTTAGTGCCTTCGGTTCCCTCCCAATGGGTTCCTTCAGAGCTTTTCCAGTCGTTGGCGTTTCATGCGAGGGTGTGGCTTTGGAAAATTGAGCGACTGGTTTTCTTGGTCTGAAAGGCGTCGGACTCTCTTCCCGAGAAGACGGACTTGTCTCACTTCCGCTGTCATCATCTTCCTTGCTCTCTCCTCCACTCTCACTCTCACTAGGGACACCTTTAGCGATTTTCAAATCAGGTCGTTTTTGATCCTTTGAAGTCTTCGCGCTGGAGCTAGTCACATTGGTAGAGGCTGTCTTTGTAGAGCTCTGCATTGGTTTCTTGGATACATTGGATTTTTGGCGAGCTATGGATCCTTCCTCATCCTCAGAATCATCGTCCGAGTCGCCCACGAGCTCGGTGCTGAGTGATTGCTTTACAGGCATAAGTCTAGCGCTCTTCGCTTTGTGCTTCCTTGATTTTACAGACGAGCCCGGCTTCGAACCTGCCATGGCGCCCGTGGCCCAGAAGACTGGTCAGCGCAGTAGTGAGCGCGTGATGGAGCTTGCGAGAAGAAGATGTGCAGGTCGAAATTTCCTCGAATTGATGTTCATAGGGCTGTTATCGATAAGAGAGCTTGGCGCTTAGTGGTGACGCGCATGTTGTCTGGATCCATTGACTTTCTTAGCTTTCTGGTAGAGCATCGCATATCCAGGCTGTACATTCTGATTGCTTTGGACATCCCAACTGGCCCATCTTGCTCAGAAATCTCGCGAATTTGCCCCTCGTATGCCTTGAGATCGACTCAAAATGCAGAGCACGAGATCGACTCCCCGAATCCTCCGTGAAGCCAGCAGAGCATCTCGAAGAATAACAGTCTCAGCCTCTTGTCCTTTACATAGCCGCCGATTCCACAGTCAAGGCTCTTCAAGCGTTGGAAATCCTGCGTACAAATTGGTGATATACAGCGTCCTCAGTCTTGGGACAGGTGCCGCTCTCTTCCATGGCTCGAGAGGTTTTGGCTTCGAGGAACTCCACGCAGAAGCCCCTCCTGCTCCAGTCGATATCACGATCGAAAAACGCAAAAAGACAAAGGGTCTTACAAAAGAAGAAAATCGCGATATCATCAGCTCGCAGCACCTTCAGGTCAAGAAAAGTTGGGAAAACCCCGGAGTTTATGCTTGGGGTTCGAACAGTGGAAGGGTGGCAGCACCAGACTCGGATGAAATGTTGATACGGCAGGCCAGAAGAATCCTCTTTTTCGATGGGATGCTGCTACGGGATATCAAGCTTGACAGGAATTTTGGTGCAGCGATCACAGAGAAGGGGGACCTGTTGCAATGGGGGACTGGGTACTCGAGGGATGTCAGGGAACCTACACCTACATTAATCGGAAAGGGATTGACCTCAATTACGATATCGAAAGACAGAATTATAGCATTGGCCTCGAATGGCAAGGTTTACTCTCTGCCAGCATCAAAGGAAGACCAAGCGAAAGGCCCCAAACCCGCAGAAAGTTCTTGGGTTCCATTCTGGAGCTCGCGGCCGATGGTCAGCTATCGCCTCCTACAGCCAAAGGATCTAGGCTGGAGTGAAAAGATTACTCAGATAAGTTCTGGCTTGGAACATGTACTGCTTATCACGAATAGTGGCCGACTTTTCAGTGCCGCCTCCAGTAGCGAGGATTTTCCTTCCCGGGGTGAAATGGGTATTCCGGGCCTCAGCTGGACAACGCGACCGCCTGGCCCCTATGACCAACCGCATGAAGTGACTAGTATGCGAGGTTTCGAGGTTGAAGCCATTGCTACAGGAGACCATCACTCCCTAGCTCTAGATAAGGAAGGCCGTGCCTTTGCGTTCGGCGAGAACTCCGCTGGCCAGCTTGGCTTCGATCCCAGCTCTGAATCCACCTACATTGATGCTCCATCACTATTGCCTATTTCGAGGCTCTACTCCGGAACCAATCTCTCTCCCCGCGTCACGTCTGTCTCAGCTGGCGGCTCCAATTCCTTTTTTACTGTTGACGGAACTCGCGTCGCCCAGCCTGGCGAGCCTGCTGACCAAAGGACTGTTGGTCTTGGCCGCATTACAGCTGATACGTGGGCGTGCGGTCAAGGTATCCTGGGCACTCTCGGCACAGGCCGTTGGACACACATTCAAGGTACACCCACAAAGATAAAAGCGCTCAGTGGTCTCTTCGAATGGGACGAGACTAAAAATACCGCGGTTCCAATACGGCTGAAGCGTCTTTCGATTGGCAGCACCCATGCCAGCGCCACTATGGATAATGTGACCCATGTTCGTGCCGGCACATCTTCATCTACAGATTCGCGCAACGATACCAATTGGGGCGCTGACGTGCTTTGGTGGGGTGGGAATGAGTACTATCAGCTGGGGCTGGGTAAGCGCAACAATGTTGCCGTGCCTGGGTACATTGCACCTCTGGATACAGTGGCGGAAAAGGAGCGAGCGAAGCGAAAAGAGGAGCATAGATTCCAAATCACTCCAAGGCATAAAGTCAACATTGGAGGTAGGAATGTGAGTATGGAGCAGAGGGTCGAGTGTGGGAGAATGGTCAGCGCTGTTTACTCAGGGGTTTAGCGCAAACGCATCGTATGAATACTATACAGAGCATTTTTGGGCATTGACTTTCCTCCAGGTTCTCGTATTTGGACAGGCCGTGGGCTTCAGAGAGATGACATTGGACGCATTTCCAGCTGACGTAACGTAACAAAGTTGCAGTCTCCCGCTCTGAGAACTTGGATTGCATAAGAGCTAGTCGCCGGAGGTTTCACCGTGTATAAGCAAAGAGAGTATTGAGTATCGGGTTATTCTTTTTCCAGCGCGGAGCACAGGTCTCTGAAGAGATGGAAACCTTCAGACCAGGAATATTGCGAGGCACTCTCCTGCGCCTTGGCCACAATTCTAGCGACTGCGGTCTGGAGAAAGTTCGGATCGAATTTATACAGCAGAGGCTAATGATCTGGGGCTTTTGCTCTAAGCCCAGGGGTCAGTTCTAAACAGGTAATATCAGAGAACCGCCCACTATTTTCTAGCTGCAAGAGGACAGTAGCCTTGCGTCTAGTATCTTTGTTATCGTGTTCCACATGTATATTCCACATGCAACCGCTTCCTTCCCTGTCACTGAAACACAATTCTAAGACGTAGCAGTCAAATTTGTACCACTCAAAATTCCCTTCGTGGCCTTCGAAATCGACACTCCAATTAATCTGCGCATTCTGTCCTATATACATGACTCCCATAGTCTGAGTCAAGATGACGGCTATCTGTCTCGCGACATAAGAGATATGATCCCAAGAGCTACTATCAACGGCCCCTTGAGACACGCTCACAGTCACTATATGAACGCGTTTGTTGAGGTTGCCGGAGTGGAAGACACCGGCGTCTGTCCCTTCGGGTAAGAGTAATGCGGCTTGTAGGCAATCCCGTATGTCGTCGGCAAGACGAGAACTTGACATCGTGGCCTGAAAGCCATTCACTCCAGTCTTGGCGCTGTGAGATGTGTGCTTGGGTTGTTGTTGGCAAGCTGTGCTGATGAGGTATGGGTACGGGCGAGGAGGAAGATGATCGGTGCTAAGAGCTCATTACATGAACCCGGTGGCCATGGGGTGGCTGATTGGATAAGCCCTGCAGCTGTATAGGCAGGCTGTAACATTTAGGAAAGGTTGATTTGGTAATGACAAACATCGATTGGAGAGAAAGTTGTCGAATGCCGCGTTCTCTAAAGTTGAGGCTATGTCGATCGCTTATCGCATACAAGGCCATCTCCCTGTTTCACCGTTTAAAAATGATTTTTTTTGTTCCCTTGGTATTCGTCATACCTAGTCCTGATGCAGACCGATCTTGGGGGATCCAACCATCATGAACGGCAATCCAGACATGAACGGCAATCCAGAGCCAGTGTTTTGGACGCTAGAAACCCAGAATGCGATGCAAGAGTAGAATTATCAACAGTACTACAGACACAGACTCCTTACCCCCATTAATTCAAGCTCAATCGATCCATCTCTTCACTGGGTTTGGAAAATTTGGGCAACTACCCGATCTAACCAGCGAGACTCCATTCGCTGCGCCAGCACCCTGAGGTGGGTTTGCATTCGCCACAGCTTGAACCGTGCCTGCTACAGCCGGAGCTATTGCATTTGCCGCAGCCTGAACGGCGGCTGCTCCCACCTGAGCAACGGGCAAGCAAGGCTCCTGAGTTCGACCAGCTCGCGTTGCCTGCAATAATAGCTGTCGCATCCTGGCCACCCAGACACTTCCCATAAGTGCCGCCTCCACAGGAGCAAAGTCTCCGGTTGTCCCTAAAAGAGTGATCATGCCAGCCCCTAAAAGGATGGCCATAGTCCCTGTTCCGGTGAGTAGCATGTGTCCAACTGGATTGGTGACGAATAGTGCTATAATGTTGTAAGAATACCAGACGGTCGTCCCATAGGCCGCCGCCACTACGATAGCCGTTATCATTCCCGCAGGTACTGGGGCAAGGAGGTGGCGGAGTTGGGCATGGTTCTCAAGTTCCGTAGCCGTAGGATTCGGGCACAGGACATCAGTCGTCAGCAAGGTGTCAATCTCAGTCAACATCGATTGTGCATTCTGCAGAAGCCGAGCAGCGTATTGGTCGTAGGGAATGCTGCGACCGGACCCCATGCCGAGGTCGGTCATGATATCTCCCACCGTGGCGGCATCGTTTGTGGTTCCATCTCGAGACTGCCAGACACCAATCTACGAATATTTTGGAGTCAGTACTGCATATTGTGGACAATGAAGGGCCACAAAACATGTTCCGAACTCCCAAGGCAGATCTGTACATCTCGCTGTGCACTCCATTTACGGTAAGAAACCTGAGAAGTACGTACCACGTTACTTCTCTTTAGACAGGTGTCTATGCTAATGTTGAAATTATTGTTGGGTAACCCAAAGGTCCATTGGTAGAGACCGCCCAATCTAACAATGTGAGAGTAGGCACCGCTGAGTGCTGGAGCAATATCCCCGTTGTCTCTTTCTTGTATGGCAGCCGAATAGTCTGGCGAGTAGTGATTCAAGGCTTCATACCCTCCGTCCTCTCGGATAGGCAAGAGATCGATTTCGTCTGACGTGTCAAATGCCGGCTGAGGCTCGAAACGACGAGACGGCTCAATGGGAGTGAGCTGCTCGGTCGGTGCTGCACAGCAGAAAGCAGTAGCTACCACAAGGATGATGATAAGAGGAAGCATGATGGTGTGAGCGTGCAATGAGATTCCTATATTCAAATCGGCCAGAAACAAGTACCAGGACAAAGACTTTTGACCGTACTACTTCCGATATATATTGAACCCATCCCAGAAGGCTGAGCCCGACACGGAGATAGAGATGGCTTCTCTTCATACGTAATAGAGGCATGTCTTACTCTTGCGCCACACCGGAGGCATGTGAAACTGAACGAATGCCCGTCAGGGACATACGGCAGACTTGGAAAAATGTACGGTTCGGATATCGGATCACCCCCACAGCCGACGAATCAGCGGCATGAACAAGGCTCAGCTTCATGGCAGCGGGTATGTGAGCGCTTAGTGGTCCGTCCCGTCTCCGATTATATTTTGGTCACTGAAACATTCAGCATTAAAGTAACGATTCAAAAACCGCATCACCGATCCACGAACGGTATGGCATCCCACACGGGACGAATAGCCTGTGGCACCAGTGGGGTAAAATGTCACGTTGATTTTGTCAGAAAATTTGGCGCCTCTAGAACCCCACGAACCATGAGTAAGAGGGTCGTGAACAAGAGGATAGCTTACTAAGGTCTCTTGGGATTGGAGCGCGAAACGAGATGCCGTGATACATTGCATCTGGATATCAACGTTGCTAAAGTGCCCATACTTTCTGAAGGTGTCTCAGTCCGGCCGCTCTCATTCACGGCTATGTGAAATGAATCTGACTCCTGTAAAAGGAGTATACCTAATTCCATAGATTTTAGTCGCCTGGATTGATGGACCTTGAGTCGCAACGGACGGAATCTCGCCTGTCAACGGCGAAGGTAAAGTAGTCAATGGGGCGTCACGTGACATGGCCAAGACATTACTTTACGCGTCCACGCGTCGTTACCAGCAAGACCGTCTTCAAGAATTCCTTTGACATACAAGATGTAGAGTCTCATTCAAGCATGGCACCAAATTCTGAAGCTGTTAGCGCAATCTCGACCCAGAACTAGCTAAAATATTTCCTCTATCACACAAGAGCACCGTCTGTGATTTCTCGAAGGTAATTTCATCCAGATCTAAGCATGCTAGTTCCGATGATCTTCTAACCCGTCTCTCCAAAGCCGTGTCGACCTGTGTAGCTACTATCACCCCCTTCACCACCTACACTCTGAACCTCATTGTCTGTGCAAAACCCCCAACCTGCGATTCCTGACAAAATTTTCCAAAGATGCGTTCCAAACTTACCCCCTGGCGGTCACCTGAAGCGTCAACAACCATAGCACTAGCTTGATCCAATCGAATAAATAGCAGTTTCAATGAGCAGCGCACGCGGCGTCACTACAAAGCACACTCAACTTGAGCATCAAATTGGGCTTCCGAGCACAGTTTGAAAGATACAGAAAACCTGCAACCACTCATCTTAAGTATCGGTATATCGAGTTTTCGCTCTCCTGTACTCTAAATCTACATGGATGGATTAATAAGTAAAGTGTCGGATTTGCGAACCGGTGGGTAACTTGTGTGATCGTCGCTTTCTTTATCTACCGTTTAATAGCTTATCTACTATTCCCTCTTGTTTCTTTACCAAACAAGCAGCGATCGCGTCTCTAGTTGCTGGCAAAATACTCTAACAGTCTCGGGTAAGAGCAGTAAGAATGATTATCACGCAAGCCAAAGGTGTCGAACAAGCTTAGAACTCACATTCACAAGTGCCAAACAGACTCTTTCCTCTCACATCTGAGCCCAAAATGAGCCACTTAGAACACATCTCTATGGAATTATGTCACCGTTTCACTCATGAATTCTATGTTCGCATGATCTCATCGCCATCTCACAAGCTCACACTCCTTTAATATCCCTAAATTTACTTCTTAATCAACAAGCTCGTCCCCCCCATCTCTTCCGGCTGCCCCAACCCCATGACCTCCAGCAGCGTTGGCGCCACATCCCCCAACACCCCATCCTGCTTCTTCAGACTCCACCCCTCAGGAGCGTTTGCCATGATGAATGGTACCTTATTGGTCGTATGACTCGTCTTTGGCTTCCCCTCGTCGTTAAGCATCTCTTCTGCATTACCGTGGTCCGCAGTAATAAAAAGTACATAGCCTTCCTTTTTGCATATTTCGTATACCTGCCCGATGGCAGCGTCGGTGGCTTCGACTCCTTGGATCGCGGCTTTGTACACGCCGGTATGACCAACCATGTCGGGCGGCGCGAAATTGTTCATCAGGAACTCGTGCTCGTTAGCTGAGATGCGCTTACAGAGTTGATCTGCAACGCCTGCGGCGCTCATTTTTGGGTCGAGGTCGTAGGTCGCCACCTTGGGCGAAGGGACGAGATCACGGTCTTCGCCTGGAAATTGCTTTTCGACGCCGCCATTGAAGAAGAAGGTTACGTGAGCGTATTTCTCGGTTTCGGCTACGTGGCATTGCTTTACGCCTTTTGAGCCTAGATATTCGGCGAGGACGTTGCCCATGTGTTGCGGACGGAAGGCGATTGGAAAGGGATAGTCGGTTTTGTACTGGGTCATCGTTGTTATGTTGATGTTCTTTGGGTAGGGGAAATCTGGTTTTGGGGAGCGGTCGATATCGCCGAGGAGTTGGATTACTTCGCGCACGCGGTCGGAGCGGTAATTGAAGAAGAAGAGGGTGTCGTTGTCTTGGACGCGGGCTTCTTTGCCGCCTACGATAATGGGTTTGAGGAATTCGTCGTTCTCATCTTTCGTGTACTTCTCTTTGATGGTGGCGACGGGGTCGGTGGAGGCGGTGCAATCTTTGTCTTCGCCGACGCAGACGCCTTCGAGGCCGATTTCAACTCTGTCCCAGCGCTTGTCTCGGTCCATTATAAAGTAGCGGCCTACTACCGTTGCGATTTGGCCAATGCCTATCTCTTTCGTCTTTTCCATCAGCTCTTCGAGGTAGCGGGCGCCAGATTTGGGATCTGTATCGCGGCCATCGCCGAACATATGGATGTAGACCTTAGGTACGCCAATCTCCTTTGCGACCTTGAGGAGTTCGAAGAGGTGCTTCATGTGTGAGTGGACTCCGCCATCTGAGACGAGACCTAGCAGGTGTAGTCTTCCATTGCCATTTTTTGCTTTCTGGAAGCTGTCTGTAAGCGTCTTGACCTGATTCAGCTCGCCCTTCTTGATTGTCTGGTCTATCCGAACGACATCCTGCCATACGACTCTTCCAGCGCCAATGTTTAGATGTCCAACTTCACTGTTGCCCATGAGACCCTCTGGTAGCCCTACAGCTAATGAAGAAGCTTCGAGCTCAGTGTAGCCTTTTGTGACTTTCGAGCCTTCTTTCAAGAACTCGTCCATGACCGGAGTCTTTGCGGCTGCAATTGCGTCGCCATCTTTCGGCGATTTCTCAGTTGGTATACCCCATCCGTCAATGACAACTTGAAGGCATTAGAGGTGCTCAATTGGTGTCGGGAGAGTATGCTAGTACTCAGCACAGCTTTCTGCTCGACCTTCACCATGTTAACGATTTCGGTAGCTCGCGAGACTGAAGTGCAGATGTGATTGTTCGCGAATGGAGGGCGTAACGGACAAGCTAAGGAAACCGATTGAGCCTCGTTAACATTCCTTTTAGGAGAAGGCAAGAACTCGGTCAATCAATGAATTTTGTTGAGAGCAAAAAAGAAAACTTGACGTGGGGTGTTAGAGGGGCAGCGGAACAAACTCCGATGCCAAGCATCTGACTTGTTGCCAGATGCGAACATCTATGAACCACTTCTTCTTCCATGGTACTTTACTCTACATCCCAATTATGCTTGTCAAACTATAAGAAGGATCCCCCAGGCTTTTGACATACTTCTTTGGAAATAACAATGCCTATCGCAACAACCCCACCGTTAGCCTCCTTCACCGCCTCCTCCACCCTCCCTCCACCCCAAACCTTCGACATCCTCCCACCCCTCCACACCCTCCTCTCACGCCTCCTCCAGGGCGAAGCCCACAACATCTCCAATCTCTCCCCCGAAGCCACCACCATCCTCTCACCCAAAGATCTCGCAACAGCAGCTTCAGGAATCATGGCTAAGATACAGAAAGCGAAAACCGTGGTTAAGGAGTTGCCGGGGGTAGAAATGGGGATTGAGGAGCAAGAAGGGGTTATTGGGGAGTTGGAGGAAGAGGTGAGGAGATTGAGAGAGGTAGAGAAGGGGATAAGGAGGGCTGCGCGAGAGGCGTGGAGGAGGGAAGGGGATGGAGCAGGGGAGGGGGCGGAGGGGGGGGTAAGA
>JAABUS010001834.1_pt1 | contig 43453 bp, 40 predicted proteins | sample 5560161 | NCBI WGS metagenome assembly JAABUS01 (sample SAMN10711885, study PRJNA513376) | rock metagenome | isolation source: Antarctica rocks | place: Antarctica: Victoria Land, Trio Nunatak nord | collected 2016-01-04
TGCCACAATAATCCGTGATTGTGTGAACGGGGGACCAGCGCACGGCGGCATTGCAAACAAAATAGGTGAGTTTTACTGAAACACCAAGTGAAATCTAGACCTTGATCTTCGGAAGCGGTATCGCTTTCCAAGGGTACTAATATTTACAAAGGAAGGGAACAACAGCTTGCTGTGTTCGTAGCCGCTTACAAGCCAAAAGCCAGATGTGATGGGCCAGAGGGTCCAAGTCCAGCATCTTGTCAGGTGATTTTGAACCAAATGCCAGTTTCACATGACAAGAAACTATTTGGACACTCCTCATTCCCAGGTGTTGATGTAAAATTACCCTTTGAGTTGGGCTCCCGTAAGGACAGAGAACGCTTTCGTGCTCGCATCTATCAAGCTGACGGCCCGAACCTATAGGAGACGGCAAGTGTGTCATCAATGTTGATACTACCGGTTCGCCGGATCGTATTACTTGGTACCAGATCTGGGAATCTTCAGTAGCTATCGCTGCAATGTGTGCCAGACGCGGAAGCCGTGGAATTGAAAGTCTTTTGGGTAAGTCACCAATTATGTTCAGAAACTTCGAATCTTATGAAAGATATTCAGGCGACGACAAGAATCTTTTTATTGAAATGTACAATCCCGAGAATGTACGGGTTTAAGGGGCAAATTGTCATGATGTTGGGCCGGCACCGGGGAGCTAATGCTTGTTCTTTGCCTTAGGGTGATACACAGCTAGTAAGTTGCTAAACATTGATCAAAATATCTCTCCCACAATAATACTTGATACTTATACAAGAGGAGGTGATGTATGTTTCATAAATATGGCGATTAAAATTGACTAAAGTGCTTCACTGTGTATCTTAGGGTTTTCGATGCTTTCGTGACTCTAATCCTCAGTTCCTTTAATGCCAAGGTTCTCCATTGAACTTTCCCGATTCGGAACACGTAGAAGTGGATCTACCTTACTGTTGAGTCAGAAGGTGATTTTTCTTCAACGTAATATTCTTCCGGGGCTCCGAAATTTACCCTCTCCCAACTTTATAAGTCCTATTCTGTCGACGCCATTCCTGATCTCCAAACTTGCCCTATACTTCATTCTATACTTCGATTCCTTTTCGAAGACTACAATAACTCCGCTTTCCTACGGGAAGTTCAGAATAACCTGCAGAGATGTCCGTTCGCATGGTTTCTGGAGTCCTAGATCCAGCTCTTCAAGATCTCAATCGCCAGTCAATCAACGAAACCCAAGAGGTACTTAACATCCTCAATTCCCCACCGCTGCTAATAGAGGCTGTCCAGCAAAACTTCGAACCGACTCCTTACGAAAAAAACATGCGAATCCTATATCAGGAATGGTACAAGATGTGGCATAGACAATATTTCGAAACCGGCAGCTGGAAACGAGGAAACGAGGGCAGTGGGTTTGACATCGTCGTTGCTTCTGGGAGAGTGAGGAGGTTGGTCAAAGATATGGCTAGGGAGCAGTATCACGAAAATTACCTGATCGATATTGAGAATTACTGGAGGGCTCATTCGCAGGAGGACGCGGAGCTTTACGGAGCTCTTTGGGAATGGGTTGCACAGAGGCCTTTTGTTTTGGGCTTGGAGTAAATCCGACTTCCCCTGTTATGATACGGTTGGATCAATAGCTTGGTTAAGGACTGCAGTCGACTTCTACACCCTTAGAGAGATTCTGGACTTGGATCTGCCCTTTAATTTTACAAAGAGGACAACATAACCATATTACCAGTTTCGAGTAAAGAACACCCCAAAACAACCCCTCTCACAAATCATAGAAGACTAAGGTACCTACCATAGGACGCACTTCGACCTGTGAGATACCTCCAAACTAAGCTTAGTTCGTTCTGGGGCTCCATATCAGGCTTAGCTTCAGAAAACGCCTCTCGCTAACCCCTGGGAACTGTCAGTCGTTGATGTAAAAGTAGTGACCTGCACTTCGCCGACACCATATTCACCCATTTCCTCTCTTCGACTAGAAATTCCTACCTCTAACCATACACTAAATACGCTCTTCCGATACTGCCTTACTCACGACCCAGACTTGTCCCACCCCGACGTAATGGCCTCCAGAATTCTCACCCCTTCATTACGCGCTCTCTCTAAACCCGCCACCGCCTCCACGCTACGAACAAATACCACGAGAACTTTTCAATCATCGAGAACACTGCTGGAAACATCTACGGCAGCGCTGCCGCTGCGGAAGCCTGTCGGCGCATTCAGGGGAGGGTAAGCCAGCCATTCCTTCTCCAGCCTCTGTTGTCCATGACTGCTTGCTCTCCTGCCCTGCGACTCTCGCTGACTCAGTTCTGCTGTTCCACAGAATGTTCGGCTTCCTCCTCGGCTCCACCCTCGCTGGCGCAGGGACCTACTACTACATTCTCGAGGAGTACAAAGTGTCCAACGAGCTGTTGACGGAGGACATTTACGTACGTGATCTTTACGAACGTTTATGCATCTAGAGAGCGCTGTGTGTCATTTCAGTTGTGCGCGCATTATTAGATGCATTGTTGTGGAGCTTAAGCATCAGGTGCATGGTTTTACTTTATGTACATGATGAAAAGATGTTGTAATGGTTGATGAGGCGATGAGCTGTACGTGCGGGCTGTTGCGATACACATGCTTCTTTCTCGGAGCTAGATCTCTTTGCAGAGCATCAGGATTAGACGCGTTAGACTTTTCTGACTATAGAGTCATGCAGAGGGAGGGTTGTCGAGGAGTCGTTCTGCCAATAGACCAATCAGAGCTTTCCTTCATACCAAGGCACATCTTACCAAACGGAGGCTGATAACAGCTAATGGCACAGGCTTTACAAGCGGCGGTTCAAAAGATCCACGCTTACGTATCGAGTCTGGAGGAGAAGATGGATGCGATGGCGAAAAAGAAATCCTAATGAGGAAGATGAAACGGGAAACGTATTGGACACAAGAAGAACGGGAACAGGTTGGAACCAAACGAAAACACCAAAAATTGGCCAGCGTCAATCAGTCGGGCGTTATGAACGAAAAGCCCCACACCTACGGGCGGAAGAATGAACACAACTGAACACTCAGCGGGTTTGTATGAGAGCGCTGGATTGTTGGCTGAGAAGGGGAGGCATGCCCGAGATATCTTCAACTGTAAAATACTGTACCACTCTGTACAAAACCTTATTCTCAGCTATTCAGAATCAACTTGGCCATACACTCCTCACTTCATCAACCATCAAATTTCCACCACGCTACTTCCGTACATGCACAGCCAAACACCATTCCTCCATCTCCACTCCACCCTACCGCCAACTTCTCAGCACTCCTCATGCGTAGCCAGCTCCTCCACGAGCTCTGCGCAACTTCGTGGAAGTTGCTCGTGATGACAATGACAAATTGCACCCCTTGGGAACCGTTGTTGAAAATCTTTCCATTGTTGGCACCCACATCTTAGCATCTTGGGATTCCCACTTGCCGAAACGCATTTTGTTCGCAGCAGCTGGCCGAGCTCTCAGACTAAGCTTAACCCCGTTACCAGATGTGCAAATTTTTCAAGCAGGTCCAGCAGGACCAGGACGGACTCATGGGCTTTTGTGCAAAGTCTTTCCCAAATCTCAAGTCTCTCACCCTCCTAACCCTCCCCACCCCATTTCCTTCCCCACCATCCCAAACCCCCCACTTCCCACTCACCCCCTTCCCTTCCCTTCCACCACCCCTCAACCCCACTACATCGCCTTGAAACCCCCCTCTCCCTCCCTCACCTCCACCTCGCTCTTCTCCACCTTAACCACATGCGCCGCCGACGGGCCACGGTCGATATCCTTGAGCAGTTTCTGCAGGGACTCGTCGGAGCCTTGGGCTTCGCCTTGGACCTATTTGTTGCCCAAATAAAAAAAAAAGAACAAAGAAGCGTGAGTGGATGAATGAAAAGGATGCAGAAGTAAGGGGGGGTTGGGGAGGAGACAGGGATGGAGACATAGGCGACTTACCTTGCCTCCAGAAGTATTCTTCACAAACCCCGTAAGGCCGTAAGATGTGGCTTTTTTCTGCGTGAATGATCTTTTCCCCACCGAAGAGAGAAAAACCACATTGGGCTTTTAGCAAATGGACCTCGCCCCTTTGATGATGTCGTGTTTGGAGCTGTACGTACCGGAAATTCACACCTTGGACGTTGCCGTGGACGGTGAATGAGATCTGTAGGTTGGTGATTAGCAGTTTGGGGATTGATGGGGTATGGAAGAGGAAGAGGCGAACACGCTTGGTCATTTTGAAGGCTGCGGTTGTGAAACTTCGCATGTATGGAAGGGTCGGGAGGGGGTTCGTATAGCTGGAGGTTCGGTTGACAGTGGATCTATCGGTGGTAGGATCACCAGATGAGGTTGATGAAGATGGAGGTGTGACGCAGGGATGACGTCAGAGGTTAGCCCTAAAGGAAAGCCCTAACTTGTTCATCCTGGACTCACGCATGGTAAGGTGGGTTGGTAGGGTAACAGAATATCGCTTTCTTCAAAGCCTGGCATGTTGTCTGTCTAGAGGGTATCTCAAACAAGCGCAGAATCATCGAACAAATCAACCAGCAAATCGTCATAACAACCCTTCCAATCCGGTGCCTCCATTCTATACGTACTCTCAAACGAGTTGATGCTCAATTGGCGAAGGTATGGAAGAAGAGAGCTAACCAAATCATCCTTTGACATATCTTTTGCATGGATAGACGCGAGAGACGGCCTAACTCCAGGTCTGACCTGGGCCTTGGACCCTAGATCTTCAGCCAATCGATCTATCAATGCAGCAGGTGTCCAGGTTGCAGGGCGGTACACAGCATCGATGGTGTCTGTAATAAAGAGCCATTCGCACAATTGGAAATCGTCAGGAGCAGTAGTGAGAAGCATATCCAGAAGTTTGCAGGCTTGGACAACAGAGTAGGCGTTGTAAGTATGGTTATCATGATCTGGAAATAGGGAAGATATCGCGTCATAAAGCTCTGAGCTAACGATGGGCCAGAACGATGCCAAATGCACCATTGATGTTTTCAGTATCAGCGCTCGAAGCAGCATGAAGACCTCGGCTCTGGTTATCGAGGAGGGCGAAGAAGCGGCAGTCGCAGTCAAGATCTCAACCACCTTTTCCTGAATGCCGCTTACATTGACGACGAAGGCATCGCCAGCAGCAGCAAGAACGAGAGTAGCCATCCTCCTAAGATTGAGTTGAGTCTTACGGTCTGCCTCCAAACGAGCAGAGCTAGCTCCGACACCAAACATGATGCCTGCTGATGTTGGTGTAGATAAGCGTGACAGATACTCCGGCATACGATCTTTATCGATTAGTGTCCACTGCCGTAGTATCGGCAGCCAGCCTTGCTCGGCCAGACCCAAAGAGCTAGCACAGAAGAACCTGGGATCGTTAAAGGCCTCCGTTACGTCTTTCTTCCAGATTTTCGACGCTTCTGGTATTCTTGACAACGCAAATAGTATACCAAGAGTCCCTTCTGTTACATTCTGAGGGTAGGTCTTCCAGCGGATCGTGGGTGTAATTACTTGTGTAGAGATTATGGTTGTGGCAGCCGCTATTCGATCGGTGTCGATCACGATTTTCGGAAGATTAGGTACAATCGAGGCCAGTATTGTGATAATATCAACAGCAAACGATGGCTTGCGAATGTCAATCGGCTTTAGCGATGGAGTAGATGATTTCTCACTATCGGCTGGTGGTGTATCGAGTGTGAATCCCAGAGGCTTTATTGTGAAGGTTGCAGAGAGTAGGCGTGAGAAGAGGTCCTGTCATAATTAGCACCCTGATAGTAAGCTCTTTTAGCGGACAGCTTACCCCAAGATCTCGTCGCATCTTGCGTTGCTCTCCGAAGTTGGTATTGTCTACCTTTTGACCTAGTATTGCTGTGAACTCAAGCAATTTTGGTAAGGTCTGCCTGTGAGGCATTGGATTGGCCAGAACGTCTCGTAGGAATGTCATACAGTCACTCCAGATCTCATCCATTGCGTCATCTTCCAGAGATCGAGTGTATGCCACTAGGAACCCAGATAGATTAATATCCGACAGATCAGAGGTCAAGGTTGATTTTCGAGCAGGGTCGAGAACGGTGGGGTTGGTGCGGCTGTACATTGCATTGAAGATTGCCGGAATTGTATTCTTTGGTTTCGATCCGTCTAGGACATGCAATAGGTTGAGTACGGCACCAGATCTTCCTTCGCCGTCTCTGGCGTCGGGATTGTACCATAATTCGATCAAGGTTTCGAGGCATTCCAGAGCTTCTGCGGCGAAGAGGTGCTCTAAGATACGGCGTGAGCGATTCCGCACGCGCATAGATGTGTGGTTGAATGAAGCTGAAGCCGAAGTATCGCGAAGTGAGTTACTTGAGCCGTGGTTGCCCCATGACCAGGTCTCGAAGCAGAGCTGAACAGCATCTTTAAAACAGAGCAGAACAGTCAATCGATTGTTCGCTGTAGCAGTCCTTGATCTGTTCGTATCAGGTGCAAAGACACCTGATACCATATTACCAAAGAACCCTGGTGACTGCTCCGGGTTTATTACTGATGCAGTATTTGTTTCGTTCTGAATCAAAAGATCATGAGCCCTGGCCAGGGCTTGTTCTAAACCATTGAGAAGTGACATGACAGTGGCGATAGGTTCAGTAACAGCAGGTGATGCACTTTTAGGTTCTTCAAAGGTGACTTTTAGGCTCTCGAATACAGAATAGATGACCCTGTTGAAGCAATCGACAAGCGGCATTAGTATCTGAAAAGCGCTCCTAGCATAAAGAGGCATACAATCGTCCAAAAAGCGTACCCAGTGTTCAATTACTGGATGACTACTTTGAGAGCTTAATGCCAACATAATGCAATCCAATAGTGCTGGTGGGGGCAGTGACGGGAAAGCCACTGCTTGTTCTTTGTCACTTCTATCAGTGGACAGCGAGATTCGCGGTAAGCTTTTCATGGTGTCCCCTGAGAGAATCCTTCTATGTGCCGATTTTGGAACCATATCTACAGTTGTCGCATGTGTTCTCAAAGCAGTCAGGATCAGGCTCATAAGCGGTACTTGAAGTAAGGTATCCGGTTGTTTCACACTCCACGAAAGAGCCTCGATAATGGAAACTTCTAAGTTCATATCCATCGTGTCTGCTGAGGATGGCCCGAGGAACATCTGTTGCAGAAGAAATGTAGCAGCCTGACGTAACACCGAAGTATGGGGGCTTCCGTCGTGTTGCTGTTGAAATTTTCTGTCCAGGATTCCCACACAGACGTGTGCTAGATAGGTCTGATTGGTGCTGCTTCGACTTTGGTCGTTTATTGAGGTTGAACTCGTTTCGTCAGTGGATGTTTGAATGTTTCCTCGCCCAACTACTATACTCGCACTTGGATAACCTTTTGAGAGTGACGGCCAAATGCTTTTTGGTGCGTACTGAATCAAATTGGAAATCGTCTGAAGATTATAAAGGCATTCACCGAGATCATGATCATACTCACGAAGATCATTGTGAGGTTGCTCCGTGTCTGACAGCAACGACGACGTTGACTGCATCAAGCAAGAAAGACTTCGCAGCCGGCGTACGAGGAGATCAACGATTCTGAAGGTTTGTGAGCCTTTTGTAGTGATTACATTACAGCTTACTTACGTTTGAATGTTAGAGAGAGACTGCAACCAGCTGCTAGCGAATAAAAAAACTTCGGTCTTCGAATCGAATAAAGTATCGAGAAGAATCAACAGCGGGCGGGCTAGCATGAGGCTCTCTTTCTGGCTAGTATGAGCCCAGAGCGTCGCAAATCGCCGTGCAGACTCGACTCCTGGTCCAGATCGATTGTCACCATCTGGAGCAGCTGACATAAGCGTTGCCACAGAAGACTCGACTAGTTGACTATCCGGACATATCGTGGAGTGAATCCGCCAAATGCAGCGAACCGCCTCAACGTTATACTTGGGTATTGAAGGAGAGAGATCAGCCCATACTCTATCGATCAGATTCGGAACCATCTGGCGGATGCGATTATGAGTGGTCACAGAGGGCATTGTGGTGCATAGTATGTCGAGGGCTGACACAAAGGCTGCAATGGTTGGGAAAGGTACGGTCTCTCTTACTTGAGCGGCGAATGTTATTGCAGCTTCCATCAAAGCCGAAAACGATGTTTCGTTGCTTGCATTCATGGATATTTTGCCCACTAGCTTATCAATGATAGACAGCTCAGACTCCATGTAGGCAACATGAACCCCAGAATGTAAACCTTCTATCACCAGCTGGATTGTTATTTGCAGAAGTGAACCCGCGATTGTGCTCCCTTTGATGGGTGGGTGGGCTGAGTCTATGTTTCGACTCTCGCTATAGAACTGTTGTGCTTCATCCACAAGGTGTCGAATCATCAAATCGGAGTATTCGACTTCCAATTCAGAAGATCCATTGTGAGCGAAGGCTCGCTCCGGAATAAAATCCAGAAGCTGACTGACAATCTTGAGCGCAGGACGCGCAAGCTCAGTACTCAATGCATCGTCCCGTATTGAAGCCTTGAGATAAAATTGTACTGTTGCCAGCAAGACCAGAGTTACCATCGGTATATGGACAATTAGCATTTCTTCTTCACGAACGTTGAACCGTGTGATAATGAACAGCACTAGGCTAAGCCTGTCTTGCGCGGTCTCTGCGTCATGGTCCCCTTTCGAGATGTCGAACGAACTGAGGAGGACCTTCAATATTTCTCCCCATATCAGCCCACTTTCAACTCCATCAAAAAACACACTGGCGCTGCGAAGCACCTCGGTGAATGCATCTTTCGAAGGAGCAGCCTTCTGGTACCGCCATGCGCTTTCCATCGCTGGTGAAAAAACACGCGGTACTACCAGTCCGCCAATTTCCCATCGGTCCATTAAGGACAAGCAGATACGGAATGGGCGAGCTTTTTCCAACGGTGTTCCGATGTCATTATCGATCATCCTTTGGATACTCTGAACCAAAGGAAAGAGGCCATGCCGCTTGAAGTGGGCGACTTGCGTATCTTTAAGATTGCGCAAAGAGATGACAATTTCATTTGATTCTAGAGAGATGGGCGAGTTGGGCGTACTATCAGGTATATCAGATGCGAGCTCTGGTCCAAGAAACCATGTCCAAAGTCTTCTGTTCAAGCTCATTTCTCTCCGAGCCACTACCGATACGGCTGCAGCTACAAGCCGTTCTAAATCTTCCGGCGACACGTTTTGGTGGAGTACAGGGGACCTTAATGGTATGTGCGTGACTAGGAGGTCTAGAAATCCTCTCTGAACCAGCAGCTGCTCGTCTTGAAGACCCGCGGCGAAGCAGCGAATTAAAAGGCCTGGCTCAGGAGACGCTACCGCTTGGATAGCCCCAAATAGCTCTTGTTCGTTGGCATTCGGGGCGCTATTGCCATTCAGTCGACCTGAAGCTTCATCTATGTCCGAAACGGGCCCAAGCCGAGGTAGTTTGCGAACCAAATATGCCAAAGCGCCCTGCCTCCGGCTTGGGCTGGTAATTGAAGCCAGGAAAAAACATTGCCAGAAATATTGATCCCCTGAAGCATCTAAAGAGTGTAAGCTGGTCTTACCTCCCGCCCCAGTAACGTCCTTTAACCTGGTTAGAATATTCAGGGTACGTTCAAACTCTTCGCTTGTTTCCTCCTCAAGGCCTGGAAGAAGAGCTAACACAATAGCTTTCAAAGCTGGCCGCAAAAGTTTTGGGTCCAATGCTAGAAAAAAGGTTTCGAAGAGTGAGAGAAGGGCTGGTTTTACAGACAGCGAAGCAAAGGAAAGTGTTGGCGATAGCCCAGGGAGGTACAGAGGCAGGTCTCGAGCGAGGCCATCTTTCTACTCGTCCAATCCTTAGTCCTTATAAGCTCGCCGGCAAGGCTTCATGTACATACTTTTAGGACTGAAAATATGTACGCGTAAACTTCTAACGTCTTTTGGTGCACTCCAGATGGTAGGGTTGGGTTTAGACACTGTGATAATCGTTTTGCAACGACCGCTTTATGTGGGATATCTGTGGCGCCAGAAGGTCGGGCTTGTAGCACCTTTGGAATGAATAATCAATATCTGTTCGAAAAAAGAAGAGAGTGCTCTACCTTAAGCAGACGTCCTAGAAAAGAGATATAATCGGCCCATTCCTGTAACGTTGTATCGAACAATGAAAGTGCTCTTTCTACAGCAGAGGCATATCGCCGAGAGCTCTTGTCCTGGAAACCATCCATCTCAGAGGCGAATACAATAATCTAGTCCGGTATTCCATCAGATCTTCATCTAAGTTGCTTGACAAGATATATGCTTTTGATCATGATGGCGGCCGGCTTCATGACAAGGCTGACTGTGGTTAACCAAGCAGTAGATCTTGAAGCAGCAGATTCGACAACACTAGATATGGTTCATTGGAGATAGTACTCGGCGGTCTAATCACTTACTACTGAACGACCACATGTCAATGACTTGCAAGAAGATATGGACACTTGCCTAGGCTTCCACTTCCAGCATAAACAGCCACGCTAGCCATGATGAGATAAGCGTGATGTGGCCGTTATACTACCGTCTTCAATAGCTTTTCGAAGAACGGGGCATCACAGCGGAACCGCTGCTTCAGGTTAATACACATGGGCTAGTCTAATGAACCATTCTGAGACGGGTTCCGGTGAAAGAGAAGGGTCTGATAGTCAAGGGACTATTTCGACACCTACGACGGCCCATGTCGACCCTCAAGAGAAAGGACTGACGTCGGCGGCGCCACCCACACCTCGATCTGTCTCTCGAACTACCCTCACAGATGAAGGGCCCCGTCCACCTTTGCCGCCTAGACCTGTGAAGCTAGACCTCCTTGGAGAAGTCTCGAGTACTACCGGTGGTGGGCTCCTAACACTGAAGAGTTCATCTCGACCCAATCTTCAAGCGACTGCAACAACCGGCATCTCCCTCACGGATATCCACACCCAATCTTACCCAGGTGGTTCCCGAGAGACTTCGGAGTCGACCTCTTCTCGGAGGTCTCCAAAAGATTTTGGTAGCATAAAGCGATTCAAGAATAGGTATGGAAGTGAGGGAGACGAGTCCGCAAGTGTGAAGAGCTATGCGCCCACTTTGGAAGCTGGTGGGGATGTCGAGAGTTTGCTCGGCGAGGTTCTTGGAGCGTCTTCGGCAAGCCCTGCATGGGGATTGCTCAGCAGCCAAGGCGAACGGCTTGACCCTTTCGAGTCCATCAGTTACGAGGACGATGAAGTTACAGCGGACTTCAATCAGGAATTTGAGGACCTAGGCGAAATAAATGCGGAAAGTGATAATGAAGGTGACAGAATCGTGGGTCTTGGAATGCTCGATGCTGATAAGGCACGCAGGTGATCTTCTGGCGCTCTGGAAATCAAAGCGGAAGCATTTCCTTATACTTTCTTCCGCTGGCAAACCTATCTACAATCGCCATGGTGATGATAATTTGATATCTGGGTACATCGGAGTGATTCAAACCATCATTTCTTTCTATGAGGGTGCACAAGACCAGTTAAAAGGATTCACAGCGGGCGGTGCTCGATTCGTAATCATGTCTCAAGGGCCTTTGTATCTTGTTGCTATCAGCAAGCTCGGAGAGAGCGACGCCCAGCTCCGTGTACAGCTTGAAGCATTATACATGCAGATCCTCTCGACCTTGACATTGCCCACATTGACCCACCTTTTCTCGAATCGACCATCGACTGACCTAAGGCGGCCTTTGAAAGGCACGGAGACGTTACTCTCCGCATTGGCTGATACGTTCACCCGTGGCTCTCCACCAACGCTTCTTTCTGCACTTGAATGTCTCAAGATTCGCAAATCTCATCGTCAGGTAATCAATAACAGCTTGCTCCAGACGCGCTGTGAAAGTCTATTATATGGCCTGATCGTTGCTGGTGGTAGGCTTGTAAGCGTTGTGAGGCCAAGAAGACATTCTCTGCATCCTGGCGACCTGCAGCTCATATTCAACATGCTTTTCGAAGCCGACGGCATCAAGGCTGGAGGAGGTGAGAATTGGATACCGTTGTGTTTACCTGGGTTCAACAAGAATGGTTATCTGTACATGTATGTTAGCTTTATCGAGTTCGACACAACGGAAAAAGAAGAAGAACGTGAACGACGGAATGAAACCGAAAGACATGATGAAGTAGCAGTGCTCCTGATCAGTGCGAACAAGGAGAGCTTTTATGACTTGCGAAAGATGCGAGATGCTGTTGTTGATGTTCGCCTCCATTCGCATCTTCTAATACCTACTTTTGTATCTGACGCCTTCCTAGGAACTCGAGACTAATGGTAGCATGGCCATTATCAAATCTGCAGTGCGCCGCGGACGCCCTGCTACTACAGATATTGTCCCTGGAACAGTACTACGACATTTTCTCTACAAATCACGGGCCAACGTTCAGTTCACCATGCCATCATACGAACCACATTTTACGACCTTACTAGCACGACGGAGGTAATTGCAACTCAGATAACACCTTAATGCTTGACGTAAATACGGCTGACTTATGACAGACTTCTATCCTTATACCACACGCTCCACGCCAGCGTCCACGCCAAAAACGCCCATCTCAAAGTCCACCACTGCGTCAGCCACAACTCTATATCGCTTGCATGGGTAACTCCTCTCTTCGAAATGTATTGCATCGCGGGTCCGCACGCCAGCAGGAACGCGCTCGCTCAGAGCGCCAACAAGGTGATCCAATGGGCTAGGCGGGAGGAAGAGCGGATTTTTATCATTGGGGGCGCGGTGAGTGGTGTTCTCGTCGAAGTCCAGTTGTCTACCTCGCTGATTCGCCATGCAGGTGTTTTAGATAGCCCACTTTTACCAGAAAATTCTTCGTTTTCGACAAGACCCTGTTCGCCTTCTTGCTCCACTTGCATTTCGGCTTTGGCTCGTTCGTCTTTGCCTCATTCGGCTGTGCGTCCTTGGGCTTTCCCGGAAAAGCAGTCCACCAAGCTTCCGAAACCTTTTCCTCCTGAACAGGCCGAGCGGCCAAACTTCCATCTTCAGACTGTTCTTGCCCTTTCTCCTGACCTCCACCTAGACAAAGCGCCCTCCGCCGCCTCTGCCCCTCCCTCAGAAGCTTGAGCTCTTCCAAAGCCTCGAAACTCAAGTCGCTCCCGCTCTCATATAAGCTTTCTCCATTTGGCGAGTCTTCCACTTCCACTTCCACTTCCATATCATCCCCACCATCCTCCCCCTCACCCCCCACATCCTGAACACCCCAACCCCACTCCTCCCCCCTCGGCCTCGTAAACTCCCTCTCCGCCTCTCCGCCCCAACCGCCCCACTCCTCACCAGCCTTCTTCCCCTTCCACTTCGCCAATGCGGTTCTTGGGTTTGCGTGCTGCATTGCCGATGCGATGAGCGGATTGGCCGTGTTTGCGGTGGGTCGAGATCTGGATGGACGGCGGGGACGGCGCATGGGTGGTTGTTCGTGTTGTATGGGTTGGTAGTGAGACATGGTTGGTTGGCTATGTGGATTGGTTGGTCGGTGGAGAATGTATGCCTGATTGGTGATATTAGGTGCGAGAGGCGATACTGCAAGTGGAGTAATGGATAGATGGAATTATGATAAGTCTAAAGTCACACGGGATGAATAAGTTTGGCGTATAGTATGTATCCTTGAGTAAACGGTGCTGGAGAAAGTGAGTGGGAAAGGGAAAGATTATGTATTCAGTGGAATATTAGATTAAAGCTAGGTGAGTCTATCGAGTCTACACTTTCCTCTATCCGTGCGTCTAAGCTGTTGCATCTTCCCCCGAGCAAATGTGCAGAATTTTCTCTGGTAAAAGAGCTCAAACAGTTTCGCCATTTCTAGATTAGTTGATGTTGACTGTATTAGTTTAGACCTAGGGGCCGAAAGGCTGATCCGGGTTGAGGTTGAGCAAGTTTGTGGTTTTCAAGTAAATCAATGATAAAGTTCCGAAACGGGTGTAGTTCCTTCAACTCAGAGTCCTTGCCAGCTTTCAGGAGAGCTGGTGATGTTTAACAGCTTGCTTGCGTAATTAAGCAAGCTAAGGCCAAGAAAAGCAAATTGAAGCAAATTGAAAGCAATTAGTGATATTCGATTATCCGCAGGCAACGTAAGTTCATGATGCCGACTACTCAAATCCCACGATCAAGATCGGGTCGTTCTGAGGCGCTCCGGCTTCTCCACAGTAATCCTCGAACTTTCTCCCCTCCTCGCAGCAACCACTCCTTGACCTTCTCGGCTACCTTCGATCGCACAGATTTGGAGTGTGACACACCCTCGGCTGTCCTGGTACTTTGCTTGCTTATGCGCCCGCTGGCTCTCGATTTCAGAATTCCTCTGTCGAAGCTTCTTCCCTCTTCTGATATGGTGTTTCGAGAAGCCATGGCCCTTAACTGGGATAGCCGCTTCCTGAGACTGCTTTTGTTTCTCGTCTGCGAGCTATCGTCCGAGAAGAAGCTGCGGGCTTCTAGATTTAAACCCGGAGACGGGGGCACAAGCGTAATTGTTGGTGAAATTGCAAAAGTCGCAGAAGGTTGCTCAAAGCTTTCTTTGAACCGCGTCTGCAGGTGTGCTGATTGGCTACTGTTCTCCTGGCTAGGTCTTGGCTGGCGCCCAAACGCACTAGCTCGGAACAAATCGTTCGTAACATTGATGTTTGCTTGCATCGATGATTCCGTTGATGGGCGCAGCTTCGTGATTTTCGTTGTCCCCGTAGTGAATGACGAAGACTGATGAACTTTGAGCTTGAATCGAGGTTTTAAACTGGAAAACTGTTCAGGTGGATCCACGCTCTTTCGTGGCATGGTAACCTCGAGCTTTGGTGATTGACCTGTCCAAGGATAACTGGCATCTAGATTCCAAGGCTGCAAGCTCGGCGGTGAGTCTCTGTTTGCTCGCATTTTGAGTTTATATTTTGAGATCGGTGCTTGTTCTTCGTCATCACTCTCACTCAGTATCGAAGAAGATATGGCGGAGTAAGCGACTCTCTTAGGCTCAGGCAGGGTAGCTGGAATTCCAAGGCTCTGCTTCGTCGCGGATTCTGCTCCAGAGTCACGCTGGGCAGCTGGCGTATCATCATGCTGATTTGCATGAGATGTGTTGGTAGGCTCACCAAGGTCAGCCTGCATGTCACGACATTGCTTTGAAAGAGATGCGCCGGTAGGCTTGCCCTGGTCACCTGGTATGTCAACACTTTGCTCTGGACGGGACGCGGTATTAGGCTCAACTTTGGTAGCTGACACGTCAATGCTTTGTCTTGGACTAGCCACTACTGGGAGCTCGGCTGGATTACTAGAAACTTCAACAGTCTGCTTTGACTCGGTCACTGCTGAAGACCAAACATTCGCATTGGGGGTCTCGTCTTTTAAGTGCCCGAATAGAGGCGTAAAGGCAGATGGGAGAGCCGATGGTACCGGGTCGATGGGAGGCGAATAGGCAATGAGCGTAGGTTCTCTTGAAAGCGATGGGAGCTCCTTTGTTGTACGAGAAACATTGGGACTCTTTAGTAACTCGACTTGACTGGGAGCTCTACCTTTATCGAGATCCTCGGTAGTCGCAGAAGGCTCTTTCGTGGTATGTCGGAATTTAGCACTCTTCAGGATCGTCTCCTGACCAGGAGCGGCGCTTCTATTCAGATCCTCAGCAACCACAGACAGCCCAGGGACGGACCCCGATGCCTTTTCAAACAAGTGATATGCAGGTTTCCGCATGTTCGAGGACCTTCGTGGGGGAATTGTGGGCTCAACATTATAACCACTTGTTGTTGTAAGGAGCGAGCGCGAGCTGCTACGTCGAGGAATTTGCATTGCTGGTAATTTCAAAGAGTCTTTTGAGATCTCAGGTGCTCCAAGTGTACTCTCAGGACCTGCTTCAGTAATATTTGACCGCCCAACTTTGGCTCCGTCATGCGAGGTATCAAGTAAGTGCCTATTGTCGTGGCTGAACAGATAATTCACCGGAGAAGAGCCAGCTGCCCTGCCATATTCAGTGTAGTTCTGGTCATGGGAAGCAGCTTCTACCGTGGCCTTAGCGGTAAGCTTGTTCACATCCTCCAAGTCTTCATCGAGACACAATATCCGGCTGAACCTATTGCGATTACTCAGAGATGATGCGGCTCGTCCTGGTGTCGGAGCATAGATCTCTATGTGTTCAGTCGTATCCGACTTGCCTTCGAACGATGTGCCGCGAGATACATAATCCGCATGAGATTGAATATTTCGAGAAATCGTTCTTGAATTTCTCGGTTGGACTAACGGGATTTCCAAGCCTGCTGGGGAAGGAAATACGGTGTCGCTGGGCCCGGTTAGATCCGGTATTGGTTTTTGACGGTCTTTTCGAGACGAAGACTGTAATGAGTACATCGGTTCACTTGATGAAGAGGACAATGATATGGACTTCACAGATGCACTGGAAGCGCTGAAACCTTGATGCTGCTGTGGACAAGGTCTATTGCCGAGGCGACGTGTCCCAATTGGAGCAAGGTCGGCTTCCTGGATTTTAATAGATGCTTGACACTCGAGATGGTACATGTGAGCTGCGTTGTTCTCTCTTTCGCGGCCCTTGTCTCGAGCAACCATCTGCGGATCCTGCTCTACTACCCTCGCAGCTGTTCCATTGGGATATTTGGTATCCTGTTCAAGCTGTCGGGGTCTTGGCACGGCTTTACGGTTTATTTCTGTCGACAATGGCCATTCTGGCAAGTCCTGCGCGTGGTTTTTTGGCAATGTTGAGGGAAAGGTCTCGTCAGCTGGCAGCTCAGCAACGTGTGAGCTAGGTATGTTCCCATCTAGCTCATAATAGACTTTGGACGTGTCTTCTGGTATCACCTGCTCGGCAAGAGAGAAGCTTGACATAGTCACGCTGTGGTAGTGGTCCTCGTCGAAAGATTCTGTGTAGTCATAAAACGCAGGTGACGGGGAAAGGGATGGACGGCGAGAAGCGGACACATCTGAAAGTTGCATAGGTGTTGACGATCGAGCTGGAGTAAGCCCATTGGGAAGCCGAGATAAGGGAGCAGGAGCTAAGGGTGGTAGGGTTTCTGCATAGTTCTCGTGTCTGGGAATCGGTGTGTAGTACCGAAGCATCGGATCCGAACGATTGAGATTCTGCTGCCATGTGGAAGGCGCTCTTTGTGGAGTGTAGATAGACAATGGGGAGGCGGTACGGAAACTGGCAGCACGACTCGGTCCCATGTACGTGCTTAAACCAAGGCTATGGTGGTCACTAAGGGCTGGTGATGACGGTCGATATCCAGGACGCTTGAGCCTCGCTGGATATGCGAAAGGTGAGCGCGGCCTCATGCCACGAAAGTCCTCTTGGTTGTGAAATTGTAATGCAGTAGGAGAAGGACGATGCGAGAAGCTTTGCCTAGTTATAGAGCTTTGGGTCATTGAGTACGACCTTTCGTCCTCTTCATCACCTGTGGTTCCACTTCTAGCATCACGGTATGACCTCTGGTTGTGATTACGACAAGATGTGGCTTCCACGGGTGCATTGGCACTACTGGGATGCCTCGACAATTGACTGCCGTCTCTATGCTCATGAAGACGCCCGGCCACGTGCCGCTTCTTGATGGGAATAGATTGAGCAGTACTAGGTGACTTAGGCGTCCGGTAGATAATAGAGGGTACACGCGCTGGCTTTATTGAAAATAGGCCAACGTCTCCAGTCTCTGTTGTGTTCTTGAGCATACTCTGTATGGACGAGGGTGTTTTTGAGAGACCGTCGTAAGCCCCAATGTTTAGCTCCCTCCTGGAGTGATTGCCTTCGTACGAGCTTCTTGTGGGTTCTTCCCCAAGGCCATTTCGTCCAACATGGCCGGGAGGAAGCTCTGAGAGGGGCATAGGGCTCTGTGATACTAAAGCCTCAAGTGTAGGACTCTGACTTTCGCGAGCTGCCGGTTTCCTTGAAGTTGAAGTCCTAAAAGATGGGTTGAGGTCGGGGACGTGGAAAATGTACTAGACCCGAAATTTACGAACAATGGTGTGTGCATCAAAAGAGGAAGCTGCTATGGCAGCATAATATACTCAGACTACTACAATTCATATCGAGAAACTAATATTACTTGAAAGATGTGAGATATGGAAGCGCTGCAGAGACTACAAATGGAAATTGAGGCTTGGCACATTGAGACAGCGGTTCATGGCACCTATGATATTGGGTCGAATGTCTAAACTACATACACCAGAAGATATCATCAGCCATAGAATTGCGGGTACTTTGACATACCAGCGTAGAGCGAGAAATCTTTATTGTGGAAATGCTAGATGGGGCTAACACGATGGCACTTTAGACTATGGAGCAGAGTGTGGTGTCATTGACTCTCAGATAGTGAGGCTGATGGATGTTAAGACCACAACGTCTCCAAACAATCCGTTGATCAAGCTTCAGCTTCAAGACGAGATCAGCTTGTTCTTCCTGTGGCGGTTCCATTGTTGCTCCAGCACTACACTTTCAGGCGCCGCGTCGTTGGCCCTTCGCTGAGACACACAAATAATCAACGAAAAATTGGGATGGAGCAGCGTTGATTTGAATGTTCATTCGCGAAAGGTAACGGCGCTAGGGAAATGCATTGTATGACGGATGGCCATAGCGGTGTTTGATGAGTTGGTTGAAGACATGTAGCGGAATTAGCGCGATTATCGCTCACATTCGGCAGCCGCGACTATCAATCGTAAGAACCGCTTTCATATCCCTGATGTATCATTTGTAACTGCATTCTTGAATGCTTAAAGATTGGTGTACAGTAGTGCTTCACTGGGAAGTCGCGAATTGTATGACCAACCCCTCTATCGAAAATCCGATCTAGCCGGGTGGCCAATCAGACCTTTCGCCACGCCTGATATTCTACATAGAACCGTCGTCAAAACCCAAAAACATACTAGATGTGCTAAGTATGGATCTGACACGGTGCAGGTGCCTTTACCTCCCGTATACAACTCGGAGTAGCCTCACATCAAACACAAATGATAGGCGAGATCCACTCATATTCGCAGCGGCTTTAAGCCGTAATTCTCTAAGAAGGTTTAGATAGCGCAGAACCAAAAAGCAACAACGCCGCCAGTGGTATAGTCTTCTCAAATCGTCCGGAGCCATTGAATTCCCAAAACGCCAGGCCCGCAACGCTAAAGCAACTATCCATACCATTCAGTCATAGTGGCATCATGCCGATCCCCCCACCACCATATCCTCCACCTCCATATCTTCGTTTTGGCCCGCTTCCACCGGCCCCACTGTTACTTGTTCTGCTGCCGCCGGAAGTCATCTTTGGACCACCGGACGTGGCTTCGCCATGCTCGGCGCCACCGGACGTTTTCCTGTTACCCTTCTTGGAACCACGAGTGCGGCCACGGTATGCGCCAGACCCGCCCTTACTGCTCCCACGGTTGTCGGAGTTGCGGCTTTGCGACTGCGCACGAGTTGGGGATGCTATGTGGTTTGATTGGATTTGGGAAACTGACGAAACGGTGAGATGAAAGGGTATAATATGGCCGCAGGGTTACCTACATCGAGCGTTGAAGGCAGCAACCTCAGGAGGGGCCTGGAAGTAGGAGCTTTGCTCCTCTTGTGAATAACCCTCATCTCCAAGATCATCGAAGTCTCTGTCGTCGCCATATTCTTCGCCACTGCTGACATAAATAACGTTTTGGTGATTGGGATCACTGCAGACAAGATATCAATACATTGTTTCCAACGAAGAAAGGTTTGGGGAGATCTACCAAGGACGGTCACCCTGGTGCTGCATTAAGGACTCGTAGCCTTCGTGGGAGGTGCGAATAAGCTTCAGAAAACGTTCGCCATAGCGCTCAACCTTGTCTGGATCAATGCCCGGAATCTTTAGCATCTCGCTTTTGTCTGTTCCGAATTCAGTATCGTGAGTACATAAGGTATACGCCAACTTACCACTTGGAAATCTAATCGCCATTTCTCGAAGCATCGTGTCGGTGAATGGTTGAGCTCTAAGGTTTCTATGTAACAGAATCTAGAGAAAGCTTAGTGGCAAATCTGATAAAACCGAGGAGTGGTTTGTTTAGAGACCAACCGTTCTACTTTCTGCACTAGCATGAACCATGAAATCTTCAACCACTATCTTGTGTGTCTTATTCAATTTATCAAGCTTTTCGTCCATGGTTATTGGAGGGCCGAGTTGCTTCTTCTTCGACCTCTGCGGTCTTCCAGCCTCTCGGATGTGCCCCAGTTCATCATCAGAGTCATCTTCGGTTCCGTCAATATTGTTGCCGTCATAGGCACTAAATTCAGGAGCAGAATCATCTTCAAGATAGCCATGAGCTTGTACTTCAGGCTCTGTGGTTCGTTTATATTGTGCAATCCGTCGTCTGGAAGATGCCTGAACAGGAGACGAGACATTTGTGGACTGCGGAAAGTCTTGCCGTGACGCTGCCACACCAGTACCTCGTTTTACAGCTGGTCTCTTTACGGCTTTGCCTTTCCCATTAGGAGAAGTACGAATCTGGATCCTGACCTTTCTTCGGCGCTTCAGGAAGTCGCTGCAGTTTTTGCCCGGCTTCAAAACGTTAGCGGTTAGATCTTGGAAAGATGGGTCAGCTAGTACTAACATGCACGTACTGCAGAGCAAACCCTTTCTTGTTGACGACATTATGCTCTGCCAAAGCGTCTTCGCTCAGGAGTCGGTAGAACAGGCGCTCAATATCCCCTCTCTCAAGATTCGAGCCAACTCCGTACTGGTCAAGATTGTTGTGGCCCAGGTCAATTATCTTCTTGTTCTTTGCCCCACGGAGTACGTCCACACAGTGTAATAATGTTACTTCTGCGTTGTCTTGCTCAATTCTTTTAACCAGCTCCATTGCAGCAACAGCGTATTCGGTAAAGTCTTGGCTCTCGAATGAGCTTTTAGAATTGCAATTATCACACGCAGCATTACAGTCTTCCTTTTTGAACGACTCGTTGAAGTAATTGAGGATTTGTACCCTTCGGCAATCGCTTCTGTTCTCGCAGAATTGTATCATATTCCTCAACATTTTCCGCTGCCGCTCTTTCTGCTCATAACTGCCTTCTCCATCGTCGATCATGCGTTTGAGTGCACTAGTATCTTGATATCCGTAGTACAAGTAGCATCCTGAGCGTTTCCCATCTCTTCCTGCCCGGCCAGTTTCCTGGTAGTAGCCTTCGAGACTCTTCGGGATCGTGTGATGGATGACGAAGCGCACATCAGGCTTGTCGATGCCCATGCCAAAGGCTATGGTAGCCACAATCACATGATGCTTCCCCGCCTGCCATTGTTTCTGTACTGATCTTTTCTCCTCCGGGACCATGCCAGCATGATAGTGCTGCGCTTTGATCTTGTACTCTTCTCGAAGCTGCTTGGCAATTTGCTCACAATTCTTCCGAGAAAGGCAGTAGACTATACCAGACTGATTCTTGTAAAAAGTGCTTATTGTAGTTGCCATACTGTCGAGAGCATCCTTGGCCTTACCTTTGCTCCGAACTTCATAGGTCAGATTTGGGCGATTAAAGCTTTGTGTAAACACTTTGCAATCTTGGATGCCTAGGTTATGAATAACATCAACTTTTACATTTTCAGTAGCAGTGGCCGTCAATGCCATCACTGGAACGCCTTGGAATTGCTGGCGCACTTCCCCTAACATCTTGTAGTCCGGCCGAAAATCATGGCCCCACTGACTGACACAGTGTGCTTCGTCTATGACAATTCGAGCTAGCTTACCTCGTCGGTGGAGATCGCGGAAGGAGTCGATCATCAGCTGATTTTTACTGATCATCTCAGGCGTAATGTACAATAGCTGGATGTATTTCTGGGGTTGTGGATCTTTTAAGCTATCCATAACAAGTCGCCGATGTTCAGCTGTAACCTCGCCGTTGATAAGAAGGGCCTGAATCTTGAGCTTCTGTAAATGATCGACTTGGTCCTGCATGAGACTAAGAAGTGGAGATATTACCACAGTCACACCGCTTGTGTGTCCTGAGTTTATGATAGCTGGCAGTTGGTAACACAAAGACTTCCCGCCTCCAGTCGGCATTAAGACGAAGGCGTCCTTGCCACCAAGCGTCGCGTTGATGGCCTCTAGTTGGTTTGGTCGGAAGCCACGTAAATGGAAGCGTTCTTTCATTGAAAGTTTCACGTCTCGTGACCATTTATGTTGCATATGTGATGATTGCGTTATCGCCTGAGGCAGGTGAGAACGGCTTTTCTGAGACTCAATTCGGAGCAAGTTTCCACTGGTTTCGGCGAACACGTTGCGAGTTTCGAAATTTGATACCATGTTTGATCTATTCTCACGATTTTCCAGCTCTTCAGCCACTTCAAGCATTTCCTCGTCGTCTTCATCTTGCCCGTAATCGTCCCAGTCCTCTTGCCTTAATGGGCTGCCCATACGCCTCGTGAATAGATCATCACTTTCGATAACAAAATTAGAAGTTTCATTCGCTTTATCTGGTTGCTGCATAAGGGTCGATCTGTTTTGAGTAGTATACTCTTCCTGGCCCAATTTCCGCTTGGATGGAGAAAAGTAAGCGTTTACGTCTTTTATGGCTGGGGAAGATGTGTAAGTACGAAGAGGAGTTCTCTGGGATAGTGTAGGGTTATCGAACGGCTTTTTCACCGGTGTTTGGGGTTTAGGATCAAGGACCTGCGTCTGCTGGACGTATTGCGTCGTAAAGGGCCTACTGGAGATGGGTTTTAAGAATGGTACGGCGGCTTCGGAGAACTGATGAGGTGCCTGTGTGGACTTAACTAACGTAGTCGGTCGCTCAATTGCAGCTTCAGCGTCATTTGTCGTGCTATTACCCTGGAACGGTTGGTATTTCTCAAATGTTGGCAGCGCCGCCTGCTCTAGAAGTTTGACAATATCCTGCTCAACCTGGGCCAGTTTGCAAGTGGCACTCTTTGTTTCCGCGACATTCTGTGAGATCTCCTGGTCCTGATCCTGGCGTAATGCAGCAATCGTACGACTTATGATTTCTTCTTTCTGCTGGCTGATCCGGATATGATCCTCTCGGAGTAGCAGCAGGCCGCTCACAGCAGTGATCCTAGCCTTTAGCAGGGCAGGCCGCTGCTGCAGCTCGGCAGTTGGGGTCCTCTGCTCAATATGGCAAGCCCAAAAGGCTTCCAGGGCTGATTCTGAGTCACGGTGGAGCCCATTGAGAAAGTTTTGAATGCGATGTGGGTCAATCTCTAAGAATGACTGAATAGAGGCCAGGGTCGTGCCCTCAACTCCCGAGAAAGAACTGTCGGAGGAGCTAGAAGCTAGCTGTCGCAGGGGCGCGGATGATAATTTAGTCGGCGAGTCGCGTTGAAATGGAGAGGCGCCACTACCAAGCCGCGGAAGCTGTGGCTTCTGAGTACTGCTACCAGCCTCTGCCTTAGTGGTAATTTGGCTATTGGAGGCCCTTCCAGCCGTTGTAACTTTCGAGGGTACTTTCGTGAGCACGGGATAGACAGCATCATCGAACTCATCCTTTACAGCTTGTAGGAAGTCTACCTCCTCGTCATCATCTTCCGAGTCTGCGACGGCACTTTTGCGGAGTGTTGGCACGTCTCCAAGCTTAACAGCCTTAGTGCTAACGTGTATCTGAGAGCACAGTGGTTTTATGTGTAGGTTGCTAGGTAGCGCGATGGATGCTGGAAGTGGACGTCGTGATTCTTGCGAGCGAAATTTGATAGGTTCAGTGTCTATCATTTCCACCTCTTGATCAGCTTCCTCGATTGCATTGGGGATACCAAGACCGGCAAAGCGACTTGTATCGCTCTTCTTATTACCTTTATGTCTCCCCGGCGATTCTATAATGTCACCACCAGGCTTCGCGGAATACTCGTTGGGAAAGGAGTCTATAGCAGTGAAGCTACTTTGTGACAACCTCGGAGGGATGCTGGTGCCTCGGTCTTCTGAGTCAAGTTCGTCACTCTTCCTCTTCTTGCCTTTATGGACTGGCGGCTCTTTACGAGTGGCGCTATCCTCCCTCCATATTGCCCTAGACTCACCGAAAACTTCTACGGTGCTTGACGATGAGGTATTAAGCTCGCAGTCACGAGTAAGGTCGACCGAGGGTGGCTCGATGTGGGTTACCCGACCTCTGGGTATCGAAGTTGCTGACGTTTGCAACTGGCCCCTTCTCTGGCCGCTGTCCTTGATGCCTATGGCAGTTTAGGCTTGATTCTGCTGTGGAGGTTTCGGCATGACTTACTATCGTTGCCATGCCCATACGCAGCGGCATATTGATCTCTTAGTGAGGTGCTGGGTCTCCTGCTAGAATAAGGTGTGGGAGTTTGCAATGGATCCGAGGAACTATGGCTTAATAACCTCCTAGTGTTCGATCTAGGCCCCGACTGCAACCGTGCCATTGCTTCGCCGCCCGCGGTATGGAACGAACTTGCGGGATGCAGAGGGCGTGTAAATTCGAATTCTTTTCCCGCATGATCTATATCACCTCCTGCAGTGCGAGTCTGGCTTGGCAAAGACGTGGCATGGCGTTGTTGTTCTACCAGCAAACTATCGTGTATTGGTGTGTCTTGAGTAGCAGAGAAGTAGCTGGCTGGTGGGGCGGGTCCTGGTGGTTGAGGAGCGAAGGGTTTCGAACTAACCAGCCAAGATAGATTTTCTCGCAGATTATTCCTCGTCATGGAACCCAATCATTGCTGCCTTCGAAAAAGCAGCCATGAATAGTCTCCCAAGTCTTCCACTTTGACGAGCCTATGTCTTCATATCCAGCTTTGACGTGTAGTTGCTTTGACTCGGTTGGGTGACGCGACTTTGGGCGGTCGTTAGTCAGCGGGCGCGCCTAGCGTACAGTATTTCTTTACCGTAGCTCAAGGTAGTTGGTTTAATGTTTCCTACCGTAATATGCCAATCACAGGTGTTTACTTCGTACTCGCACGTCAGATCCAGGCTCGAGGGGCTCATCCAGAATTTGCTGATTGGAATTACGACTCTTAGCATAGCACGGCTAACTCGGGCTGTTCAGAGATTCATCCTAAAGTAATCTATGAAGATACGGAACTGTCCTTTTGCAAATCAATATGACTTAAACAGAAAAAAACAGGAATTTCAGGTTTAATTCAACAGTCTCTTTATTCTGGACATTGTTGGTAAATTCTATATTCCCATAGATCGATTCATATACGGCATCTGAAATACATAAAAGTCTTTCCTACAACCATGGGGAAAAAGGATAAGAAGTCCAAGACCGCGGAGCAGAAAACCCGTGTTGCAGCTAAGCAAATCAAGAAGGCAGCACAGAAGGACAAAAAATCTAAATCAAAAGGACCAGAAGACAGCGACGCGGAAGATGTCGATCTAGAGTCTGTTCTCGAAGAGTACGCGAAAAAGGTGAATGGCAATTCTTGCTACGACTATGACTATGAAACTCGAGTGCAGACAAGAATAAGGGGACGAAATAACTGCGAAGTCTCAGTAACGGCTCTAGACTCGAAGCTGACTCTCCATTGCACAGCAAGCCCTGTTTCTCAAAGTTACCGAGACACCCTGCGAGCCACCGTCGCCGCGTTCCTCGGCTACTCTAATTGGCTCACCCTCCAGCAGCAAAGAGCTGTTCCTTTTTGGCGGCGAGTTCTACAATGGGGCTCTTGCCATGTTCTTCAATGACCTTTTTGTTTACCTCACAGAGAAGGATGAATGGCGAAGAGTCACAAGCCCGAATAGTCCACTCCCTCGAAGTGGACATGCTTGGTGTCGAGGTGGTAATGCTGGCGGGCTGTATCTTTTCGGTGGTAGGCTTGGCATTCTGGATTCATAGATTGAATGTTCATTACCACTGTGCTCTCCAATGATCTGACCAGAATAGGGGAATTTTCGTCACCAAAGCAAGGGACGTTTTACCACTATAATGACTTCTGGAGGTTGGAGCCCTCCACAAGAGAGTGGACAAGGATAGAGACCAACGGTCAAAAACCACCTGCGAGGAGTGGACATCGCATGACATATTACAAAGTAAGTCGCACCGAAGACTGACGGATTCTCTTCACATATTGAACGAAATTAGAATTATATCATACTGTTTGGCGGATTCCAGGATACTTCTCAGCAAACAAAATACCTACAAGACCTTTGGATATATGATACCCAAAACTTTGTCTGGCACAACCCAGTGCTACCCCCAGCAACGCAGAAACCTGATGCCCGATCCTCCTTTACTTTCCATCCCCATGAGAAAGGGGCTGTCATATTTGGAGGCTATTCGCGAATAAAGTCTACCGTAGCGGCTGGCAAACAATTGAAGGGAGGAGGCCAGGGTCTTCGGACTGTACTAAAGCCTACCATATACCAAGATACCTGGTTCTTGCGTATCTCCCCTCCTGGACCCGATGCTCCCTCGAACAATACTCCAACGATACGTTGGGAACGGCGGAAGAAGCCTACGAATCCACCGAACCCACCTCGAGCTGGGTCTACTATGGCTTACCACAAAGGTAGAGGAATAATGTTCGGCGGCGTACATGACGTTGAGGAAAGCGAGGAGGGCATAGAGAGTGAATTTTTTGATACCCTGTTCGCATGGAACATTGAAAGAAACAGATATTTCCAACTTACGCTGAGACGTCCTAAAGTCCCATTAATGAAGCAAGCAGATGATCGCGGGAATTTGAAAAGAGGTAGGGGTAAAGCAGATGAGGCAGAGCTTCTGCGTAATTTAGCAGCTCTAGAGACGAAGGGGTCGGTTGCAGACACCAGTGGTGAGCCAGCTCAAGACATGGATCTTGATGAGACACCTGCAAAACCAGTGAAGCCAGTGCTCTTCACTATGCCACACCCACGTTTCAACGCTCAGCTGGCTGTTCAGGATGATATGTTGTACATTTTCGGCGGGACCTACGAACAAGGAGATCTTGAGTTTACCTTTGATGAAATGTGGGCCATTGATCTTGGAAAGCTTGACGGGGTTCACGAGATTTACCGGAGGGAATTGGACAATTGGCAGGGCAGTGACGAAGAAAATAGTGACACTCAGAGCAATGATGAAGATGACTCTGAAGATGAGGATGCCGATGGGGATTCTTCAATGGGGGTTCCGCTGCCTCCACAAGAGACTGGGCTGCCACTGAAGGTCAAAGAGACTGTAGTGCCACTCGAAACGGCCGATAGTGAGCTCGAACAGCCAGGGTCCGTCGTTGCTGACACAAGACCGCACCCCCGACCATTTGAAAGCTTGCGCGAATTCTTTACAAGGACCTCGGTGGCTTGGCAAGACGTTGTTATTGAAAGCTTGCGGAATAACGATGCTACATTTCAGGAATCGATCAAAGAGCTCAGGAAAAGGGCTTTCGATTTGGCCGAAGAACAATGGTGGGACTGTAGAGAAGAAATCATTGCGCTTGAAGACGAGCAAGAAGAAGCGGGCATTGGCGAGGTCATTAGTATGGATAACCGGAACAGCGAGGCTGGGGGCGTGGGTAGGAGGCGATAAAGTTGTGTCAATCCACTCAATTAGACATAGGACGCGAGGATGGTCCGGTTCGTTTTCTGGTTGATGGTCAACGACCCGAATCAATTAAAGTCTTGATCAATCAAAAGATCTCGGAGTGGGCTGAGAGACTTGAGTTTCTCTCTATTCGGTGCTTTTATCTGTATTCTATCTCCACCCCCTACTAATGCTAATCGCGCAAAATGGCTTCAAGTATCATCTTCACCAATATTAGATCACGAGTCGGATCAACCTGCCAATTCGCTACTGCTATCCGACTCGCTGGCTGGCCGTGCCATTTCGTACCTGACACATACATTTTGGCACTTGAATTGATCCTGCGTACAAGATCCATGTTCAACCTTGCATCCTTAGCCTTAAAAAGAACGACGATGAAGATGTCTTGGTCGATTCTGTCCCTGCAGTCAAGGCTTTCTGGCAAAAGCTCGTAAGCTGGATGCTCATGAATATATGCAGCTACGGCTCGTGCAAAACGGATCTGTCTTTCAAGCATTTCTTTGTAACCATCTCGGCCATACGCTATTAACGTCGCATAGGCTGGAAGACCTCGGAAGCGGCGTGAGTTCTCCAAACCTATATTCAGAGGAGACGGGATAGTGACAGGGCCTGTCGTGGCTGAATTCAGATAGGCCGCGTTGGCATTCTGGAACACTTGGTGGGCTAGGTCCTGGTGGCGGCAGAAAAAGAATCCACAATCATAGGGGACATTCAACAATTTATGTGCATCCCCAGTAATGGAGTCTGCCAATTCGAGACCTTCAGCGCCGTGGCATACCTTCTCAAACCCTGGCAATCCATTAAGAATTCTGGCGAAAATTCCAAATGCTACATTACAAATTCGTCAATTGCAATATTATAATTAAGAGGTTCGAATATCATTACCTGCATCGACATGGATCCAAGCCCCATGTTCATCGCAAAGTGACCTTATGGTTTGGAGCTCTTCATAGCTATGTGTTGCAAACATTCCAGTATTGACTTCCGCACAGGAGATTGCGACGATGGAGACGGTGTTCCTGAGTGCCAACTCGGACTTAAGCTTTGACAAGTCGAAAGCCAGACTAGCCTCAGCTTTACTAACATCTACAACGCAAGAGCGACCTAGACCAGTAATACTGGCAGCTTTTCCGAGGGAAGAGTGGGGCATGGTCGTCAAAATCTGGATTCTTTCGATGCCGGCAGCTCGACACGCAGCAAGCAATCCAATCTCGCCGACAGAGTCAAACACCTCATCCGTTGGAAATCCTTGCTGCTCTCTATGCCTCATTATGGCTTTGTTAATGATATATTCCCGGCCGCAAGCGAGTCCGAGGACATTGCTAGCCGTTGCACCAGTGGTAAAAGTCCTCCCAGGCCAGAAATCAGGATCAAAATTAAAGAGATCCAACAGGAATATCAGCGCCTTGTTTTCAACTGCTGTCGCTATGGTCTCATCAGGGAGGTGCACGTGTACGTTCTGGTCATAGGTAGCAACGATGTGGTCGGCAACCCTGGCTGCAGGGGTGACACCACCAATCACGAAACCATAGTAACTTGGGGATAAACTGCAGCCACTGAGACCGGGAGCAATCTTACGCAAGAGATGATCGGTAGTCATCTCTATTCCCAGTCCGGCTCCAGGAAGTCTCTCAAATAGGCTAGCATTGCCTTCCTCGAGGATTGAGGGCTGTGGCCTGGTGGGATGTATCGATCCTGATAAGACATCCAGCGAATGCTGTTGTGCTCTGCGCAGACTCGCAGCGTCTTTTACGGAATCCGACATATTCGACGTCGGTCCCCCACGCGGTCAGCTCCTTGATATGCTCGTCCTTGCCTATTCATGACATGCAGTTTATATATCAGGGTTTACCGCACTTGCTTCACTGTAAAGGCTTGACTCATGTGAACAGAGTTGGGAACAAGGTACACACTAGGGCAGCAGCCCTGCAAGCCGAAGCATCAGTCATCAGCTAACACCCTCGAGGCATCTATAACCGGAGCTAATAAGTTTGGGGCAATTTGGGGAGGTACCTTACTGCCTTGACTGTCCTGGGCCAAAAGTTAGCAACGTCACAAGATTTCAGATGCAACAATTCGTCGATTGGTCGAGTAGTATATACTGTCAGACCTATAGTTCACCACTTTTTGCCCCCAACCGTAGCCGGAAGATACCGCTATTATCCAGGCGAAGCAGGGTGTGATGATACAAATCCCAACGGAGCGCCCGAGAGTTTCAATTGGATACGGAAGACTTCGAGACGAGCGATAAACTCTACGCTCTGGTCGGAATCATCGACAAGACATGGCAGTAGGTTCAGCTTACTTGCGGTTATTGGCCAATCGAAATGGTGGCCTATTCCATCAACGGTACGCAGTACGCTCCGTCTCTACTGTCAGCGAGCGATCGGACAAATAATGCCTTATCCACCGAAGCATACTTCGAGTACAAGGGTCCGATACTGACTATGAAATCATAATGCAAGTCTTTTGATACTGGGAAGAAGAAGCCCACAAGAACAGGCCATCAGCCTTATATGAGTAAGATGAGCTATGTCAATACTCTGCCGGTGCCTTTGATGACTACATCAAATAACATTACCACTCGGAAGGAGCGTACATCCGAAATGTGATAATGAGGTTATTGAGTTAGGGTTGAAAAGCCTTGTGTACGAGTAGCGTCCCAGCGGCGTGCAATGTGGTGCATGTGGTGCAAGTAGTCTGCTGCGCATGGTATGGATCTTGACGAAAATCCGGGAAAAGCAAAGATTTGATAAGATTTACAAGGATATTGCAATAGCATGACAGTTCGCATCTTTGGCAATAAATCCGTGAGCCAATGAACGTGAGAAACAGCTGACACTAGCGACTATAACAACAATTGGCACCGTTCAATTCCTTTTCTGAGGCTGGCTTTAGCATTGACATGCACCTCTTCCCTCGACCTAGCGGGGCGGGCATGCTTCTTTTCACCTCCTCCCTCGAAATTTCAGTATCTGGGACTCATTCTAAAAACAAACCATTTTCGTTTCTGCTGGGACTGATGGGATAACAGCGGTAGCTCGTGGGAGTATGGTGTCTCTATCGCCGGCAATGGAGTATCCAATGGCTCAGGGCCGAAAGTCCTTAGATTGTGGTTGGGAGCGTTGTGTGGGAGTTGCGGCGGTAATCCTTGTTATCGTTCGTTTGGTTTCGCATACGTAGGATCGTTCGTTCACTGTACTATTTTCGGACTTGCTAATCGTCCTTGGACTTGCGAGTGTTTCCCAGTCCCATGTCTTCAGTAGACACTGATTTGATTTTGCAGATATTGTCGCTCGTAATACGCGCTGCCTCTCTCATCTGTTAGTCTTCTCGAAGCATTTAAGACTGAACTCTGTCGAAAACGGACTAGCCGTTCAATCCGGCTTTGGAAAACACATCTTCAGAGTCATATAAAGCGACCCCATACTTCCCCAAACACTCATAGCTGTTTTCAAAATCCTCTCCGCCAAGTCCCGCATTTGGGCCTTCACAATCCACGTCATCAAACGCTCCATACTAATGTTCTACCGTCCAGTCTTTTTCCGCTTCCATAATTGTACATCTCACTAACGCTGTAGAGCGTCTACGTTGCATTCCCACCCCGTCCAAAACATGGCTACTGGCGGTGTCTGCATCGACCCCAATTTGATGATGCCGAGATGCTCCTCTGGGGCCCTGTCGAATGCTGCCTCGGCGTATTCTGCGCCTGCATGCACTACCTGGCTCCATATCAATATTTCATCCACCCCTCCAACGAAAGTAGAAAAGATTCTCTCCTGGCATCGCCTTCGCGGCCTGTATTGAAATATGTCATACATACCTAATTAGGCCCAAGTCGAGTTTTTTCACAATTTAGCAATGGCCGAGTAACTGCGCGAATGGTTGTACGATAACCAACAGCCTGGGAGACGCCCATCGACTAGACAGCCGTGTACAATGGGGGAGAGCGGGAAAAAGAAGGTCTTTGAGACGTCCGAGAAAGAATTGAGATGGTGGACGGCAGAGTTGCATGATATACGCTCTAAATGTAATGATGGGAATGAGAGAACCGTGACGATCCAATGGTACACAGTCGTTTCCAGGGACAACCTCGAGGAATAACTGCCAGATAATAGGATTAAGGTCTCTAGTGATTTGCAGTCGAAGAGCGAAGCGAAGGGAGTTGGGCAGGCGCTTCGGTTCGGCGGGTTTGGGACGTTTGTTTCCGGTCGATGTACGTACCGTGCGACTGGGAGGGGTTTTGGCAGCTGGTTCAAGCAGTTTGGGTCTTTGAATGTATATATGGGTTCAATGGTGTTGTACATGACACGCGGATAGCGGAAAGTATTGCTATTAAGGGGGTTCTTGGAGCTAACGCGGTTTTGGAAAATCTGGCTTGAGGTAATCTATGTAATGGGAGCACTGTTGACTTGGGTATATGAGGTTCAGATATCGTTAGAGGGACCCTCGGGAATCAAAAAATAGCTTTGCAGAAATCACAAAGTTTCGTGTGCTAATGGATATTCAATTCTCTCGAACTAAATAAAGGGTACAGCCGTCAGTCTGGATCCCTAGTGAGTCCCGGAAGATACAATACAGAGTCGAAAAACAAAAGTGGAAGGACTAACAAATGAAATGGGCTAATATCATGTTTGACCGAAAACACCAATTGCCTGACAGGAGGATGCCCCTCTTTAACCGGCGGCTCGAACAGCGGCTAGAGCGTTTGACAGATTAAAAATAGAATTCTTTAATGTAATCGAGAAGGTTGAACGTCATCAACGACGAGAACATGTCGAATAATTCTAGCAAGAGCTAGTATAATAGCACCGTTGATGGCGGACACCGAGCGAGGAGACAGACCGCAAGAAGTGCGAAGCCAATTGACCTACCAACTCGAGAAGGAACGTGAACCTAAAGACATCAACATTGGCAGCGACGATCATGATCTTCCACGTCCAGAGGAAGAAACCTCGAGATCTCCTTCACGACCGAGACCTTGGTCTGCGCATGGACCGCTATCAACCCTTTCCCCGGCACCACTGTTTGTTGAGCCCACAAAAACCTCAAAGGACGACACTCATGTGGCTCCTTGCCCGGTCACACCTAAGAGGCCGAACTTTCCCCCACGCGGTCTTAGCTTGCAGATGCCGCCAAGAGATACTAGCAGTACAAGTACAGCCAATATAACTAAACGCGCTCCTTTGTCTCCCAAACTCGACTCCACAAACTCTTATGCGACTGTAGCCTCCGTTCTTCCCCGCCGGTCAAGAGGTCTCGACTTCTCAAGGGCTTGTACAAATCTACATCACTCCACATTGGCAGAGCAATCTTCGCCCGACTCTTCACCTATAATTGGCGGGCGCGGCATGATGATCCCACCTCGGAAAGCTCTCTTCAACAACACAATGAACATTTCGCATGTACCCGACTCTCCTGGTAGCGTAGCAAACTCTCTATGGTCAACCATAGCAAACCCCGACAAACCAGCCATATCGAGCTCTGTGGGGAGTGTTAGCATGATGGAATATGACACCGGAAGCTCAACGTCGGACAGTGATGACATGATGGACCATGCTGAAGAGGAGGATCCCGTTCACATGACACCACATGTGTACAAAGGCGAAAATGGATCGATGAATTTCGGCCCACCTATATTCTCAAGCCCGGGAGGTGACGGTATTGGCTTATCACCTGTTGTTTCGAAGCTCATGAGTTATCAACGAGCTCGGATAAAACCAGGCCGCATCAGGATGAGCTCCAGCAACTCTAGCAGTCACAGTTTAGGTCCTTCTTCACCACCAATGCTGAAAAGCATCGAAAGCAGTCTTGGCAGTGGATATCTTTCCAAAGAACCTTCAAAGAAAGATCTAGGTTCAAGGAGAGAAAGCCTCAGTCTAGGCACCGACGACTTGCGACTTTCTGATATTGATGATAGTGACGAAGGAGGAAACAACCGGACGAGTCCGAACGATCCTTTGAGCAACCCAACCCCGGTCACACCCAGCATGGATGAACGAAGGAATGTCATTCGAAGGGCAGTCACCAGGAGGGGTAATATGTTGGTACGTGCTTACCCAATCATTAACAAGTATCACGTACTGATGAAAGCCAAAGCCAAAAACGAAGAACTTCGCACGCATACGAGCCGCTCTCCTTGAAGAGGTAGCACCTGTCGATACCGAAGTCAAACGAGAAGCAGAAGTCATTCGGCAGGTCAGGGAAAGTGATACCGACGGAGATATGAACCTGGCACCCTCACAAACAACAACTACAGCATCCTCACCCAGTCTACTTCCCCTAGCAGCAACCCAATCTGATGGCCTCGAAGACATCCCAGAGAACGTAATAATAGGGTCAGGTCTACACGCAAGGCGGCGGTCCTCAAGCACATTCACCCATCAAGCAATCCGCCATTCTGGTGGTCTGGGCTTCTGGAACACCTTCGATGACCGAACCCGAACACCCCCTCCTCAGCTGTTTCCTCGAGGTAGTTCTTCTGGTATCAGCGACGACATCAACATGGACACTCCCATTTCATCCATCCAATTAGTGACCCCCCAGCAACATCGGGCTCTGGAAAAGGAAACACCGGTACCTTACCCCGCTCCCCAACCGCTTGTCACCAACTTCGAAATTTCCCGTAAAGGCAACAAACGCATGCGGGATGACGACCTAGACCCGAATTACTTCAAGCGTCGAGCTGTCTCCCCTGGAATGAGTCTGCAAAATAGTCCTATTCTACCTCAATCACCACTTCAGAGGGAAACAGGATGGTGGGGCATGCAGCCGAAGAATGGCCGCGAGACGCCTGGTGTGCAGGTGGTGGGGGAGAGAGTGAGCAGTGGAGGGAGTGTGAGTAGCGGGAGTGGGACGGGAGGGTCCGGGCCCAAGAGGGTTGGGTTTCAGGGCATGTGTGATACGAACGATGGCTTGATGAATATGAGCATTGAGTGAGGTCTCAGTTGCTCCACGATGGGACGCTGGCGTTATACAAGAGATCGGCCTTATCTTAATGATACCCTGCTGTTTGGAGGTTCTCAAATATAGATGATCTATCTTTTTACTCAATGAGTCTGTTGATACAAGCAAGTCCTGAAATGCCCAAGATGCAGGATGTGCACCTTAGGAGCCGCGCTTCTAGATCCCCGAGCCTTAAACGACACCACCCATTTACCCGCGCGATTCATTGTTGGGCTTTTATGAGCCAAAACTCCAGTCTGCCAGATGCGGTGTGATTAGAAGTCTTATCTCAACTCAGCAGCAACATGGCCTCAAAGAACACCGCGGCGGTCTCCGCATTCATAGAAGGCGCCCCTCCCGGAGAGGTACACCCCCGCGATACGAGTCTGGCGAATCCACTCTGACAGTGAACTAGCTCGCCGATGTCATTACAGGTAATGCAGCCACCCGCAAGTATCGTCAAGGCTTCAACAGCTTATACAATCAGACATTAAGAAACTCACCGTTGACGAACCCAAGGTGCTAGAGTCTGCGAGACCAGCGTTCGAGAAATACAATGAGGAGCAATTGACCGTTGTCAAGCTCCCTGGAAGCGGCAAGGAGGTGAGCAGGCAGCTTCAAACAACATACTAGGCATGGAGGGAGAAATCTGACAGGCACGGAACAGGCTTTGGTCAGCACATATAATTCGCTAGGCAACGGAAGATACTACGATGCGGAAAGCTCGAGCTCTTTTACATTTGATCATGTTACACAAGTAAGCCGGTGCCTGGTGGAATGGCGTCAAAGGATTAGGGGAATGACAGTTATTGTCACAGAAAGCGTCTGGCGTCCAATCCCATGCTTTACAATCGCAACATACCGAGCTCATGTACGTCCGCCACGGGACCTTTCCCCCTCGTTCACTCTAGAAGGAAAAAAGTCCTAACCCCAGAACCACAGAACCTCCCTCAACAAAGCCCTCTCCGCCCACGCCCGAGAACATTACCCTTCGTCAACTCACGCCGTCTTCCCTACCTCCTCAGACTCCACCCTTACGATCCTTCTCGTCGCAAACAAATACTCCCCCTCAAACTTCTGGTACGCCCCTCAACTCTCACATCTTCCCCAACCCTCCAACCCCCCAATTAACCCTCCTCCAACCCACAGGAACGGCCGCTGGCGCTCCACCTACCTCTACACCCCCACCTCCGCCACCCTAACCGGCACCCTCCTCGTCGACGTCCACTACTACGAAGACGGCAACGTCCGCCTCACCACCCGCAAACCGCTCTCCCTCTCCCTCTCCTCCTCATCCCCCACCCCAGCCGACATAACCCGCGCCATCGCGACCGCCGAGAAGAAATATCAGGAGGAGCTGAATCGCGGGTTTGAGAGGCTGAGTGAGGGCGAATTTAAGGGGCTGAGGAGGCAGTTGCCAATTACGAGGCAGAAGGTTGAGTGGGAAAAGGTGGGGGGTTATCGGTTGGGGCAGGATATTGGGGGGAGGGGGCGATAAAGGAGAGGATCGGCATGGACCAGGCGGCGAGAATTAAAGAAGACCTGTAGTTCGAGAGTGGAAATGACCATATCAACTACCTTTCTCAAATCGTTTGTTTGGTATTCTCTTTTTGAGCTGGGAGCTTATCCCTATTAAATCCCATCCCGGTAGCCCCACAAGTGACGAATCTCCAAGAACACCATACGCAAGAACAGTATCTCCGGGAATCTTCGCTGGCAATAATGCCCTTGCATTTGGAAAATCTCCTGCTTACTTGGTAAATGCCATTGACCCTCCTGAGTTTTGATAGGCCCAAATCATGGCCCTCTAAAAGGGTGGAAAACGCCGTACAGATGCATCCCATCGCTACACGGGGCTGCGGCTCATGGACCCGATATATACACATCCCTCCATTGCCCAACAATGACAAGCCTCATGCACTCTCCCCTTTACCCCTGAATAGCCACAATTTTTAGTACTGATCGTGAATAATTTCTCTTAAGCGCTCACGTCCGATACCCCCTCGTAAAATTCATCCAAAGAGACCATAGCCAGGCGTGGGTGAAAGCTCACGAAGCCCCATTATGACTGGAGGATTTTTACCGCGCCACCGACCGTCCATAAAACACCAAATACGCTTGCTCATTCTGCAGCCTCTGTTCCGGCTTTAAACCCCTTGGATCGAAATCCGTCGCCTTCTCGTCATCGAACTTTCGCCAGCAGTTTCTCGCCGCGTCTTTGACCAGAGAAATGTAGTGCCCGCCACTGCCGGAGGCGCCCAAATGCCGCATTACTGCATACGCGTCATATAGGAACGGCGGCGTGGTCGCGGTATCGTTGTCCCTGAGACCTGGATCTGGTAAGGGGGGCACCATGTAAGGTTCGATGTTCAGACCGTGCAGCGGGAAATGGATCGGTGTGTGGACTTTGCGGGCGGATTCAGTTTTTGATGCGGAGAAGCGTTTGAAATGCACGACGAGGACTTGCGGGGCACGAGTGATGGTGATCTGTTTCGTAGCTTCGCGCTCGCATTTGCAGTACGAGCATTTCCACATCTCGTCTTTGCTGAGCATTTCCTCCTGGCAGTAGCTTCGGAGACACTCGTAGATGTCGCCGCGGCCGGACCGGGGTATCTCAACGCTGATGCTGTAGAAGGCTTCGTAGGTGGTGGAGGTGTGTTGGCACGTGGTGCAGCGGAGACGAGACGCGTGCTGGCCAGCAAAGAGGCTAGAAATGAACGAGGATTCGCGGTGGCAGTACCGGTCCCATTCTTTCCCAGAGACAATTTGCATGTCCGTGCGTTCACGGATTTGTTCTTGTTCGGTGCTAAGAGGGCGGAGGGGATTCCGTTCCCAGTTGATGTTGAGGTCTTCGTGCAGGCAATCGAGGAGGAAGTCGAAGAACTCTTTGGCATCTTGCTGTCTGTCGACACCCCATTCACGATTTAGGCGCGCACAGAAATTTCGGAACGAGGTGGGCCGAATGGCTTGCACTTCACCGCGCCAGAGATTGCGGACGAGGTTGGCATAGATTTCGGGCATAATGCCGTTGGAGCCTTTCCAATTCTTTTGAATGTAGTCGCGCCATCTGTTGTCCAGGAAGAATTGGGAGAGGGGAATTGTAGCAAGGAGACATTGAATGGTAGCGTTCATGTAGCAGGTCACGCTGAAATTAATAAGACCAGTCCGAGGCAGCTTGAGGTAATGTGAGATGGATTTTGGCGTGTAGAGTGGTGGTCGGGCTGATGTCGGTTGTCGTGACGTCGGCGACAATCCTGACGATTCTCGTTCTGATACTCCGCTGTAGCTGGGACGAGGAACAGCCGGAGGTGGTCGAGATGGGACAGTTGGCATTGATGGAGGTGGCCTCGCAGGTGGTGGCGGCGGCATTGCAACCATCATAGATTGTTTGCCAATCGCTGATGGCTCAGGAAACTTGCGAAGAAACTCCTCGTAAGATTGAAAATACGGGGAGACAGGTTCGTCGGGATGTGAATGGTTCGAATCGGTGTCGCCGTCACTTTGCGTATGTTGATAGTCCCCACTTTCAACCTCTTCGTTGCGGGCTGTTTCAAGCCACGTTCTCTCTTCGTCCGCATCTAGAGGTTTGTGCTCCCTCAACCTTCGCTTGCGAACTTCCAAATATGAGTTAGAGCTCACCATAGGAACCCTAGCAGGGGGCCGCGCTAGTTTCCTGGCAAGAGTTCGAGGTCTTGTCGAGCCCACTAAAGCAGCTGTACTCGATGTTGCAAGACCATTACGCCCAACGAGATCCTCCCATGCCTCTATGCCTCCTAGCAACATCACTGGTGGTTGACGCAAAGGCTTGTAGTAGTTGAATTCGTAAATTGTATCATGTAGGGCTCTTAAAGCGAAGGCGTCGTTGCCCGTTGGAGGCCCTGAGAGGAACGCCGTCGAACTTGTCTTCTGGTCATAATACACTACTAGATCGAACTCGTTCCTTTGCTCAAACAAAGCCTGTTCGGCTCCTGGTGAGACGACCAGTCTATCTTCAAGCTCCTCGGCCGATATACCAGATTTCAGGCCCAGGGGTTCGATGCAGATGATGGACTTTGCAAACATGTGACCCTGATCAAACTCTTCGCGGCTCCGAACATCGATTACCAGGACATTGTACGCTCTAAGGTGGTCGTACAACTCATCTGCCGCAATTGTAGTGGCCTGAGGCAGTTCTGTGGACACCGTCTTCGCGAGCCTGACGCCAGTACCTGCGTCATTCGGTCTTGAAGTTTGGTATAAGCCATTTGTTCGATCGTTGTTCCGCGAAGTACCTATGGCAATTTGCGAAGATCGCAAGCTCGAGCCCGTCCTTGGAGGAGGTGGGGTACTGCTTGAGGCCTGATAATTTCTTGAGGGATTATACGCGGGACTTGGAGCTCTTGGTAAGGACGTTTCTAGCCCTAAATCAAGAGGAATCTTAGGCGGATGGGGAGGGTTGGGTGGGGGCGGTGGCAGTGCACGAGGCCCCAAGGGCTTGCCAAATGCGGACAGGTATTCTGAGTTCGGGCGACTGTGATATGCTGATGAAGGCGAATTACCAGAAGATAACGGACCATAATCCGTAGGGGATGGCATTTCAACAGAAGTCCCGGATGGCGAATTACGAGGCTCAGACTCTGTCCGGATCTGCACATCTCGTGGGTGGACTCTAAGCTGCGAGAATCTCTCCGCAAGCAAGTCCCCTGAAGTGGAGTGGGATGCCCCATTGACTACTCTGTCACGCCTCTGCAATCCCTCGGGTTTGGGACGAACAGTTGGCCTGTCTTTGCGTATTGTTGAGCCTTGATGCGAAGCATTATGTTCATGGTTTGAGATCCGCCTTTCGTCTCGGTTGGACGTATTGGTTGGGACGGCTATGAATAACTCATTACCGTGTCTGGTAGAAGACGTCGGCTTCGCCATCATCGAAAGAGGGCGCGGATTGGAGCTCGCCGTGGGACGAGTCCGGTTGTTGGTAGCTTGGGGATGATTCCCTGGTGGAGCTGCATTTGAGGGTTTTATTCCACTTTTGATATTATCGTCGACAATCATATTGTAGATATCCTTAAAGATCTCGTGCTGGCTGTTGTTGTCCTACATATAATTCTGTCAGCGTCTTGTGCTCCTACAACTGTCAGGTATTAAATGTGTCAATGCACTTCATTGCTTTGGAATTACTATAGGCGATGCACAGCCATGATCTATCCGTGACTTACCCTACATAGGGTTTTGTACGTCCGCTGCCATCCTCCGCGATCTGTATTCACCAAAGTATAATCTTTGTGTTTGGGTATGAGATAGAGAAGTATATTGGAGCTGACGAGATACTCGATGTAGGCGCGATCGGGTCTTTTGAATTCGATGTCTATGAAAGCTTGCTTTGCGGACTGTTCCGCATGATTCAAAAGGGTCCGTATCTGTTTAATATGGGATCATTAGAAAGCAGTAACAGCCAAGCCTTCTAAACCATTCCGCACAGCAAGAGCTAGAAGTCGAACACATACCGGTGTGTGAATACCAACGAAGCCATGCGCCGCATCTGCCTTGGCTTGAAGGTCCTTGACATGCGGGTACCGAGGCTTCGGCCTTATGTCTCCATTACCCGTATCAACATCTCCTTGACTTCCAGGCCAGCTCGAGTGACTGGAGTATACAGAGCTCTGCCTGTCTGAACCTGCGAAGCCATTTGCCTGAATGTAGACGTGCCCAGTTGCCGGGGCACGTACAGCCATGGCTACCGATCAAGTGCCGAAAGAGATTCGATGTGCATCCCGAATGAAGAGCTCCGGTATCTGCAGGAATGCCACTTGGAGTCCAGAAACTATTGACGAATCCAACCCTTTCGACGAGCTGATGACGGTGGTGGGGACGATAATTTATAGAGCGCTTGTGGCGGTGTAGGCAAGATTCTCTCTGGCTGGTGTTCAAGCTACAGCGAGTAGCTGTTACAATCTAAGAAGCAGCAGCAGCAGGAATCTGAACGTGGAACCAGTGGTAAAAGCTATGTTACCCCAGTAATTTGCGATTTGTAGGGCAATGGCTGACTCCGTGCCTGCGACGCTGGCGGGAGCTAAGACACGGCTCCGTCATGCAGGCGAAGGCGGCGGCGTTACATTTTTCCTGTGACAGCCTAGAGCTTGATACTCTCTACCACAGGACTTCACTACTTATTCACACAAGCCACAACAATCTAAAAGAGTGTTTGCATTATTCCCGAAATAGGCTGATGGTACACTGTCAACCACGAGTATAAGATCCTCCGTGTTTAGATATCATGGCGAGCTGGTTTGCTTCAAACTCCGCTCTGGATGAGCAGATTGAGCGAGCAACATCTTCGAGCTTGTACGTTGTTGTGATGCTAGGAAGCTTGCGGAACCAAACTTCGGAACCATTTGCAAAAGACATGCTAAATGTTGTGTAGAGAAGATATTGCACTAAACCTCGAGATATCAGACGTTATCCGTTCGAAGAGCGTCCAGCCAAAAGAGGCGATGAGGTCACTGAAGAAGCGAATAGGACACAAGAACCCAAATATTCAGTTAGCGACACTCAAGGTACAGCTTCAGAGTCTTGAATCGTCCCTGGTGAGACGCTCGCTGATATGGCCCGCAGCTCACAGACACTTGCGTTAAGAATGGGGGATCCCACTTCCTGGCTGAGATTGCATCAAGAGAGTTTATGGACAACCTTGGGTCTCTGTTGAAGGCGTATGGAGTTGCTGCGCCAAATGACGAGGTCAAAAGCAAGATCCTAGAGCTCATTCAGTTATGGGCGAGTGCAACGGAAGGACGAGGTGATCTATCCTATGTTGGTGAGACATATCGAACGTTGCAAAGAGAGGGTTTCCGGTTTCCACCCAAGGTTGATATATCAAGCAGCATGCTGGACAGCAGTGCCGTCAGTCGCCTAATTCAATAATCTTTCAGTACTGTCACTAACATACTGTATAGCCCCCAGAATGGATTGATTCGGACGTCTGCATGCGATGCCGTACAGCCTTCAGCTTCACCAACCGGAAGCATCATTGTAGAAATTGTGGAAACGTGTTTGATGCGCAGTGTTCAACTAAGTCAATACCACTACCGCATTTAGGGATCGTCCAGGCTGTTAGGGTAGACGATGGCTGTTACGCAAAATTGACGGATAGGTCACGGAGCACACCACTCCCAGTGGAGCGTTCTCTTGCTAAAGGTAACGCAAGTATTATAAGACCACGGAACTCGATGCAACCACGTGATGCTCGAGTGGATGACGGTTTCGACGATGACTTGAAAAAGGCTTTGCAGATGAGTTTGGAAGAAGTCAAAGGTCACTCTGGCTCAGGTTACGTCCCTCAATCGCAGCTTCAGACACAACGGTCTGCTACAGCCACCAACGGTAATCTCAAATCAGCCAAATCACAAGACGAGGACGAAGACCCGGAGTTGAAGGCTGCTATTGCCGCGTCGATTAAAGACATGGAAGAACAGAAGAAGAAGCACGCGGCAAATCTCAAGAAACAGGCCACAAGTGCTTCCACCGCGACGCCTTCCGAATTTACCATGCCGAAGAATAATTATGAGCTGAGTCCGGTTGAGGCTGAAAATATCAACCTCTTTTCTACGCTTGTTGATCGGTTACAACATCAGCCGCCTGGTACAATATTGAGAGAGCCTCAGATTCAAGAGCTGTACGAAAGTATTGGGGCTTTACGGCCAAAGCTTGCAAGGTCCTATGGAGAGACAATGAGCAAGCATGGTACATACACCCTGCGCAACCGGTGATCTGCAGGTCGTAGCTGATCCAAATAGATACCTTACTCGACCTACATTCTAAACTCGCTACGGTCGTTCGCTATTACGACCGTATGCTAGAAGAGCGACTATCGAACACGTACAGCCAAAATACTTATGGTGGCTATAGGACGCAGGCAGCTCCATCATCGACTATGTACCCATCTATCCCGTCCGCATTGCCTAGTAGCCGGGGTGGCGCAGAGAGCTTCTACAACCTGAACGGAGCACCGGCTGACCCGCACCCTCATCCTCAATCAGATTATACCCACTACCCACAGCCTCAGTTTCAATCACCCTACATGCAGCCAGATAGGGGACCGCCAGCCGGATCACCACAGTACGGGCCTGGGCCACCTATTCATACCGGACACCATCCCCAGCGAGCTTCCAGCTACCTAGGCTATCCGAAGTCCCCTGCTCAGAGACAAGATGCTCCCTACTTTGCTGACAATCAACACCGAAATTACCAGAACCAACCAGATGGTCAACCACAGCCGCAAATGCAGCCTCCAGCTATGGCTCCACCCGTGCAAACACCAACAGTAGATTCAGCAGCATCTTACTATCAAGGGAACCATGAAGTTTCCCCTCCGCAACCAAATTACCAGCAAAGACCGGACCAGAACTATACTCCGTCCCCTGAGCAGCTTCACTCCGTGCCTTCTCAACAGCAGCAGCCACCTCCACAGTATGCACCTCAGCATGCAGCTGCGCAACAAAATGCGCCCCCGCCTCTGCAGCAACAGCAGCCTTACTGGCAACAGCCACAGCAGCCGCAACTACACGCTCCACCTCAACAACAGCTACAAACACAGACTCCCATATATTCATCCATGCCCTCATATACCCAAGATTCTTTCCCTTCAGCACCACAGCATCAACCTCAACCGAAGGTAGTCGAAGAAGCTCTAATTGAGCTTTGAGATTAAATGTACAAACCTTGTTTTGCTGGAGCTTTGGGCCTTTCTTGCACACCATGTAAAATAGTACGGTACCTCACACGTCATAGCCATAGCTAACTTTATCGGAAGAAGCAGTTGCAACGAGGTCTGCAATGGTGGGAAATTGGACTGACATGGTCCAAATACTCGAGGCGTAGCTTATCGAGTCGCATCATCTGCCCCATTTCCCAAGCTTCTATCCAGTCGTGAGATCAGAAGCACTCAGCTTCCCCTGTTGTACTACTGTATTAGCATCAGCTAAAGTTCATCGCCAACAGAGAAAATACCAGTAATCTCTCCCCATCCATTCGTTTATCCTTCACCACACTTAACGCCTCCCAAAGCCATCAACTGTTAGAAATTACCCTTAGACAACCCCAGCACCCAAAACTTGGACCAACAGGGCTAGTCCACTATCGGATCGAGCCCTACCTAGG
>JAABUS010001836.1_pt1 | contig 43418 bp, 39 predicted proteins | sample 5560161 | NCBI WGS metagenome assembly JAABUS01 (sample SAMN10711885, study PRJNA513376) | rock metagenome | isolation source: Antarctica rocks | place: Antarctica: Victoria Land, Trio Nunatak nord | collected 2016-01-04
GCCTCTACCAACACTGCGGCGACATCCCGCCAGCCGAACTCGAGGCTGCGTACTACCGTCACGAAGAAGCTCGGCAAACCGCCGAGTTCTCAAACAAGTAAGTCTCCGGACACGCCGTCAGGATTCATGGTGTGCAGGACCAGCCGCTCAAGGCTCGGAAGCTGTCGCAAGAACCCGACCGACTCGACATGCGCGATTCGTGAACTCTTCCAGTCCCCGCAAAGTTCGAGGTCGCGGACGCTGGTGAGCGCGGCAAGTGGCGATAGGTCGCGGACATACCGGAGGTCTTCGATGACGAGCGACCGCAACCGTGTGAGTCTGGTCAGAGGCCCGAGGGTCCGCACGCTCGAAGCACCGCCGAGCCAGAGTTTGCGAAATTCAGGCATCGCAGCGACAGGACTCAGGTCGTCGTAGTCGCCCCACTTGACCCCGAGCGCACGCAGCTGCGTTTGTCCTTCGAGACTTGCAAAGAGGCGCTTCGACGTTCGAGTCGTGAACGCGAGGCTAGAGATAGGCGTTGGTCCCGCGAGGCCCGAAAAGCTCACACCACGCATCGACGATATTCCTCCCCTGGTGCGTCGAGTACCTGGTGCCTAACTGTGTCCCTTGGCGTTGCCCCCTGATGGTGGACACCTTGTAAGTGAGGATGTTCGTCATGGGAAGACAGCGTCGGGAGTTCACTCCTGAGTACAAGGACGAGGCGGTGGGGCTGGTGATCAACACCGGGCGCCCTGTTGCCACGGTCGCTCGCGAGCTGGGCGTCAACGAGGCGACGCTGGGCCGGTGGGTCAACAGCTTCAAGGGCCGGCCAGGGCGCCGGTGACGGCGCGTTGAGTGAGACCGAACGGGCCGAGTTAGCCCGGCTGCGGCGGGAGAACTCGGAGCTGAAGTTGGATCGGGCGTTCCTGAAAGAAGTAGTCATGGCGCCGTAGGCGCCACCCGGTGTGGATGTGAATTGGGGTCTGGTCACCGCGACGGGGTGGGGCGGACGATGTGGTGGTCGTCCGGCTTGACGTCGCTGCCGCTTGGTGCCGTGAGCCCGGAAGAAAGTATGACGTGGAGGTTCTGGGGCACCCGGTCGTGCTGCTTCGAGCGCGAACTTCAGACTCCTTGATCGACAGGCCTCCGCCGGAGGACGCCCCTTTGATCGGTGTCGATGGAGGTGTCGGGAATGGATGAGTTGATCGAGCGGTGCGCGGGCTTGGACGTGCACCGCGACACGGTGGTCGCGACGGTGCGATCACCCAAGCCGACCGGTGCAGGTCGGGCCGTGCAGACCGGGACGTTCTCCACGACCACGGCAGGTCTGACCGCGTTGGGTGATTGGCTGGCCGGTGAGCGGGTCGAGTTGGTGGGGATGGAATCGACCGGTGTGTAGTGGACGCCGGTGTTCTTCCTGCTCGAGGCGCGGGTGGATCGGGTGTGGCTACTCAACGCCGAACATCTGCGCAATGTGCCCGGCCGCAAGACCGATGTCGCGGACTCGGCTTGGATCGCCCAACTGGTCGAGCACGGGCTGGTCGCGCCCAGTTTCGTGCCGCCGCCGCCGATCCGGGAGTTGCGGGATCTCACCCGCCACCGTCGGGTGCTGGTCGAGGAACGCACCCGCAGCATCCAGCGCTTGGACAAGACGCTGCAGGATGCCGGGATCAAGCTCACCTCGGTCGCGTCGAGCCTGTTGACCAAGTCCGGACGGGCGATCCTGGACGTGCTGCTGGCCGGCGTGGTCGACCCGGTCGAGCTCGCGGATCTGGTCAAAGGCCGGTTGCGGTCGAAGATCCCCGCGTTGCAGGACGCGTTGGCTGGCGAGTTCCGGGTCGCGCACCACGGCATCCTGGTCGCGCAGATGCTCGCCCACGTCGACTTCCTCGACGAATCGATCACCACGCTCGATGAGCGGATCAACGACGCCGTTGCTGGGTTCGAGCCGGTGCTGGAACGGCTGGTCACGATTCCGGGTGTCGCACGCAAGACCTCAGTGAGCCTGCTGGCCGAGATCGGCGCGGACATGGGCGTATTCCCCACCGCCGCGCATCTGGCCTCGTGGGCCGGGATCTGTCCGGGCAACAACGCCTCGGGCGGCAAACGCAAGTCCGGTCGCACCCGGCACGGATCGGTCTGGCTCAAGACCGCGCTCACCGAAGCCGCGCAGGCCGCCGCCCGCACCAAGGGCACCTACCTGGTCGCGCACCATGCCTCGATCCGCGGCCGAGGAGGAACGTTCAAGGCCATCGGCGCAACCCGTCACGACCTGCTCATCGCCTACTGGCACGTCGTGCACGACCAGGTCGACTACCGCGAACTGGGCACCGACTGGGCCATGCGCCGCCACTCACCGCAACATCAGACCCGCCGGCTAGTCCGCCAACTGGAAGCCCTCGGCCACCACGTCCAACTCAGCGACGTCGCCTGAACAGCCTCCAGACACCCCCGTAGAAGGGATTCACACTTCAGCGGCGGCCTTCTTCGCCCAGGAAGCATCGGATACGAACGAGAAGCGTTCGCACTGATGCCCGCGGAGAAGAGCAACTTCACCATCAGCCGGATGGCCAGGCTGTTGGAGGTGTCGCGGTCCGGTTTCTAGGCCTGGCTGACCCGCGCCCCGTCGGCTCGGGCGGTGCGGGCTGAGCGGATCGAGGGCAAGGTCGCCTGGTTCCACGGTGAATCGGATGAGGTGTCGGGCTCGCCGCGGATCCTGGTCGACCTACGGGCCGACGGGGAGGTTATCTCCCGTAAGACGGTCGCCACCACGATGCGCCGGCTCGGGGTGCGCGGCATCTGCCCCAAACGGTGGCGCACCACCACGATCGTCGATGACGCCGATGCCTACCCGCCGGACGCGGTGAAGCGGGTCTTCGACACCGGTGTGCTGAACCGCGTTTGGGTTGGCGACATCACGTATCTGCGGAGCTGGCAGGGCTGGCTCTATTTGGCCACCGTCATCGACGCCCACTCGCGGCGGGTGATCGGCTGGGCCATCGACGAGCACATGCGTGCCGACCTGGTCGAGCAGGCTCTGCAGATGGCGATCACGCTGCGCGGTGCGCAACCGCAACGGGTGGTGTTCCACGCGGACAGGGGAACTCAATACGCCTCGGCCCAGATCGCGGCGTTCACCGCCGCCAACGGGATCACCCGATCAATGGGGCGGACCGGGGTGTGTTGGGACAACGCGATGGCGGAGTCGTTCTTCGCGACCTTGAAGACCGAGTTCTACTACCGCCACGTCTGGCCCACCCAGGCCCGCGCCCGACTCGCAGTCGGAGCCTGGATCGAGGACCGCTACAACCGCCGCCGCCGGCACTCCTCCATCGGCCACATCAGCCCAGTCACCTTCAAGATGCAACACTGCGACCACACCGCGGCTCAACCACAAGCCGCATAACCCGTGTCCACAAGCCGGGGTCAAGGCCACCTCGCCCCATCCGAACCGTCGCACTGCCGTCATATTCGCCGACTGTCGTGATGAGCGGGCCGTCGAACTGGTTCGGGTGACTCACGGGTAAAACCGTAGTCGGACCAGTAGCGCGACGCGCGTTCATCGGCTGTGTCCGGACGAATTTGGCCAGACAAGCCAGCGCCCGCAAGCGGACCGGCGGATTCTGGCGGTCATCGCAACAGGAGGTCTGCCGGTGAGTGCTCGCGGACCCAGGTCGGCGCGTCCGAAAACAGCTAGTGGCTGCCGCACGTGCTCATAGACGTCCTCGGCGCGCTTGATCCGAAACGACCATTGAGTTGAGTTTGCCAGCATGACCGAGACGACAGTCTCCTCATCACCAGCTTGGTACAACTGCTCGCATCTGTCGCAGAGCGTCCAGAACGTCGGAAGCGTATGGCCTTTGCCGTAGACCCGGTATTGCACGAGCGCTGGGTCGAGAGCTTGAATCCACCGCACGGGGCTCGAATCACAGAACGCGCAGCGTTGCCCGGCCCCCGAGGTAGGAAGGCTGCCGAGCCAGCCGGCGTCCAGCCCAGGCCTTTGGGCGAATTCCTCATATCGATCGTGCACCACTTCAGCGTCCAGGGAAGGTTGTTCGAAAGCAAGCCGCTGCATCGAGTGGGTCAGCGGCTCGGGCCGTGCGGCCGGTCGTGGGTGGTGGCCGGACTTGGCGGCGGTTCGGGCCGGGCGCGTCGGGTGGGGGTGACATCCCGCGGGGGGTTGTAGCTGGTGGGCGCGATGTCGGCGGCGGCGATCACGCGGTACTGAAGTTCTTGTGCTGCCCGTCGATCGGGCAGCGGAGGACCTTCGGCGACGAGGCGGGGCAGCTCGGACTCGACGTCCATGCCCCGTTCGGCGGCACGGTGGAGGGTGGCGGCGAGGGCGAGCCAGCCGTCGTCCTGGGTGAGGCGCGGGTCGATGCCCTCGACGAGGGAGCGCCAGCGGTCGTCATGCCGTTTGGGCGCAGGGCCGCTGGCGCTGTCGGCGGTGTCGGTTCCGGTCGTGGAGTTCTTAGCGGCAAGCTGGAGTCGTTGGCGGGCCGCCTGGTCGGTGGCGGCGGCGTCGACGGGGCCGCTGGTCCGCTGCGCGGCCTCGGGAACCGCCTGGATCAGGCGGTAGTGAAGGTCGTGGGCGGGCCGCTGGTCGGGCAGGGGCTGTTCGGCGACCAGGGCTGGGAGTCGGGTGTCGAGGTCGTAGCCGGCGTCGTGAGCGCGCTGGATGGTGTCGGCGAGCATCGGCCAGTCCGGGCCGGTGATGAGGTCGGTGGAGATGCTGGCGCCCAGCGTTGGACCGGTTCCGGTGGCGCAGGCGGCATGTCCGGAACGCGCGGTGAGGGACCAGTCGAGGCGGTGGGGAGGGCGCGGGGCTGTGCTGTGGTCTTGGGTGCGGTTGTGTCGCGGATGGAGCCGATGCGCTGCTGGGCCAGGCCGCGCGGGTCGTTGGTCCATGCCTGTCCGGCGTCGATGACCGCGAAGTGCACCGTTCCGGGGGTGGCGTCGAGGCGGTGGGTGACGTAGTCGATGTGGGTCAGCCATGCATCGGGCGGCAGGGCGCCGATGACCTCGGCCGCGGCTCGGGCTGCCGCGATGTGTCCTTGGGCGGTGTGCAAATCATCGGACAGCGTGGTGATGCGTTCGTCGATGAGGGGGCGGGCCAGCGGTTGGGTTTCGGCCAGCAGTTGCCCTATCGCGGCGGGTCCGCCGTTCTGGAGGATCGTCGCTGGGTCGCAGCCTTCTGCCATCAGGACGTGGGATGGGTTGTCGCCGCGGGCGGTGAGCTGCCAGTAGGCGCGTTGTGCAGCTTTCCAGCCGGCCTTGTCGGCGTCGGTGGCCACCAGCACCCCGGGTGCGTCGGGTCCGATGTAGGGCAGCAGCTGGTTGGCCTGCTTGTCGGTGAACGCGGTGCCCAGGGGTGCGACACCGACGTGCGTGCCACCGGAGCCGATGGTGATGGCGAGCTCGTCGACGGGTCCTTCGACGAGGACGGGGGTGGCGCCGGCGGTGAGCGCGGCGCGGCCTTCGTGCAGACCGAATAGTTGCGCGCTCTTGTCGAACAGGTCGGTCTGGGCGGTGTTGAGGTACTTCGGTCCGGCCTTTGCTGAGGCACCATCGTCGGCGTCATGGGCGGGGTTGCGGCGGCCGATGAAGCCGTGGATCTGGCCGTCCGTGCCGTGGATGGGAAACATGAGCCGGTCACGGAATTGGTCGATGATCCGCCCGGTGGAGGCTAGCCGGCCGAGGCCGGCGGCCACTATTTCCTCCTCGGTGGCGCCGAGACGTTGCAGGTGCCGGGTGAGGTTGGTCCAGCCGGCTGGGGCGTAGCCGGGGTTGAAACGGTCATCGTCGGCGAGGTCGGTGCCCAGCCGTCCGCGCAGGTAGTCCGGTCCCCATGATCGGGGGTAGTTGTCGGCGAAGAACGTCGCTGCGTGGCCGTTGAGTTCGATCAGCCGCGCCTGCGGTACGGCGGCGGTGGCCCATTTGTATTCCTCGTCTTGGGCGGCCCAGAGCTGCTCTTCGGTGGGCTCCAGCGGCCCGCGCAGCAGTTGCGCCCGGTAGACCGCTGCGTGCAGTTGGCCCGCTGCGGCGTCGGCGGGCGTGATCGACTCAGCGAAGGCTGCCACCACATTCTCGGTGTCATCCGGGGGAGGGATGTCGTAGTCCGGGTCGAAGGGGATCTCATTCGGGTCATAGACCGCGGCGGGGCTGGCCGGGTCGGGTCTGAGGTCGAGCAGGTGGATGTCCTCGGGCGGGGCGAGTTCGGCCTCGTAGGGGTCGACAGGTCCGGCGTCGTAGTCGAGGGGTTCAGGGTCGGTGAGGGCGGCGATGCGCCAGACGAGGGCGGCGGCGAGTTCGCCATCGGTGATGCCGCCGGTCGCGGTGGGAACGGCGAGGGTGAGCTCAATTGCGGTGCTGAGCAGATGTTGCGGGGTCCACTCGGTGCGCGGTGCACCGTTGATAGCGGCCACGAGCGCGGGCCAGGCGGGGTCGGCCAGGACCCGGTCAGCGCGGACCGGGCCGAGCTTGTCGATCAGGAGGGGTGTCCAGGACGGGCGCAGAGTGGAGGCGCCGGAGCCGGTGGTGGCGGCGGTAGCTGCGGGGGACAGGTGCCGTGAGAGGCGCCACCACAGGGCGGCGGCGGGTTGTTCATCGGGCAGCGCGTGTTCGGCGGAGACCGCGGTGAGCATGCCGCGCACGTCGATGCCGGCGCGGTCGATGGCCGCGATTCGATCGGCCAGCTCGGGCCAGTACGGGTCGGTGATGATGCGTTCGTCGAGCTGGCGTACCAGCGGCGCCCAGGCGCCGGCGGACTGGGCGGGGTCGCCGAGAACAGTCATCGCTTGGGTGTCGAGGTCGCCCTGGTAGCGCATCGCGGCCGCGGCGAGCTGCGGTCCGCCGGTCGGGCGACGGTCGTGGACGGCGATGCCGTTCGCGGCCCGCCACACGGCCAGATCGGCGCGCACCGCGTCGTGGGCCGGGTCGAGCAGTCGGGTGGCCCAGGACGGCGCGGTCGTCGGTGTCCACTCATCGGACTGGGACCGTAGTTCGCCGGCGATCTCGGCGACCCGCGCGGCGCGGGCGGTGAGGTAGTTGCCGTACTGCGGGTCGGTCGTCAACGCGGCGGGGACGGCGGGCAGCCACGGCAGCGGGCCGCCCTGGTTGTGCTGCCCGGCTGGGTCCAGGCGCCAGTCGAGGACTGCGGCCGGGTCCAGCGCGGTGTTCAGTTCCCGCGCGTGAGGGCCCGCGACCCGGTCGAGCAGGGTGATCGGGTCGGTGCCATCGACCGCCAGCAGGGCGAGGTGAGCGCGCAGGGTGGGGTATGCGGGTGCGCCGGTGAGTCCCGGCCGGATCCGCTCCGCGGCCTCATCGAGCGCGGCCAGGTGCTCGGCACCGACGAGTTGTTCGGCGGCGAAACCGAGCGCGTCGTGGTAGCACCCGGCCGCGTCATGCAGCAGCACGGAAGGGTCTTGTAGTTCGCGGGCGATGCTGGCGGCCGACTGCTGCGCCTGATCGCGGTCCAGGATGCCGGTGAGGATGTCGGTCGCGGTAAGCGGGAACAGCGCCTCGGGCTTGACGATGTTGTGCGGGTCACCGTCGCTGGCGGTCACCAGATAGACGTGATTGGCGGTGCGGCCGCGGGTCATCGCGACGTAGAACAGCTGCCGCGACTCTTCCCCGGATGCGACGGTGTGGCAGGCGTCGGCGGTGATTCCTTGCGCGCCGTGCACGGTGCAGGCGTAGCCGAGTTCGGTGTGCTTACGCACGTAGTCGCCCGGAAGGGTGATCTTGCGGTTGGTGTTCAGGTGCACCGCCACCAGCGCACCGCCGCGCGCGACCTTGTCCACCCGCCACCGGTCGCCGTTTTTCACCCAGTCGCTGCTGCTGATCGGCAGCTCCCGGTCGTTCATCCGGGTGATGATCGTGTCCCCGGCGCTGGCCCGGTTTCCGTCTGCCAGCAACACCTCCCGGCCGATCTTGCCGGTGGCTACCGCGAGGCGGTCGGTGCGGGCGCGCGCGTTCAGGGTGGACACCAGATTGCGGGTGGGCGCGAGCATGACGGCGTCCAACCCGTTGGCCCGGTCAGTAGACCAGGCGCGGTAGGAGTGGTCGGTGACGGTCGTTTCATCGCCGACATGCACCCGTGAGTTGTCCAGGTAGAACCCGATCGCGGCCGGGTCGCCCAGGCGCAGCGCCAGCGTGGCGGCACCTTCGGCTGGGTCGGCGAAGCGCTGCAGCTCAGACAGCGTGACCACGCCGACCTGCTCGGCGATGTCGCGCAGCACCCCGCCGGCGGCGATCGAGGCCAGCTGCTGATCGTCGCCGACCAGCCGGACGCTACCGCGCCTTCGGGTGATGTAGTCGACGGCTTGGGCCAAATCGCCGGTGCCGGCCATGCCCGCTTCATCGATGATCACCAGCGTCTGCGGCCCGATGTTGCAGACCCACTTGGGAATGAACCCGCTGGTCAGGGACCAGGTGAGCTTGGCCAGAGTGTCGCTGCGGGTCTGGATTTCTCGGCGCAGTTCGGCAGCGGCCCGGGCGGACGGGGTCAGGCCGATGATGTCGCCGCCGGAGTCGATCCAGGCCCGGGCCAACACCCGCATCGCGGTCGTCTTGCCCGAGCCGGCCGGGGCGATGGCCACCTGGACCCGGGCGCCGGAGGTGGCCAGCTCCCGGACCATCTGAGCTTGGGCGGGGTTGAGTTCGAATCGGTTGGCCGCCGATTCGGCCAGCGCTAGCCCGACCTGGGTGTCGCTGATGGTGCGCCCGTCGCGGCGCTGCGCGGCGGCAAGCAGGCTCTGCTCGGCGTCGATGATCCGCTGAGAGGTGTAGAGCCGGGAGCCGGCGACCAGGTAGACGCTGGAGCCGTCGCTGCGGCGCAGCCCTGCTGGGTCGAGGATCGGGTCCTGCGCGCCCAGGCCGATGGAGGAGCCCGGCGCGAGCGCGGCGGCGGTGATCCGGTCCACCCCGGAGTTCATGTCTTTCAGTCCGATGCCGGCGGCGCGGGCCTGCCGTTCTGCCTCGGCCCGCACGTGCCAGACCTGCCAGGTCGCCCGGCCGGACTGCACGACCCCGACCACCGTCGTCGCCGTCGCGGTCACGAACTCTTCGGTGACCGCCGGCGCGGGCTGCCGTTTCCCGCCGGTGGCGGTGGCGACCATCCGGTTGAGGGCGCGGGGGTTGCCGAGGACGTTGATGGCCTGCTCGCGCCAGGCGGCGCGTTGCTCGGCGAAGGATCGGGGCTCGTGTTTGGCGGTCCGGGTCTCCAAAGTGGCGCGCTGGGCCAGCGCGATCGCCTCGATCTCGGTGGGCGGTCGGCGGTGATCGGCCTGGAATTGGGCGGCCAGTTCAGCGCGGCGGGCGTCGATCGCGGCTCGGCGAGAGGACCAGAACGCGTTGAGGTCGGCGTCGACGCCGACGATCTCGCGGACCGGCCGCTTGCCGTTGTCGGGCCCCTGCCGCTCGGCGAACGCCACGCCGAGACGGCCGATCAGCTCGCCCTCCAGGCGGCTGTTGTACCGCTCGGAGGCGCTGACCTTGGCCTTGTAGAGCACCCGTCCGTCCAGGGCCAGCCAGCGTCCGTCGCGGGTCTGCACCTTGTTGGAGACGGCGACGTGGGTGTGCAGGTCCGGGTCTCCGGAGCGGGCGTCGCGGTGGGTGAAGGAGGCTGCGATCAGCCCGTTGGTTTCGACTTGGCGGACCCCGGCTCGGCCGGTGCGGGTGTAGGAGGCTTCGGTTTCCAGCCACTTCAGGGTGTCGGCGACCGCGGCGTGGTGGGCCGCTTCGATCTGTTCGGCAATTTCCCGTGGCGCGATCGCCCACAGCGCGGAGACCGACTTGACGGGGGAGAAGGTCAGGTCATAGCCGGCGACGGCGGTAGTGGCTTGCCGGGAGGCGCGGGCGATGAAGCCGGACAGTTCGCGGGCATCCGCGGGTGGCCGGCCGAAGGCCTCGGCGAACATCTGGGTCCCGATCAAGGTCCGGATCTGGGCGCGTTCCTCGGCCGGGATCGGGGTGTTCCACTTGCTGCCCTGCTCGGTGTTGTGAGCGGTGAACGCTCTCGCGACCTCGATCTGAAAGGCGTTGGAGCCTTCATAGACCGGGAACGCGCGGCCCAACGCACCGGCCTTGATCGCGGCGGCCTTCGTCCCACCCGCCTCGATAGTTGCATCCTCAAGCACTACTGCGTTGGGGCGCCGGCCGCCGCCGAACAGCGCCTTCATCTGCTCGACGGTGACCTGCTCCCCGGTCTGCATGTCCAACCCGGCGAGGCCTGAGCCGAGCCATTCCCCGGGCGATTCACCCTTCTGCTCGTAGTAGTCGCCCAGGCTCGCGTGCCCTTTTTCGGTGGAGTCGTGCGCGGCGACCTGGCGGGTCAGATACGAATATCCGTCGCCCGCGGTCAGCTTGTGCAGGCCCATCACTGTCCCTATAGGCGCACCCGTGCAGGCCCCAGGGACAGGTTCAGCAAGATCCGCACACCGCGAGTGCACTAGGTGTGTGGCAGATGGAGGGCTGGGGGCAGATGGGGGGCAGGTGGTGGGTCGGCTGGATCGGAAGGTGGCGGCGGAAAGTCGTAGGCCGGGAGTTGTCCTTGGGCTGGTCGGAGTTGCGCCTATAGGGGGTGACAGAGGATCGAATCGGTTTCTGAGGAGGACTGCGATGGGTCGGGCGGCGAAGAGCGCGCTGGCGGATCGGGCTGGTGAGCGTGACTCGCGGATCGCGCGGGCGCGGCAGCGGCGGCTGGAGTTGGACAAGGACAAGGAGGCTCGCGACGCGCGCATCGATCAAGCGGTGGCCGACGTCTACCTGGCGCAGGACGAGCGTGACGACGCGGTCAAGGTGATCGAGGGTGCCGAGGTGAAGATGGGCGAGGCGATCGTGCGGATCCTGGCCGAGGGTGTGCCGATGGCGCAGGTCGCGGAGCTGACCGAGCTGAGTGTCAATCAGGTGCAGAAGCTGAAGGCCGCGCCGGCCGAGGTCGGCGGCCCAGCGACCGGAGCGGACAAGTCGGCCGGCCGGGCAACGTCGGTGGCGCCGTCCGAAACCGGGACGTCGGGTGGGCCGGCTGGGGTGTCCTCAGCGTCTCGGGAGAGCGCGACGGAGCCAGCGGCGTCCTGAGCGCGGCGGCAGGACAAGGGGAAGTGTCAGAGGCCGGGTGGATGCTCGGTCTCTGACACTTGCTGACGGTGGTCGCGAGGAGAGCGATGGGGGTGTTGCCCGGCGAGGCGGCCTACCAGGCGCTGTGCTGGGCGTTGGAGGACGCGGAGACGGTGCAGCGCTACCGGTCGAAGGTCGTGACTGTGCCGGGCAGTGGGATGCCGATGGTGGAGTGGGGCTGTCAGCGGCCGGGGACATGGCCGTTTCTGGCTGGCGTCGGTGGGGGGCCGCGACATGGTCGTGATCGCTCACAGGTTCGGGTTCGGCCTTGTGCACGGACCGGAGGCGCTGGTGAGCACCCGTGTGCTCGGGCACCGGTGCGACAACACGCTGTGCCAGCGGATTGAGGCCGGGCATGTCGAGGCGTCCACGTCGCTGCGCAACCGGCGCGAGTGGGCTACGCGGCGGATGCTGGCCGGTAGCCCCACTGGGTGATCGGCGGGGCGCGAGGGGCCGGGCCACGGCGTTGCGCGATGCGGTCCGGGCCGGGCGTGAGACGGTTGAGACGGTTGAGGCGGCTGGGCTGGCTCCCGGGCGGCAGATGCCGCTATGGGAGCAGGACGAACCCGACCGGTAACTCAGTCGGTGCCTGGGCGTTGAGCGGCGGCGAGCGCGCCGAGACCCCGCGTCGGTGATGCGCTAGGTCACCCGCTGTCCAACCGGGGTGGCGGTGCGGTGCACGCCCGAGGCGTCTGCAGCTGGTGGGCGTGCGAGCGGCTGAGCTCACTCATGGTCATCGTCAGCGTCGGTCGCGGCCGCGAGGTCGTAGCCGCCGAACGGCGTGTGGCCCGGCACGTGTCTACTGCCCGCGCCGGTTCGGGAGGTGCGGATCGGGCCGCCGTGCTGAAGCCAGCCGGGCGGATAGGCGGCGGTGACGTCAGCGATCCAGCGCCTTGCGTTGCTCGGGTACGCGGCGCACGACGGGCAGCTGGCGCCAACCGGGCCAGGCGTGATCGCAGGCGTGCTCGGCGGCGGTGTTCTCGCGGTCGACGGGTTCGCCTTCCCAGTCGCAGCCTCGGCACGCGCCCCGGTACATCAGGTCGCCGACGCAGCCGCAGTGCGGCTGGCCGCGTCGGTTGTCACAGTCACAGCGAAGGTCGGCGGACAGGACGGTGGGTTGACACCGGGAGGTCGGGGTGTCGGGGCAGGTGATCCAGACCGTCCAGGCGTGCGAACGGCCCAGCGAGCCGAACCCGCCGTACTCGGCGCGCCAGGCCTGGAACTCGGTGTTGCGGGCGGCCAGGCCGCGCGCGGGTGAGCCGTACAGCGTCGGTGCCGGGGTCGCCAGCTTGGTTTCCTCGAGGAGCGCGAACAGGTCGGTCTGCCCGGTCATGACGGTCCTCGTGCCGCCCATCACTGCACCCGTCGGCAGTCGTCGCATTCCCACCCGTGCTCGGCGTTCGTGCAGGTGCGGCGTAGCTCGCACAGCCAGCAGGTCTGGTTCTGCTTCCGCTTAGGCTGCGCGGCCGTGGCGGTGATCGACCGCTGCGCCCGCAGCGCGTCGCGCAGTTGCCGGTCGCGGTCCCGAATGTCGTCCTCGGTGAGCCTCGGGCCGCTGGCGGGCCGCAGGTAGTCTCCGGCGGCATGGACGCAGTCGGTGCACACGTCGCCCCACTCAGCCACGCTGCTGTCGCATCCGGGCAGGGCGTAGCTGGCGAACAGCGACACGTTCTCCAACGCCGCTGGCTGTCTGCTCGTCATGGCGGTCACCAGCCGAAGTCCCAGGCGGGCCACTCGGCTGCGCCTTGCGCGATGTCGTAGGCGGCGTCGATGTCGTCCTGGTTGGGTGGGACGGCGCTATCGCGGTCTTCGTGGTGCCCGCTCGGGTTGTAGGTGACCTGCTCATCGATGACGACGACGCGGGTCACCTCGTCGGTGTCGGTGTCGACGAGGACCTGGACGGGGACGGTGTAGGCGATGCTGATCTCGGGCACGAGGCTGGCTCCGTTGCGGGTCAGGAGGCGTCGAGGAGACGGTAGATGATGCCGCCGATCCACTGGGCGACGTTGGAGGAGACGGCGTTGCCGAATCCCATGGTCTGTTCGGACTGGTTGCCATAGACCAGGTAGCTGTCGGGAAAGCGTTGAGCGCGGCCGTGCTCGCGGGGCTTGAGCATCCGGAAGTGGCAGTCGTCGATGGTGATCGCGGCGGCGACCAGTGCGGCCGAGTCGCGGGTGGCGAGGGTGTGCAGCGGCTCGTCGACAGTCTTGGCCTTGCCCTTGCGGTAGGGGATGACCAGGGACAGGTTCGGCCGGGCCACGACGCCGGGCATCGGGCCGGTGACGCTCGTGGTCATGTGGGCAATGCCCTGGTAGTTCAGGCCGCCGTGGTGCTTCTGGATGAACGCACCCGGCGGGACGGTAAGCGCCTGGTGCCCGCCGCCTCCGGCGCCGGTGGTGACGGTGGCCAGCGGGTCGGCGATGGCGGTCACGTCGGCGTGGTTGCGCAGCACAGTGATCCACGGCTGAGGGGTGAACACGCCCTCGATGTCGCGGGTCATCCGGGTGCGCATTGGGTCGTCGACGGTAGTCGGCGTGTCGTTCCAGCTGCCGCCGGCAGGCACGAGCATCGGCGGGGTGACCAGGGTGTGCGGTCGACCGTTGGCGGTGATCGCGCCGGCCGGCTCGCTGATCGGCTTGACCCGGCGGGCGTCGCCGTCGTGGTAGGCGCGGCGATCGAGCAGGAATGGCGGGCAGATCACCCCGTCGCCGATCTTGGTGGACCGGGTCGGCATCGGCGCGGCGTGGGCGGCGTAGGCGCGGCCACCGTCGTCATGGTTGACCGAGACCATCGTCGGGCTGCCGAACTGATCGATGCCCGCCTGAATGCGGCGCATGGTCGCGGCAGCCAGCGGCTTGGACCGGTCACCGATTCTCTCGCCGAGATCGGTCCAGTCGATCGCGGTCGACGCGGGCCGCACGAACGGCTCGACGATCGACATGCGGCAGGCGGTGTTGGGGCAGCGGTAGACGTACTGCTGGCGGTACTTGCCGATAGGGCGACGCTCGGGCCGCTTCCAGGACTGCACCGCGTGGTTGACCTCGTCACACGTCGGGCACCAGGCCAGCGGACGGGGCCGCAGGTCCGGCAGCGGCAGCGCCCGGGCCGTGAACGCGACATACAGGCGGTCGCGCCACTGCGGGGCGTGCTGGTTGGTCTCGTCGCCGACGTGGGCGGAGGACACCGACACGAACTGGTGCCGGTAGCCGAGCTTGTCCATCGCGGCCAGCCAGATGTCGAACAGCTCCCAGCTGGCGGCCTCGACCACGTTCTCGATCAGCACGACCTTGTAGCGGTGCACTTCGGTGGCCCGCACGACGTCCCAGAACGTGGCGCGGGTGCGGTCCAGCGCCTGGGTGGGGACGTGACCGGTGGGTTCGAGCAGGCTGAGCTGCGCGGTGTTGCGGCGGCCGCCGGCCGGGGACAGCTCGGTGCAGATCGGTGATGCCCACAGCACGTCGGTGTGCGGCAAGCGTCGCATGTCGTAGTTGGACACATCGGCGATCAGATGCTCAGCCCCAGGGAAATTTGCGGCGTGAACCTCGATGGCCCGGTCCCAGTGGTTGGCCGCGAGTTTCAGCTCCAGCCCGGCGGCTTCCAGACCGATCGAGGATCCGCCGAAACCGCAGAAGATGTCGGTGTAGGTGAGGCTCATGACCGGGCGTCCGTCGAACGGCGGGCGGCGGTGACCGGCTGGCAGGCCGGTGAGTGCCAGGGACGCGGCTGGTGCTCGGTGAGCGGGTCGGGCAGCTGCGCGACGTTGCGGGTCTCGTGGCGGACATAGACGGCCTCATGGCCCAGGTCGAGCAGGTAGTAGCGGTTGGTGTCGTCCTCCAGGCCGACCAGGGCGCGCCGCTGGCCGTCCAGGGCGAGGGCGGCGGATCCGGCGCGGTGCAGCTGGTCGAGCCGGCCGTGGAAGATCGCGGCCACGAGCACCCGCAGCGGCGCGACGGACAGGCGCGCCACGGTGTAGGGCTGGTCGGTCCAGTCGATCGCGGCGGCGGCTGCGCTGATGGCCTCACGTTTGGCCGGGGTGTCGGTGTAGCCCATGTCGGCGCCGACCTGGTTCCAGTCGCCGGTGACGATGGTGGCGGCGATCATGACCGGGCTCCGTCGCTGGGGTTGAGACACAGGGCGTGCACGACGCTGTGTGGGTCAGCGGCGCACACCCGGGCCGCCTCCAGCGCACTGGTGGCGAAGGCGTCGAACGCCTTGCCGGAGAACCGGGCGGTGTCCGCGCGCAGGACTTGCACGGACGGGCCGAACAGGCTGAACCGTTCGGTGCGGAAGCCGTTGCGCATCGCCACCGTCGTGACGGACAAGGTGGCGGTGTACTGCTTGCGGTCGCTGTCGTGGCGCACGCTGAGGTTGAGGTACTCGGTGCTGTCTGTGGCGGCATCGGTGCGGATCGGGAAGCGGTAGGTGATCGACCGTTCGCGCGGCTCGACCTCGGGGGTCTGGGCCAGCACCTCGGCGGCGGTCGTGCCGCGTGGGGTGACCTGGATGCCGCCCAGCACGTCGGCCAGGCGGGTGCTGTCGGCGTCGGCTTCAACCTCCCACACCTCCGGTCGGCCGGTGGCGTAGTTCAGGGCGATCTCGCATCCGGCGGCGGTGACGCTGTCCGCGTCGCCGGTCCAGGCGATCCCGGCCTCGGTCAGTGCGGTGGTGACCGCATCGATGAGGGTGCTGGTCATGAGAGTTCTCCGTCCATGTCGGTCAGTGCGGGGGTCGTGGTGGGGTTGATGCCGCCCTGAAGAGCGGCCTGCAGCAGCCGCGCGGCGGAGTAGCCGGGGTCCAGGGCGAACACCTGGGCCAGGGCCGTCGCGGCGCGGACGCCGTCGCCGATACGCCAGGCGGTCCAGGCGTAGAGGAACCACGCCGCTGCGGCGTGGCGGTCCTGCTCGCAGTGCCGCGCGATGTCCAGGTAGTGCGCGCCGATCGGGTGCAGGTCCTCGCATCGGGCGAAGCTCGCGTCGATGGCCAGCCACGCCCGGTCCCGATCGGCGATCGGTGCCAGGGCCTCGGCCTGCTCAGTGGCCTGCCGGGTCGCCTGTCCGGGCTGGAGGCTGGCGGTGACCTCGTCGCGGCTGGTCATGGCCACCAGACCGGCGGCGGCCCCAGCAGCGGCGACAGCGGGTGTCTCGCCGGGCAGTGGCGTTCCCTCGACCGGGCAGCAGTTGGGGTTGGCGCACAGCAGCGAGCGCCACCGTCGGCCGGTGACGAGCAGGGCGTCGCTGCACGCCGGGGGCATTGTCAGCCACTGCGGCAGGGGGCTCTCGGTGTAGGCGATGAGCAGTACCTGCTCGACCTTCTCGAACGCGATGCCCATCGCCTGGGTCAGTCCGGCCTCGCCGTCGCTGATGTCGATGCGGATCGTGACAGCGATCCGCTTGCCGCTCAGCCCGACCAGAACGACAGACTCGGCCGGGGTGAAGCCGAGCAGGTAGGGCACGGCGGTGATCAGGTCGCTGGGGCTGCTGATCCGCAGCGTGGCCATCGTGTCGGCGCTCACGATGCTGCCCGCACGCCGTTGCCGCCGGTCATGAAGACGTTCACGGTCCGTCCGGGCCGGTCGGGGTAGTCCAGGGTCGCGACGATGACCTCCCAGCCGCCCAGCCCGGACTTGTGAATGGCCAGCACGTGCGCGTCGCTGGGCTGCTGGGAACTGTTGAGCCGGACCCGCTGACCGGCTCGGAACGGGGTGGTCTGGGCCTGCGTGGTTGCTGTCTCGCTCATACCCCAAGAGTACTATACTTTAGTGTAGCTATACAAGAGGATAGTCGCACGAGTTCCTGCTTATCGCGTCGGGGTTTTCCCTTGCTCCGCGAGCCTCGGCCGCTGGCTACGACGCTGCTTCCCTTACACCCTCCTCGGTGCTGTAGTTGTGTTGTGTGCGACCGGGCTCCGGCGGTGCACCGGCGCTTGGTGTTAGGTGCGATGCGATCGTGGGTGGTTAGCGCCGTGGTGGGTCGCGGGTAATACCGCTGGCGGCTGGGGGCTGCTCCGGCGGTCGGGTCGGGGAGTCGCTGGTGCGGTAGCCCTGGGAGGGCAGCGAGGTTTGCGCGGCCGGGCAGTCGCTGGCCAGGCGGTACAGCAGGTCGGCCGCGGGGCGGCGCTCATCGAGGGGCTGGAGGGCGGTCAGTCGCGGCAGGTGGGTGGGCAGGTCGTAGCCGGCGGCGTGGGCCTGTTCGAGGGCGGTGGTCAGCAGCGGCCAGGCTGGGTCGTCGAGGACTCGGTGGCCCTCTGGCAGTTGGCGGGCCAGCTGCTGCCAGCGGCCCGGTGCCTCGGTGAGGGCCGGTGGCGGGATCTCCTCACGGGCTGGCCGGGCCGGCCTGTGGTAGGGCGCGACGTGGCTGATGTGCGCGGTTCGGCTGGTGCCGTAGGGGGATTCGACGGTGACGTGCTCGGGGCCGGGGTGGTCGGTCACGGTGCCATGTCCGAGCCGGCGGCCGGGTCCGTCTGCGGCGATGGCGTGCACAGTCAGCGGGGTCCCGATCGGATGGCGCTGGACTGAGGGCCACCGGCTGGTGTCCGCCGGCGGCGGTGTGGCTGGGACGCGGTCGGCGTCAGACCAGCCGCCGGGCGGCGGCGTGTCCAGCGCCACGGTGCCGGGCTCGGGTGAGGGTGCGTCAGTCCTGGTATCGGCGGTGGCTTGCGTGTCGCGCGGATCGCCCCCGGTCGGGCCGTGCTGGCCCGGCTGGTCTGCGCGATCGGGGGAGTCGGTGTCGCGGGCGTGGGCCGGGGCCGCGGGGTCCGCGGCGGGTCGCGGCCCGGCGGTCTCGGCCGGGCGGGTGTGTTGGGTGGCTTGTTCGGCGAGTTCGGCGGCGAGTTCGGCTCCTCGGGTGCGGCAGGTGTCCAGCGCGGCGGTGTGGGGGAAGGGGTGGCCTAGTTCGGTGGTAGCGCGGTCGCGTTCGGTGGTGCTGCGCTGAATCTCGTGCTCGATCTCGGCGCGGAGCTGGCTGATGGCGGCGACCCGGTTCTCCAGTTTCGTGATGATGCCGAGGGGCCGGTCCGACCTTATCTCCTCCAGTGCGAGGGTGAATCCGCTGCGGGGAACCCCGGCGAGTTCCAGGCGCAGGTGCGGCTCCAGGAGTCGGTGGCCGGCGACGAGGACGTCGAACCCGCCGAGATGGGCCACGACGCGGGGTTCGACGTCGCGGTATAGCGGGTCGATGCTCGCGAGGGTGTTTCGTAACGCGGTGGCGGCGTCGGCGCGGCTGTCGTAACGGCGGCTGCCGATGGTGATCGCGAAGGCCTCGCCACGGGTGTCACTGCGCTGGACGAGCGCGTGATCGAGGCGGCCCAGGTCGGCGGCCAAGGTGGGTAGTCGGTGCTCGGCGGAGCTGATGGTGGCATCCAGGGTGCGCTGGTTGCGCGACCATGCCCGGTGCAGCCGCTCGAGGCGGTTGGTTTCGGAGACGACGCGGGCCTTCTCCAGGATCCGCGGGTCGCCGGAAGCAAGGGCTTTCACCTCGGCATAGGACAGGGCGGTGTCGCCGATGTCTTCGATCTCGCGGACGTCGAGTCGGCCTCGCATGACCTGGGCGATGAAGCGGGCTTTGCGTTCGACGGTCTGCCACAGATAGCCGTCGAAGGAGCCTTCGGTGACGTAGCGCAGGATCTCGACCTGCTCGTTGAGGTTGCCTTGGCGCAGGATGCGGCCGTCGCGTTGGGCCAGATCAGCGGGGCGCCAGGGGCAGTCGATGTGGTGCAGGGCGACCGCGCGGGCCTGCACATTGGTGCCGACGCCCATTTTTTCGGTGGAGCCGACGAGCACGGCGATGCGTCCGGTGCGGGCGGCGGCGAACAGTTCGCCCTTCTCCCGGTCGTTGCGGGCTTCGTGCATGAACCGCACCGCCTCGGCCGCGACGCCGCGGGCGGTCAGTAGTTCGCGGAGTTCGCGGTAGGCGTTCCAGCCGGCGCTGCTGGGGGTGCCGAGGTCACAGAACACCAGCTGCAGGGCGCCGGGGGCTGGGTGGTTGGGGTAGCCGCGGGCGACGTGGCGGTGGTGGATGGCGGCGATCCGGTCAGCGACGACGTCCAGCTTCGGCCGCTCGGTGCCGGGCAGGTGATGCGCGGAGGCAGTCACCTCACCGGGTGGGAGTAGGCGCAGGTCCAACGCGGCCATCCGCCCGTGGGTGGCCACCCGCAGCATGTTGTCCTCTTTCGGGTCCACAGCTTTGGCCTGCACCTGGTCGGCTCGGGCGGCCAGGCTGCGCATGAACTCGGTCAGTTCCGCACTGGCGGGCACGACGACGGTCTCGGGTTTCCCGCCGGCGATGTCGGGGGTGGGTAGGTCGAGGTCTTCGGCGGTCTTGATGTCGGCGGACAGGTGCCACATGCGCAGCAACTCAGGAACGTTGCGGAATTTGGCGAAGCGGGATTGCATCCGGTAGCGGGAGCCGTCCGGGGACAGCTCGAGATCGGTGGTCACCTCGCCGAAGGTGGCGGCCCAGACGTCGAAGTCGGTCAGCCCGGCGGCGTCGAGGACGTCGGGGCGCAGGTAGCGCTGCATGACGTAGGCCTCGGCGATGGAGTTCGCGATCGGGGTGGCGGTGGCGAAGCAGGCGGTCCGGGCGCCGTGCCGCTCGCGCAGGTGGCTGATCTTCATGTCTAGGTCGGAGGCGCGTTGGCTGCCCTCGATCGCCACCCCGGGGATGTTGGAGGCCAGTCGCAGGTTCTTGTAGCCGTGCGCCTCGTCGATGCACAGGTAGTCGATTCCGCTGTGTTCAAAGGTGATCGCGGGGTCGCGGTCGATGTCGGTGATCTTCTTCAGCCGCTCTTCGACGCGCTGCAGCGTGCCTTGCAGGCGTTTGACGGTCAGGCCGCCGGCGGCTTGGGAGTTCTCCAGCTGCCGGCGCAGATCGCTGAGTTGTCCTTCGAGGTAGGCCTGCTGCGCGTCGGGGGACAGCGGCAGCCGCTCGAACGCCGAGCGGGACAGGATGACGGCGTCCCAGTCGCCGGTCGCGACGCGGGCCACGAACAACCGGCGGCGGTCGCGGGTGAGGTCGTCGGTGGACGCGGCGAGGATGCGGGCTTGGGGGTAGGCCTGCATCCATTCCCGGGAGAACTGCTCGAGCATGTGGTTCGGGACGACCACGGCCGGTTTGCCGGTCATGCCCAGGCGGCGCAGCTCCATGCAGCCGACGATCATCTCCAGGGTCTTGCCGGCGCCGACTTCGTGGGCGAGCAGCACGGTGGGTTCGGACAGCATCCGAACCACGGCCGCGACCTGGTGCTCGCGCAGCTCAATGGTGACGGCCAGTCCGGGGAATTGACGGTGCGCGCCGTCGTAGGAGCGCAGCACGATGGCGTTGAACGTGTCGTTGTAGAGCCGGGTCAGGGTGGTAGCCCGGCCGGGGTCGGCCCAGACCCAGTCGGCGAAGCGTTCGTTGAGTTCGGCGGCTTTATCCTGCGCGGCGACGGTGTCGGTGAGGTTGGGGATCCGCATGCCGGGTTCGGGTTCGTCGAAGATCTTGATCGGGCGCTGCTCGAGTACCGATTGGGCGAGGGTGACGGCGCTGGCCCGGGCGGTGCCGAAGGTGGCTGCGGAGAGCACGCTGTGGTGATTTCCTTTGACCGACCAGGTGGAGCCGCCGGGGTTTTCGACCTTGATGCTCGGGTCGTCGAGCAGCTCGGTGAGGAACTGCGCGACGACGTCGGCGGAGATCCAGCTGGCGCCGAGGCGGACGGTGATCTCGGCCGGGGTGAGGTCGACGGGCTGGATCGCGGTGAGCGCGGCGATGCTGGGCGCCCACCGCTGATCGCCGTCGGCCACGGCAGCCTGCCGGGCGTCGGCGAGTTTGATCCGGACGTTGCCCGACAGGTATTCCGGGGCCGGGATGAGCCGGTCGGGGTCGGCTGGGTCGTTGAAGACCAGGTCACCCAGTGCGGACCGGGCCTCGGGCTCGCTGCGGCCGAGCAGCCGGGCGATCTCGGGCAGCTGGATGTGGCCGTGGGTGTCCAGGCAGATCGCGACGGCGTCCTCGGGGGTGTCCGCGCCGAGTCGGGGTGCCCGGGGGGGGCGACGGTGCGTTCGGTGAAGATGGTGGCCTTGGCTGCGGTAGCGAGGGCGGCGTCGTAGTGCTCCAGGGCGTAGACGGCGGGGGAGTGCGGGTCATCGCGGAAGCGGCCTTGCGGTGGGCGGATCCGGGCGAGGCGTTCTTCGCCGGTGTCGGGGTCGGTGCGGCCGGTGCGACGGGTGGTGACGCGGTTGATCGGCCCGAACCGGGCGACGTAGGCGTCGTAGCGGCGGTTCAGTTCACCGCGCAGGCCGGTGATGTGTTCGGTGTCATCGGTGGTGGCGGCTTCCGCGGCGAGCAACGCCAGTTCGGTGTCGCGCAGGCCCAGCAGCGCGGTCAGCTCCCGGGTTTGGGTGGCTGGGATGGTGTGCGGCTGCAGTTGCCCGTTCTGCACGACGGTGAACCCGGCGTGCTCGTCGACATCGATATGGCCCTCGACGGCGTCGACCGGGGCGTCGGCCACCGCAAGCCGGGTATCCGGTTCGGTGATGGCTGGCTGGAACAGCGGTTCACCGGCGCTGGCCGTGAACTGGGCCAGGTCCTCGTCCACGCGGGCCCGCAGCGCGGCGGCGACGTCGCCGGCGTAGGTGACAGCGAGTTCCGGGCCGAACTGACCGGAACGGGTGCCGACCTCGCCGATGACGTGGCGCGGATACCGGTCGAAGTAGGTGTTGATGTTGACCTGACGGTCGTCGTCGCCGCCGATGGTGAGCGTCTTTTCCCAGTCCGGCCAGTCGGCGGCCGCCTCGCCGGGTGCGCGGCGGCGCAGCACGAGCAGGTCGGTGACGACCTGGGTGCCGGCGGCGCGCTCGTGGGCGCTGCCGGGCAGCCGGATCGCGGTGACCAGGTCCGCCAGGGAGGCGATCTCGCGGCGGGCGGCGGGGTTGGTGGCATCCATCGTCCAGTGCGAGGTGAGCACCGCGACGACGCCACCGGGGCGGGTTAGCGCGAGTGACTTCACGATGAAGTGGTTGTGCATCGATAGCCCGGCCCGGTTGTGCACCTTGTCGTGCAGCACGCTCGAGCCGAACGGGACGTTGCCGATGCTCAGGTCGAAGGAGTTGGCGGCCAGCCGGCTGGCGGCGAAGGACTCGGTGCGGATCTGCGCGTGCGGGTACAGCGCGGCCGCGACCGCGGCGGTGCTCGGGTCCAGCTCGACACCGATCAGCTGACGGGCGGTGTCCGGGGCGAAGCCGAGGAAGGTGCCGGATCCGCAGCCGGGCTCCAGCACCCGGCCGGCGGTGTCGCCGAACCCGTGCTCAGACAGGGCATCCCAGATCGCGGTGACCAGGGCGGCGTCGGTGTAGTGGGCGTTCAGGGTGGTGCGGGCCGCCGCCTCGTACTCCGGTTCGGATAGCAGCTGGCGCAGCTCGGAACGCTGCTCGCTGAACTCCTCCCGGCCGGGATCGAACACCGCCGGCGCGGCACCCCATCCCGACCAGCGGGCCAGCACCGCCTGCTCCTCGGCCGTGGCGGGCCGCTCCTCGACCCCCAGCGTCTGCAGCACCCTGAGCGCGGCGAGGTTGGCCGACACCTTGGCCTTCGTCCCGGCCGGGGGCAGATCGGCTTGTGAGACGGGCCGGAACCGGGTGGGTGTTAGGTCGGTTCGTTCTCTGCCAGGTAGGTCATGTCCTGCTGCCAGATCGGGTCGTTCGGGTCCTCGGTCATCGAGATCCACGGGGTGGGCGCCGGCCACGGCTGCCGGTCGTCGTCCTCGCCCTCCGGTGCCAGCAGGACCTCCTGGCGCAGGATGTCGGATTCTGCGGTCATTCTCGCCTCCCTGAGTCGGCCGATCTTCTGCAGGTGCGTCTCGCCCGGCCGGTCCGGGGCCGCCAGTTGGTCGCTGAGCTGGTCGATCTGCTGGGCCACGTCCAGACCCAACGTCGAAAAGAAACTCTCCGGGTCCGCTATCCCCGCCATCCGCTGCGGGAGCCACCTGCTCCAGTGCTGCATCGCCAGCTGCCCGTACCGGTTCATGCCGTCCACTCTCCTCGACCGGACCCCACAGGGCTTCCAACGACAGCTGGCCGTCGCCAGCCGCGTCGCGCGCGCTGTGTCCTCGGCGTCGACTCACTACGGCCGCAACCCCCTCGCCCTGTCCTCGGGTGCAGGGCCGGGGCGGCAGCGCCGTATCTTGCGGTGTCGCTCATCCTGGCCCTCCTTCCCTACGGATAGGCGCAGCGATCGGGTCCACGGGGACAGCTGCCGAAGCATTCGTCCGATTCTGGGATTCTACCAAGTTCGCGGCGGGTGCTGCTTCTGCTGCACATGAACCCGTATCTATACTGCTGTCTAGTAGGCTGTGATGATGCCCCGGTCGAAGGAACTGCCGTTTGTCGGTGTCGCCGAGCTCGGCTACATGCTGGACGTGACACGCGCCCGGATCTCGCAACTGGTGGCGCAGGACGACTTCCCGGAGGGGGTCGAGTTGCGGATGGGCCGGGTCTGGTGGTCTTCCGATATTCAGGGGTGGGCCGAGCGCAAGGGGCGCACGTTACGCAAACTGCCGGCAAGCTGGCCGCTGGCGCCGGAGGGTGGCGTCAAAGGGGCTCCGCTGACGTCGGGGCAGTACCGCAAGGGGTAGTTGTCGGTGCGGTGCGCCACGATTGAGAACAAGTCGAGCGCAACTGATAAGGCGGTGGCGAGGATGAGCAAACGCGGTAGGCACGGTCATTTCGGTGCATGGCGCGCGGTCTTCGCCATCCCGGCGGTCGGCGGCAGTGTGCTGGTCCTGGCGGCAGCGTTCGGCTGGCTCGGCGCGTGGGCGAACCTCGTCCTGGCCGGCTGGCTGCTGATCGCGGCCGCACTGCTGTGGCTGTCGGTCGAGCGGGTCGCGGTCCGGCTGGCCTACGGCTATCGGAGACCGCATGCCAGTGACTGGGAGCTGCTGGCTCCGCTGCACAGGCATGCCCTGCAGCGGTGCGGGCTGCCCGGGTCCGCGATCGACCTCTACGATGGCTGACCGCGCCGTGGCGTGCGGTCACGGCGGTGTTCGGTGGCCTGCTGCGGGCGATCGTGCGCCGCGTGCCTACCGCGCACGCGGCATTGCTGCTGGTTCCGCTGGTCGGCACGGTCGCTGTTGTGCAGCTGGTGTCCCATCACGCCTGGTTGTCGCTGTCGGTGCTGATCGGGCTGGTGTTGGTGGCATGGGTGCATCCGCTGGCCGATGCCGCGATTTGCCGAGCCAGCGAGCGGGCAGCCGATGAGCACACCGTAAGCCTGGGCACCGGGACGGATCTGGCGGCCGCGCTGGAGAACTTTCCCACCGGCGACGTTCCTTCACGGTGGCGGGCGAGCCACCCGAGCTTGGCGAGTCGGCTTGAGCACCTGGCGGCGAGCTCCTCGACCCGATGACCGGCCGCGATCGCTTCCCGTTTCGGCAGGGGCAGTGGGGTGGGCTGTGGACGGCGTCGATGGTGCTGTTGCACACGATGGCGTGGCAGCGTCAACGCGACACTCGCGGGCTGCGGGCATCCTCACCGCGCTGGTGGGGCACTTGTTCGTGCCGGTCTGCATCTGGACCATGAGTTGGTTCACCAACCCGGTGGGCTTCGCTGCCTATCGGCTGCTGCCCGGGGGCGGCTGGGTCGGTGACCGGTCCGCGTGATGACGCTGCGGCGTCGCGAGCCAGGCAGCTGGGTCATCGCCAACTACGGCGCGTGGCCAGTCGGTGCCGGCGCGGGCGCGCAGCTGCTGGCGCAGGTGTGCGAGGTTGCCGATGCCCGCGGCTACACGCTTGGACTGGTCGCGCACAACAGCGAGCTGGTCGACAAGGTTTACAAACGCGCCGGTTTCTCAGTGACCGGCACCCGCCGTTCGGGCCCGATCGAGATGGAGCGTCGGCCACAATCTCGCGCTGAGATGTCCCTGGGCTGAGGCCCACTGCACCTATCGGTAGGTGACCGCGCACCCCACCCCTGTACCTACACAGGCGTATAGCTATACTGCGGTCTAGGCGCGGGCCGGAAAATGTGCGCTGATGACCGGCAGTGGGAGGGTGCGCTGCAGGCCGTGCAGGGACTAACCGTCGATCAACGTGAGCTGTTTCAGGCGATCAGCGATCTGTCCGAGGAGTGCTACTGCGCGGACTGGGTGATCGGCACCAAGCACAACGTGTGGCGGCTGATCCACCACGGCGGCAGCTGGGGGCTGTGGCGGTTCCAGGTCGAGGCGACCCAGCTGGACCGGGTGCGGCGGGCGATGTCGCGGGCGCAGTGCTGGATCGTGTGGGACGGAGCCGGCCCGGCCCCCGGTTCCGTTGGAGCAGTGGCGTGCCCGGCTCGCCGAATTGGGCGTCTCGTGAGTGCCCGGCGTCGAGGTCGGGGGCGGTCGCGGCGAGGACGCGTCGGCGCGCTGTCGGTCGGGCTGGTTGCGCTCCTCGCGGTGTTCACGCTGCGGGGACCGCCTCATCTGCTGCAGACGTTGCGCGGATCGGCCTCGCCACGGATGGTCCAGTCAGCCGATGGTCGACTGCAGGTCTATGCCGAACCGGACTCCGGAGCGGGGCCGGTCCTGGATGTGATCACCGGGGCGTTGCGCTCGGTGGACATGACGATGTACGAGCTGCGCGACACCGCGGTGGAGCAAGCGCTGAGTGCTGACGCGCGACGCGGTGTCCTGGTGCGGGTAGTGCTGGACCAAAACCTGGAACGGGCCCGCAATCAGGCGGCCTTTGACTACCTCGCGCGGCATCGGGTGCACGCCGTGTGGGCGCCGGCGGCCTACGCCGCGACGCACCAGAAGACGGTGACCGCCGACCGGCAGGTGTGGCTGGTGCTGACCGGCAACCTCGTTGCCGCCGATTACGCCAGCACCCGCGATTTCGCCATCCTCGACCGCCGCCCGGCTGATGTGGCCGCGATCGAGGCGACCTTCCAGGCCGACTACGCAGGCGTGGAGATCACCCCGCCACGGGGCTCTGCTCTGGTGTGGTCGCCGACGAGCAGTGAATCGGGACTGCTCGCGGTGATCAGCGGGGCCCGGCATGCCTTGGTGATCGAGAACGAGGAGATGGCCGACCCGCAGGTGACCGAGGCGCTGCTCGGGGCGGCGGCCCGCCGGCACGTGGCCGTGACCGTCGTGATGACCGCGAACCCGCGCTGGGACACCGCGCTGGGCCAGCTCCGCACGGCGGGGGTGCGCGTCGCGGTGTATCCCGATTCGGCGGGGGCGCTGTACATCCACGCGAAGGCGCTGGTCGCCGACGCCGGTTGGTCGACCGCGCGGATGATGGTCGGGTCGCAACTTCTCGGTGTCCTCACTGATCCGCAACCGGGAGCTGGGCCTGATCATCACCGATCCGGGGCTGGTGAGGACGGTCGCGAAGGTGATTGTCGGTGACGCCGCCCGAAGCTGAGCGTGACCGCCGAGATCCTGCGAAACCGGGACCTACTGCGCAGTGCGGTAACCGCGGGGGAATAGTGGAGCCGATGTCGTCGCGACGCCGGGGAGGGAGGGTGCGTGAGTTGGTCAAGCGCTGACCACGTGGTGAGCCCGGCCGTGCTGTGGCTGGCTGTCGCGGTGCTGCTGTTCGGGCTGCGCCGTGGCACACCCCCTGCCGCCGGGGCGGCTTTGAGCGCACGCCGGGCGATGACGATTGTGATCGCTGCGTGGGCGGTCGGCTTCGCGGTACCGACTGTCCGAGCGGTCGTCTACCTGGTTCATCGGTTCAGCGCCCGCTTCGTCGATACCGGCCCGCAGTTGCTCACCGCGGTCTTGGTGGACTATCTGCCGGCGTGTCTGGTCGCGGCGCTGGTGCTGCTGCTGGTCACGCGGCGGTTGGGGACGACTCCCGCGCCGGTGGGACTGGCGTGGCCAGGCCGGGATCGGCGCTCGGTTCGCGAGCTGCTCGGGCTGGTCGTGGTGTGCCTGCTGGCGCAGCTGGTCAGCCCCGGCCTGGAAGTGCTCCTGCCCAGAAGCGGCAGTCCGTGGGACCGGAAGCTCACGCCAGGAGTGCACCCGTGGTTCGACCTGGACGCCGCGTTCACCGCCGCCCGGGCGGCGATCGGGGAGGAGCTGCTCGTCGTCGTGGTGCCGGTGGTGCTGCTGCGCGCGGCGAAGGTCCGGACCCAGTGGATCGTGCTGGCCCTGCTGGCGATGCGGATCTCCTACCACGTCTACTACGGCTGGGCGAGCCTGGATGTGCTGGTCTGGGGCTCGGTGTTCCTCGCGCTCTACCTGGCGCGGGGCTGGATCTGGCCGCAGCTGATCGCGCACTTCATCTACGCATGGGTCGCGACGAGCTGGCGGCTCTCGCGGCGCGCGAGGCCGCCGTCATCCGGCTGGGCCAGGCCGACAGTCGCCGTCAGGAGCAGCGGGCGCCCGGCTGATCACCGCACTGGGGCTCGTCCTCGAGCTGCTGCTGGTCGTGCTCGCGGTGGCGGTGGCGGTCATCGGTCCGCGTTATGGGGCCGGCGCGGCTGGCTGGTTCGGACTGGGCGTCCTCGCGGCGGTCGTGGCGTGGCGTGGCCGTCCGGATTCCGCCTTGGCCGCGCGGGTGCGGACGCGGACCCTTGTCGCGGATCGGGCCGCCATCGACGCGGTCGGTGCGGGCGAGGTCATCGCCTTTGTTGGGCCGGGTAGGTGATCTGGAGGAGCCTGCTGCCGATTGGGTCTGCGGGCGGGGCAACTCGTTCGGCCGGCGAACAGGGATTCGGATGTTCATCGAGACAGGAGAGCGGGATGAGCGGCAACGGACCGTATGCTCTACGCGGCCAAGCCGGCGCCCGGGACCGGGTCCACACGACGCAGGTTTTGGCCGCCATCGAGGTGTACCTCGCCGGTCCGCCAGCACTTCGATCAGGGATGCCGCCGGTTCGGGTCACGGGGCTGAGCCGAGGCGAACCAGGTGAACCAGGCCGATGGCCGGTAGTCGCCCATGGTGATGGCCCGGTTGCGGGGATCGGCGGGGTCTTCGATGCCGGCTGCGGCGCGGTCGTAGAGGGTCAGGATGTCGTGGTCACGGAACAGGGTGTCCCGCAGTTTCTCCCAGTCGTGATCCTCGGCGTCCGCGGCGAGGTTCGCCAGTAACATATCGCCGCCATCAGGCTCGATGATCCTCGCCCCAATCCTCGGCGGCGGTCAGGATCAGATGCAAGGCCATCTCCCCGGCGGGACAGCGCGGCAGCGGGAGCGCGCCGCCGGCGACTTCGGCGGCGAGCTCGAGGAAAGCGCGGCCGGCTTGCTGGCGCCACGCCGCATCCTGGCTGAACGTGAGGGCCGGGTAGTCGTCGAAGATCAGCCAGATCCGCCCGTCGTCGTCCGGTAGGTCATCGCGCACGGGCTCATCGCCGAAGCTCTCGACGTTGGCGGCCGCCCCGGCCGCGCACTGCAACGCGCAGTCGCACAGCACTGCCGCGTCGCGGACGGTCAGCCGAAGCTCATCGTCCTCACCATGGTGCACGCCGCGGCGCCTCTGGCCGAACAGCGCGGCAAACGGCGGCAGGTCATCGTCCGCGCCGAGCTCGTCGACGTCAACGATCTGCAGGAACGCTGGTTTCACCCGCAACAGATGGGTGCGGGGCTCTTCTATTCGTAGTAGGCGAGTGGCTCCTTGAATTGACCGACCTCGAAGAGATCGACGGCGTGCGGGTCGTCATCGAGCCGCATTCCAAGGCCAGCTCGGCGCCGGCGTACAGCGCGGCCTGCTCGCTCGGGTAGCCTCAGAGATCCAGCCGCCCTGATCCGCTGTAGCCGCGGTGGGGCCAGCACCCACATCGCCGGCTGATGTGCGACCTCAACCGTGCCGTCCCGGGCGGTGGGTGGTGGAACAGACCACCGAGTGGATGAACTGATTCGGGCCGCCCATAGTCGAAGATTACGGGAGCCGCCCGGCGACGCGGTTTCCGCCGCCCTGACCGCTGCGGACACGGACGCCGCCGAGCAAAATACGTGACGGTGTAGCCGAGTTCTCGTAGCCCCGCTCGATCGAGGGGTCTTGCGGGGCGGCCGAGAAAATCTCCCTGTAGGACAGGACCGCGGTCGGCTGGCCCTCGGTGCGGACGGTTCCGTCGATCCGCAGGACCGTGCCGTTGCCGTGGACGAATGGTGCTGGCGCCGCCGAATATTCCGCACTGGATGACCACCGCGGCCAGGAGCAGCGCGCCGAGCATGACGGGAATAAGCCACCACTGGTGGGCCAAGAGCGCCATCGGCATGCCTTCCTGCCGGGCATGGGGCTGGGGTGTCTGGTTCTCATCAGCGTGGTCGGTAGCTATCGCCGCGATCGGCTACCCGGGTCACGGTGACCGTGTGCTCGGCCTCGTTGATCTCGTAGAGCACGCGGTAGCTGCCCCGGTGCGCGCTGTGCAGGCCGGCGAAGTCATCGCGCAGGGCTTTGCCGACTCGATGCGAGTTCTCCGCGAGGGGGCCGTGCAGGAACTCGATGACCGCCGGGACGATCCGGGGGGCAGTCGGTCCAGGGTGCGGATGGCGGCCGAGGACAACCCGACCGCCCAGCTCACCGGGTGGTCCCAACGCCGTAGCGGCGCCGCACCGCCGCCTCGTCGTGCAGCTGACCGGCTGCTGCCTCGCGGCGGGCAGTGTCGATGTCGGCATGGATGCCGTGCTGTGCTTGCCAGAACAGGGTCTCTTCCATTGACTCGAGATCATCGACCGAGATCAGCACCGCGGCCGGCTTGCCGTGCCGGGTGATGGTTACCCGTTCGTGGGTGGTGACCGCGTCCAGACCTGCGTCCTCATCGGGAGCGTCGTGCTGGGCGGCGGTGAGCAGCCGGCCCCACCGGGCGAGGTCAGCCCGGCGGCCCCGGTCGCTGTGTCCCTCGGCGATCTGTCCGGCAGACTCGAGCGCGCGTTTGGCGGTCAGCCAGTGCTCGGCGACCGACAGCGCCGGGGGCCGGGGGCGCTTGCGGGTGCGCGCGGGTCGTTGTGGTTGCCATGGCGTCGACCTGGATGACGCCGCGCCGATATTCCCCTATATCAGCGCACTCGTTTTCGAAGGGGGGAACGCTTTGGTGCGTTACGGGGTTGTGAGCGTCCGAACACGCCGTTGTTGCGGCCAAGGCGCAGCACGACGATGCGGTCGGCGACCGCGCGGACGTCTTCCATGTTGTGGCTGACCATCACCTCACCGAGGCCGCGATCACGCACCCGCTCGATGAGGTCGAGCACTTCCGCGGTCTGGGCGACGCCGAGGGCCGCGGTGGGCTCGTCCGGGATGATCACTGTCGGATCGAGCAGGCGGCCGCCAGTGGTCGGGCGGCGACGCACCGACGTAGACAGTTGCGCGTAGACAATTGCGGTCGGTCCGGCGTAGCTCAGCTGGCAACCCAGCCAGCAGTCATGGTCTGCACCGCGGAACCATCGAGATCCGACAGCTTGCTGGCGACGAACTGTCGCGCCCAGTCCGAGGTCTGCACGCGAAAAGGCATCGGGTTTGCAGTGAGCAGATCAACGATCACCTGAGCGACCTCTGCTGCTGGCTGGGCAGCCGTCGTGAACTGCGAGGTAGTGCGTTCCAGGTACGCCGCCAAGGCCGGACTGTAGGCTCCGGCCTGAGACACCATCGCCTCCGGGTCAAGGCCTGCGTTACTGACGAAGTCGCTCGCGACCGCGCCGGGCTCCACGACAGCGACGCCGACGCCGGTGGACGCTGCAACAGGTGCCAGTGACTCCATGAAGCCCTCGACCGCGAACTTTGCCGCGCAGTAGGCCTCGTTGAAAGGTTGGCCGATGACTCCTCCGACACTGCTGACCGTGATCAATCGGCCGCGGCTCGCCCGCAAGGACGGCAGCGTGGCTTGGGTCAAGGCAACAACGCCGAAGAAGTTCACCTCGAGAGTGGCTCGAACGACGGCGAGGCCGTCGGTTTCGATGGTGCCGACGTGTGCGGCACCAGCATTGTTGATGACCGCGTCCAGCCGGCCGTGCTCAGCGAGCACGCCGTCGACACAGCCACGGATCGAGCTGGCATCCGTCACGTCCAAAGCCCGTATGTCGAGGCTGACTCCGGTCTGTTGCGCTGCGGACTTCAGCGCGGTGTTCGCTGAGGGATTGCGCAGGGTGGCTACACATGTCCACCCTGCCGCCGCGGCGGCGAGCGCTGTCGCTAGGCCGATGCCCGATGAGCAGCCGGTGATCAGGACGACCGGCGCGGAAGTGGTCGCGGCGTTCGCTACGACGGTGTCGAACTTGCTCATGTTTGCTCCAAGACAAAGAGTTGATTAGCCGGTTGAGTGGGGCGACACCACATGTGTTGATCAAGTTCGAATTGGAAGAGGCGGGGCAGTCTGTCATAGCCCGCACCCCCGTTGCCTGCTTTCCGGTCCGGGAGTCGTCAATCGCGAGCCGGGGCGGTGCTCCCGCGCGGGATGAGCTGAGCCGTGACGTCCTGGAACGACGACGCCGGTTGAGATTCGATGACCGCGACTAGCGTGCGGGCAGCGTTCGCGCCGTAGGAGGGGATGTCGCGCGCGAGTGCGGAGACGGTGGGGTGAACGAGCACGCACAGCTGCGAGTCGTCGCCCGCGACGATGGACAGGTCTTCCGGGATCCTGATGCCCATCTCACGCGCTACCCCGAGCGCGGCGACGGCCATCATGTCGTTGTCGTAAGTGATCGCCGTTGGCCGGTTGCGCAGGGTTAACAGGCGGCGGGTCGCGCGCGCGCCTTCCTCCCAGGTGTAGTCAGTGTCAATCACCGCCGGGTCGTCGACGCCTTGCCGCCGCATTGCCGCGCGGAACGCCTCGGTGCGTACTGCTGTGTGGTCGAGTGCTCGCAGTCCCGCGACACGCGCGACACGGGTGTGCCCCAGCGTCGCTAGGTAGTCGACGACGCTCGTTACCGCTGCCGCGTCGTCGCTCCACACACCCGGCGCGCTGCTCGACGCGATCGGGCGTCCGACAAGCACTGCCGGGATACCGATGCTGTTCAGGAACGGGATGCGGATGTCGTCCTGGAAGACGTCGGTGATGATCAGGCCGTCAATGCGCCGCTCGGCCCACCACATACGCATCGCCTCGATCGCCGCCTCGTGGTCGGATACGACCTGCAGCAGCAGCGCGATTCGGCGGCTGGCGAGTTCGGCCTCAAGCCCGGCGATGAATTGCATGAAGAACGCTTCGACGCCCAGTGTGCGCGCCGGTCGGGAAAGGATTAGTCCGACCGCGTGGGCGCGCGACACGGATAGGGCACGCGCCGCGATGTTCGGTCGCCAGCCGACCTCGTTTGCTATCGCGACGATGCGGGTGCGCGTCGTGTCGGACACCCCGGGCTGACCGCTGAGCGCGTATGAGACAGCGCCGGTCGACACGCCGGCCTGGCGTGCGATGTCGGCGATGGTCGGACGCTTAGGCACTTTTCGCCTCTCTGCCGCCGACGGTGCTGCTGACGATGCAGCCGCTCTTACGGTAACGCTGCGACGAGCTGGTTAGCACAGCGGAGCACTGCAGGATCGGTCCAGCGTGCCTCGTCGACATCGACGTCGCTCCGGATGCGAAGGGTGATCGTCTCACCGGGTAGCAACGTGACGAGCATCTCGTCGACCTCGGCTTCGGGGTCGACACGATCGGCGAGCAGCGCGAGGTCGCGCAGCAGTGTGCGCGCCTGCACCGTCACGTCGTACCCGTCCTCCGCACGGGTGACGGAGGCGTCGAACGCGCCATAACCTAGCGCCGCGTCGATGTCATCGACGAACATCCATACCGCACGCGCGCCGGCGCGGTCGGCGACGACGAGCTCCCGCGCGGCATCATCGGGTACGGCAACGTCTGCGGGCAGCGGGTATGTCGCCGACGTCCCCGCCGCCAGCGCGACGTCGATCGTTACCTCGGCGCGGTGCGTGCCGTCGAAAGCCACCCTGCGGACGCTGACGCTGTCGTGCCAGTCGGACGAGCCGTCGTTGACAGCGATGAGTGCGAGACTTTCGCCTCGTGGTTGCATGGTGACCAGGCGGTCGGCGAAGCTGCGTCGCATCGCGTACCACATCGGCTTGCGCCGGCCGTCGCCGTCGATCGCCGACCACGATGTCACCGGCCAGCAGTCGTTGAGCTGCCAGACGATCGTGCCCATGCACAGCGGTCGCAGCGAGCGGAAGTGTTCGATGCCGAAGGCGACGGCGCGTGCCTGATTGAGCGAGGTCGCCCAGTGCCAGTCGGCGAAGTTGGCGGGCACCGGCAGGTGCGCCTTGAGCCCACGGGCGAGCTTGTCCTGGCCGGACTCGGCCTTCTGGTGGGCAAGCACGCCTGGCGAGTCCGTGGCGAGCGGCTGGTCGTGGATCGCGCGCGTCAGGGTAGACCAGGTGGCCGGGCCCTGGAAGCCGAACTCGGCGACGAACCGTGGCGTGTAGTCGCGGTAGGCGGTGTAGTCGAGTTGGTTCCACACGTCCCAGATGTGCATCGTGGCGTGGCTGGGGTCGTTCGGGTGCCGGCCGGCCGGTGAGAACGGGCTGCCCGGCGCGTATGGACGGGTCGGGTCGAGCTCGGCCAGGATCGCCGGGAGCAGGTCGTAGTAGTAGCCCGCTCCCCACGTCCGATCGGCGAGCTGGTCTTGCCAGTTCCAGTCGGCGTAGCCCCAGAGGTTCTCGTTGCAGCCGTTCCACACGGCCAGACTCGGGTGCGCGCTCAGTCGGGTGACCGCCTCGCGCGCCTCGGCCTCGACCTCGCCACGCAGCGGTTCCTCTTCCGCGTACGCCGCACAGGCGAAGAGGAAGTCCTGCCATACCAGCAGCCCGAGCTCGTCGCATACGTCGTAGAAGTCCTCGCTCTCGTAGCGGCCCCCGCCCCATACCCGCACGAGTGTGACGTTCGCGTCGCGCGCCGCGTGCAGCCGCGCGGAGTACCGGTCGCGACTGACGCGGGACGGGAAGCAGTCGTCGGGTATCCAGTTCACCCCGCGCGCGAACAGCGGCACGCCGTTGACCTCGATAACGAACGGGGTGCCGTGCTGGTCGGGTGTCATGTCGATGCGGACGGTGCGGAACCCGACCGCACCGGTCCATCGATCGAGGACCTCGTCGCCGGTGCGCAGCTCGACCGTCAGGGGGTAGCGGGTCTGCGCGCCCATGCCGTGTGGCCACCAGAGCTCGACATCGGTGACCTCGATGCGAGCTACGCCCGTGACCGCGTCAGGCCCGATCGGCACCGTCACCTGCGAGTCGGCGGTCGACACGCGCAGTGTGAGCGTGCCGGAGCCCGCCCGCGCGAGGTCCGCATGCACCTCGACGGTGCCGATCCCGTCCGCGACGGTCGCCAGCGGGCGCACCCCGGCCAGCCGCGCGGTGTGCCAGGCCTGCACCTCGATCGGCCGCCAAATGCCAGCCGTCACCAGCACCGGTCCCCAGTCCCAGCCGTAGTTCGCGGCCATCTTGCGGATCCCGTTGTAGGGGTGGCCATTCACGTGCGGACGCGGGCCCAGCTCGGCGCTGAACCGCTCGGCCGCGGGCAGGCCGGCCGCGAAGGTCACCGCCAAGTGGTTGCGTCCCGGCCGGACCGCTGCCCGCAGGTCGAAGCGATGCGTGCGGTTCATGTTGCGGGCCTGCCCGACGACGACATCGTTGACGCGCACCTCGGCGACCGTGTCGAGCCCGAGCGCGACAAGATCGAGGCACGACACGTGGGTGCCCGGATCGTGCTCGAACGACGTCTCGTAGCACCAGTCGACCTGGCCGATCCACGACAGCGCCGCCTCGTTCTCATCGAGATAGGGGTCGGGGATCAACCCGGCCGCGAGCAGGTCCGTGTGCACGCAACCGGGCACCGTAGCCGGGACACGAACGCCGGCCAGCTCGGACGGGACCGGTCCGGCGACGGCGCGCACGGTCCATCCGTCGGTCAATGCGACCGTCGAGGTGAGCATCAAATGGTTCCCTGTCGTTGAGTGGTGTCGACGCGGTCAGGACCGCATGCGTCGGGCGTGCGCGTTCAGCAGCTGTGCTGCGCTGTTCGTCGGGTTGGTCGCATCGTTGTCCCAGATGACGCGGAATCCGTCGTAGTCCGGGTAGTACGAGCCGTCGTCCACGCGTGAGGTCAGCAGCCAGAACTGGTCGCCCCAGCCGTTCGCCTCGACGGCGCCGGTCCACGCCCGATAGCCGGCATCACGGGCGGCCTCGTCAGGCACGCCCTGGTCGGCGTTGACCTGCAGGCCGTACTCCTCGATCACGACAGGCTTGCCGATGCGATGCCCGTCGGCCAGATGGTCGTTGATCCACGTGGTGCCCCAGGCCACCGGGTCCTTGCCGTTGGCCGGCGTCTCGCCCCACGAGCCGGGGTAGAGGTGCACCGTGCCGTAATCGATGGTTGGCACGTGCAGGAAGTCCTTCCAACGGTTGCCCTCGTAGTTCGAGTACGGGTAGTCGGAGTCGCTTGGGTCGCCGTAAAACCCCTCGTCGCCGACCGCGACCAGCTGATTTGGGGCGAGCGACTTCACCCAGGCGCTCATCTCGTGCACCCACGCGAGCACTTCGGAGCCGGATTTGTCGCTGCGGTTGCGCGGTTCGTTGGCGAGCTCGAACGTCATGATCGTCGGGTCCTCGTTGTACCGGCGACCGGTGTAGCCGTTGCGGCGGTGCGTCACGTACCGCGCATACGCCTTGTAGCAGCGTTTGATCGCATCGCTCGTGTAGAAGTGGTCGTGGTTGACGGGGTCGTTGCCGTAGCTGTCGTCCGGCAGGTTCAAGAACCACTTCACGTACTGCTGCATGCCGCCGTAATCAGGCCAATTGTTGACCAGAGTGAGCACGAGCCGGATGCCGAGCTGACCGGCCTTCCAGACCGCGTAATCGAGGCTGTCGAACGCCGCGTCGTCATAGACGTACGGTTCGGGCTGTAGCGGCCGGTAGGACTGGCCGGACCCGTCGGCGAACGCCCACGCCCGCACGACGCGCAGCGACATCGCGGCGGCGTCGTTCAGTGCGGCGTCGATCATGTAGTGCGACTGTTCGTGGAGGTAGTAGGTGTTTGTGCCGCCGAAGCGGAACGGCGTGTGCTGCAGCTCGAAGTTGCCGTGGCGGACCTTCACGAACCCCTCGCCAGCAGGCGGGTTCGACGACCGGCGTGGCGGCGGTGTGGCGAGCGCGGGCTCCGGCAGTGCGACCGCCCCGGCCGCGGCCGCGGCGACGCCCGCAGCGCCGGTCAGGAAGCGTCGCCGTCCTATTCCGGCACGGGATGCATCGCTGGTCGGACTGGTCATCGAAACCTCCTGGACGGTGGCCGGGTCACTTCACGGCACCGCCGTTGCGCAGCCCGTTGTAGATGAACTTCTGCAAGAACAGAAAGATGACGAGGATCGGCAAGATCACGATGAGCGCACCGGCCGACAGGATCTGCCACTGCGCGCCGTAAGGGCCCTTGAAGTAGTAGAGGGCAGTGGACACCACGTTCAGCTGCGGACTCGGCATGTATAACAACGGCGTGTAGAAGTCGTTGTAGATGGTCACGGCCTTGATGATCACGACGGTTGCCATGGCCGGCCGCAGCAGCGGCAGGATGATCGACCAGTAGATGCGGATGTGGCCCGCGCCGTCGACCCGTGCCGCCTCGTCCAGAGAGATGGGGATGCTCCGGATGAACTGCAGGAAGATGTAAATCGAGATGATGTCGGTGCCCGAATACAGCGCGATCGGCGCCACCCGCGTGTCGATGAGACCGAGGTTCTTGACGATCTGGTAAGTCGCGACCTGCGTCGTGATCGTCGGCACCAGCGTGGCAATCAGGAATGCGACCATAACCAACCGCTTGCCGCGGAACCGGAATCGCGACACCGCGTAAGCGGTCATCGATCCGATGAAGATGGTCGCCACGCTCGATGCCGCAATGATGATGGCAGTGTTGACGAACGCGAGCAGAATGTGGGCCGAGTCGAAGGCGACCTGGTAGTTGTGAAAGTTCAGCCAGTTCTTCGGTGGTGTCAGCGGGCCGGTGTTGGTTGCCTCTTTCGCCGTCTTCAGGGAGATGAAGACGAAGACGAGCATCGGGATGATCACCACCGCTGCCGCGACGATCAATGAGAGGTACTTGAGCGCGGCCCCGACGGTGCGCTTGACCGGCCGGCTCGTCTTCGGTTGCTGCGGTGCGGTCGCCGACCGACCGATCGTCAGGGCAGTCACGACAGATCAACATCCTCGGCGTGTGTCAGCACCCGTTGTGCCCACGTCACGAGCAAGACGATCGCCAGGAGTACCACGGCGAGGGCCGATGCGAGGCCGACCTGCTGGAACTGGAACGCGGTCTGGATGGTCTGGATGACGAACGTGCTGGTGCCGTTGGCTCCGCCGGTCATGATGTAGGGGACCTCGAAGACTGCGAGGGATCCGGCGATGCCGAGAATGACGGACAGGCTGATGATTGGCCTGATCGCCGGGGCGATGATGTACCGGAACTGGTGCCAGCGGCTCGCACCGTCGAGGTCCGAGGCCTCGTAGAGGTCCTTGGGAATGGACTCGATGGCGCCGAGGAACAGCACGAAGTTCAAACCCATGTACCGCCAGACGGATACGCTTGCCAACGAGATGTTGGCGGCGTGCGGATTGCCGAGCCACAAGAGGTTGTTGTGGTAGCCGAACAGTCTCAGCGTCGCGTCGAGCGTGCCGCCCGGCTGGAACAGGTACAGAAAAATGAACGAGATGGCCACGCCGTTGATCAGGTACGGGAAGAACAGAACACCTTTCCAGAAGTTCCGCAACCTGACCTTGAAGCTCAGGATTGTGGCGAAGTAGAGCGCAATGCAGATCTGGAAAATTGCGCCGACGAAATAGTACAGGCCCACCTTGAAGACGTCGAAGTACTCGGAGTTGGTGAAGATCTCCCGGTAGTTCGCGGTTCCGACCAGGGGCGGGTTGGGCGTGATGCCGTCCCAGTTGGTCACGCTGTAATAGAAGAGGTTGCCCACCGGGACGTAGACGAAGGTGATAAGCAGCGCGAGCGGAACCAGCAGGTACAGCCAGGGGATGAGGTTGTTGGCGCGTCCCATCCCGGTGTCCGACCGGCGGCCACGGCCGCGTCGGGTGACCGGACGGCCGGGCTCGCCAATTGTTGGCTCTACCTGCGTCTCCAGCGTCGTTCCCTGCGGGGTCAAGGTTGTCATCGCATCCGTCCCTCGAGCCGAGTGCCTGGTTCATCGGCAACGGTGGGTGGCCATGGGACGCCTCGGTGCGGTCGACACGGCCGCGCCTGCGCGAACCACGCTGAGGGCATCGCTGGCGCGCTAGCTGGTCTTCGTGCCGTTGTCAGTCGCCTTGCGAGCGGCCGCCCACTTGCTGTTCAGGTTGGCGAAGTAGCTCTGCAACGAACCGCTGGCAGCAGCACCGCGCGCCAGATCGATGATGTGCTGGGTGAAGACCTGCCCGCCCAGGCCGATCTTGGCGTGGTTGTCGATGTTCGACACCGCCGTCGCCTTGCTCTGACTGAGCGCGAGCAGGCTCACCTGCGCGGACTTGAACAGGGCCAGGCTGCTGGGGAAGGTGCCCGACTTGAGCGTCGGCAGGCCGTTGTTCGACGGCGTCTCGATGGACTTGTCGAGCAGCCAGTTGACGAAGGCGTGCGCGGCCTGCGCATGCTTGGAGGTGGTGCTGATCCCGATCGGGACGTCCGGTCCCGCCACCGGGCACCACTTGCCGCCGACCTGCTGCGGGAACGGGATGATCGAGATGTCGTCGGTGCTCACCCCGGCGGTTTTCGCGGCCAACTCCAACTGCGGGACCGCCCAGGAGGCGAGGAACATCGTGCCCACCTGGCCCTTGGCGATGAGCGTCTTCGAGTTCTCCCAGTTGGTCGTGGTGGGGTCGCGCTCGACGAGCCCGTCGTGCACAACGTTGTACTCGAGGTTGTACATCGAGTCCAGGTCACTACCGTCGGGCAGCGGCGACCACGGCCCGTTGGTGTCGGCGAGCTGGTTGTTCGCGTTGGGCGAGCAGCTCACCGATCCGAGAGCACCGTTCCAGTTCGTCGGCCAACCGTCGTGGTAGTTGGTGTAGTACGGCACGACCGACGCTTCCTTGGCCTTGATGGCCTGCAGGTCGGCGATGAATTGCGCGGGGGACTTCGGCCAGTTTGCCGTCTTGGTCACGTCGATGCCCGCCTTCGACCACACCGACGAGTTGACGATCATGCCGCTCACGTTGCCGAACGGCGCCAGCCCATAGGTCTGGCCCTTGTAAGCCGTATTGTCGGTCCAGTTGTACTTAGACGCCAATGCCGACGACGAGCCCAGCGACACAAAGTAGCGCGGCAGGTCGACACTCGGCACCGTCGGCGGGATGTCAAGCACGTCCGGCACGGTGCCGCTGTTGAGCTTCGTGACCGTGTCCGGGTTGTAATTGGTGTCGCTCTGCACCGACACGTGCACGTTCGGGTAAACCGTGTTGAACTCGCCGATCCACTTCTTAATCGTGCCGTCATGATCCAGGTCCGTGCGGTGGGTGAGATAGGTGATGTTGCCCGAGACCGACTGCGCCGCCTTCGACCCGGTCGGCAGTGCGGACACGCTCTTGAGCGAACTCGAGCCGCCGCCCCCGGTGCACGCAGACAGAGTCAAGCCGCCCGCTACGACCGCTACCACCCAGGTTCGCTTCATGCGCTGCTCCGATCGGCGACGTCCAGAAAGGGCTCAACTGAAGGGCTTCAGTAAACGGAAAAATTAGGCCGTGGCCAGCAGTGTCGGAACCCGTCCAGTCATCTTGATACCGAATCGTTACTTGGGCGCGTTTCCCCGGCCTGGCGTGAAGAAGTCCGCCTGTGTGCTTCGTTGAGGTGTCGAGCCCCTGCATCTTCGACGCGACGGCCAGGACTACTTAACAGCTTCAGTAAATGAAGGCTTGTCCTCGCGCCGCTTTGGTGCGAAGGTGAACCGCGATGACCGACGACACCGCCGCAATCCAGGCCGAAATCGACGCCGCCGCCGCGACCGGCGGCGGACGCGTCACCCTGCAGGCGGGACGCACCTACTACTGTGGCTCGCTGCGGCTGCGCTCCGGGATCGAGTTGCACCTCGAGCCGGGCAGCCGGCTCGTCGCCGCCGCCCGGATCGACCAGTTCGCCAAGCGTTTCGTGGTCGGCGCGCTCGCGAGCGGGGTGTCGGCCGACAGCTCCGAGGCGACGGCCGCGCTGCTCTGGGCCGAGGACGCCGAGGATGTCTCAGTCACCGGCAGCGGCGTCATCGACGGCTCGGCGCACGCCTATGTACTGGCCGATCGCGGCGACATCTTCCGGATGTCGAACGCGCGCCCGTTCCCGTTGTTCTTCATCGGCTGCCGGCGGGTGACGCTGTCGGGAGTGCGGTTTGTCGACGCGGCACTGTGGACGGTGCGGCTGTCCGGCTGCGACGGCGTGACGATAGTCGGCCTGCGCATCGACAATGACATGCGCGTGCCCAACGCCGACGGCATCGATATCGACCACTGCAGAAGGGTACAGATCATCGGCTGCGACGTGCGCTGTCCCGACGACGGCATCTCCCTCAAGACGACCGACGAGTTCGCACGGTTCGGCGCGTGCGAGGACGTCGTCATCACCGGTTGCACGATCGAGTCGGGCTCGACAGCGGTGACGCTCGGCGTCGACACCGAATGTCCGATCCGCAACGTCGTCGTGAGCTCGTGCGTCATCCGCAACTCCCACCGCGGCGTGTCCGTTTCGGTCGGCTCCGGCCCCGGCGGATCGGTCGAGAACGTCCTCTTCAGCGACCTCGTGATCGAAACCCGCCACGCCGGCGCAGACTGGTGGGGCAGCGGTGAGCCGATCGTCGTGCGGTCCGCGCCGTGGCACGACAAGGCAGGCCCGATCCGCGTCGTGCGGTTCCGCAACATCCTTGCGCGCGCCGAGAACGGCATCCTGCTCTACGCCGGCGGAGGCGGACAGGTCGACGACGTCGTGCTCTGCGGGGTGCGGCTCGAGCTGAACCGCTGGACCGACCATCCCGGTCGGCGCATCGACCTCCGGCCATTCGACCACGCCCCGCGGTCGGCGCAACTGCCCGCCGGGATCGTCGAGGCGGTGCCCGCCGCCGTCCACGTCGAGGGCGTGAGTGACGTTCGGCTAGACGACGTCCGGGTGCGGCGCGGCCCCCAGGCGAGTGAGTTCGGTCCGACACTGCGCGTACTCGCATCCGACCGCGTCACGTGGCGCGGCCTTGTCAGCGACCGCGAGCCGACGGCCGACCTCGTGATCGACGACATCCCAGGACCACTCGAGCCGGAGGGCGCAGTCTGAACTCCAATCCGGTGCGGTCGGTCCACGCAGTACGCTGAGCTGCGCTGGTGCGGCCGCCTGTGCGTCGCTCGCATATGCTCATTCTTTTGCCGCTGATAATGGGTAGTATCTGCGCTTCCCGAAAGACCGAAGCGACGAGCCGCACAGCAGGGCAGCGCGCGCAGCCCTTTTAAGCTCACCGCTGTCGAGGCAGCTCGAAGCTGAGCAGGGCACTGTCGTGGAACCGCGGACAATTCATGCGCACGAGCTCACTGACCTGGGTAGTGGTCTTCGGCACCAAAGTTCCTCCTCCCAGGCGCTAGGCCCATTTGATCAGGTCGTCATCGGGTTGGGCCCGGTGTTCGGTGGTACAACATTCGCTGGCAACTGCCCGCGCGCGTCGGCCCTGGTCACTGCTCGGATCATCCGTGTCCGTGGCCATGAAAAATTACAACTGGGCCGTCGACTTCGGTCGTCGCGGTCGAAGCGGCAAAGTGCCCTGCGCCAAAGCAGCTACAGCAGCTGAAAGTGGCAGTCGAGCTCCATACGTCGGCCCGTGCTGCCGGGACGAAATGCGTCGGTTTGCCGGCGTTCGATCGGGCTTACTTCCGTCGCCCGCAATTTGGCGCGTCGGCCGCTGACGGTGCTCGTGCCCAGTAGGCCGTCACACACCTGTGGATAGGCCGAACACGGGACCCGCGTTCGGTAACCCACGACTGTGCGTGAGCGAGGCCCCGGCCAGCAACCACCCGGAATCAGCGAGCAGTCACTCCATACGGTCTAACCCGTAGCGGCAAGCCCTGGCGCAGTGCGGCGACACCATTGCGCTCATGGAGGACCTCATCGAGGACACGTAAGTCGGGATTCTGGCTTTGCACAAGCGGGGGCTTGTTTCTGCTCTTGCTCCCGAAGAGCCAGGTGCACAGCTCGCCCAGTTCCTTCAGCTTGTTATTCGGAATCGGTCGATGGACTTCATCCGCGGTGGCTCGGACACCGACGAAGCGCTGAATACCGCTGTAATCCAAACCCGTGTACAAGTGGGAAAAGGAAAAGTGCTCCTTAAAGCGGTCCGACCGCTGCCACACATCAGCCTGTTCGGCCTGTTCCACGACCATCAGCGCGCGATAAAAACGCTGTACCGTCGAGTGTTGGTCGCCGATACGTCGCGCGATCTCCTCGAGCGGAACACCGACGTCATTATGCACCCACGCGATGTAGGACGCCTTGCTGGCCGATCGCCACGCTTGCGGGCCGTTGACGTGCTTAAATCCGATGTACTGCCAGAGATTAGTCCGAGTAGCACGAATCACCGGTACCGACTCAAGTCGATCTTTCTCAGATTTGCTCAACTTGGGCAGCGTGCCGGCGCTAAGCCGCATCTCACCGATAAGCGCCTTTACCGCAGCCAGCCGACGGTTACCTTCGACAACGACGCTTTCGTCGCTCTCGATGGTCACGAAGAGAGGTTCGTAGTCGAAGTAGCCGTTCGCCGCAATCGACGCCGCGACCTCACTGACGGCCTCGGGCAACGCCATCCGCCCTCGAACCTCGCCGCACTCACCCCGACCCGCTAGACGGCCAACAGGTTCGTCAGGTTCGACACCGCCAGTAACGCGAACGGCAACGGCGCCGCCCCAGCCGATCCGTCAACGTCAGCACCACCGCGGTGAGCAAACACCGTCGTGCCTAGGCTCAACCCCAATCGTGGTGAAGATCCCCAGAGCGGTAATCAGCAGAAACAGCCGCCCCGTCGAACCGCGGGCCCCCTTGGCGCAGACACCGGCCGCCGAACTAAACACACCGGCCCTGTCCGCCGGCTCGGCCAGCACCGGAGCGCGACCAGAACGCCATGTCGGCCCACCACGGGTCAACGCCACATCCGCGCATCCGAGGCGGGCAAGGCGCCGGTCAGCACCGAGAAACCCCACCGACCAAAAGCAGCAGCCACATACGGGCAGCATGCCAGTCATACCCGGGCACCAAGCCTCAACCACACCAACCACACCAGCCACACCCGCCACACGGCTTTGAAAATCATCATCCAGTTAATGTCTGATGTCCCCGAGGTTGGGACTATCTCGTTAACGGTGTTTCCGGCGGTCTATCAGTAGGTCTCAGCGGCCGGGAATCGGTCGCTGAAGGTGATGGCGAATGCATTGAG
>JAABUS010001837.1_pt1 | contig 43397 bp, 43 predicted proteins | sample 5560161 | NCBI WGS metagenome assembly JAABUS01 (sample SAMN10711885, study PRJNA513376) | rock metagenome | isolation source: Antarctica rocks | place: Antarctica: Victoria Land, Trio Nunatak nord | collected 2016-01-04
TTATAGTGTACTCGTCGACAGACTCCAAAAGAGAAGATGCCTTCAAGCTCGGGGCGGATGAGTTTTATACCACCAAAGGCGTGGAAAAGCTGGAACTTCCTGGGGTTGCAGAGGGAAAAAGGGAGGGCGTGAATTGCATGATCTTTACGACGACTGAGGTGCCAGATTTGAAGACGTTCCTTCCTGCTTTGGCGCCACAGGCGTGGGTTATTCCTCTGACGGCGCAGATGAAGGATCTAGCTATACCGTACGTACCTCTAAGCTTTTACATTTTGGAGTGTCCTTGAGAACAACTCTTGACGGTTCTGATCTTACAGGTATATCCCCTTCCTTGTCGGCGGCTACAAACTCACGTAAGTCAATTTATCGCCCTGTGATATTTTGTTCCTCAACAAGACTTCAATTGACCATTTTCTCAACAACTCAGGTTCGGAGCCGGTGCAGCTCGTCAAAACACCGTCAGAATGCTTGAATTTGCGGCAAAGCACAACATCCACCCTTGGGTCGAGGAGTTCCCAATGACTGAGGAAGGTTTGAACAAGGCTTTTGACCGTCTTGAGAGCGGCAAAATGAGGTACCGTGCCATTGCTGTTGCTCAGTAGAGCACTATCATAATTAGTAAAGAGGTGCCATCTTAAGCTTTTCCCAATTCATTAGCTGTGCATTTGCGAAGATCATGATGTCAAAACTATATGAGTGTCACAGATCACCACAAGGTCAAGTCCGCAAACAATGACCAGTCTTCGTAGAGAAGACTACCTACCAACATAATTGACAGCCTTGCCATATCGCTGCGAGAGATTATGTATCAGTCCCTCAACATGGCGGAATCAACAAATAGTTGCATTAACGTTTTGGAGAAAAAAAGAAAACGTTATCTTGAATTTTGATCAATCTTCGAATCTTGAATGATTCAGGCTAAATAGAGCCAGGAAATTTTGAACTGATAGTACATAGCACGGCATTTGATTACTCTGTGCTCTTGCTGAGAGTGTGAACAGAAATGAACGAAGAATTCGTTAATTCGAACCTACAGGTGCACCATCAGCCCTGCCAGTGAATGCTGAGGCACGTGAGGCAACAATTGGCTTCTTCCGTGTTACTAAGCCAAAACGCAGCGACGGGAGGATATGTAATTCAGAAATAGACAGCCATACGACGAGGCGGTCCATATAACTGTGTCTTACTGTCACAGCGAGATGCCATGGAGGCGCTCCGCTGCTCCCTATGCAATGAGCAAAGCGTGTAACCTCTTAACGGACCGCTCTTCCTCCTAAAAGCCACTGAGCTCACCAACAACTATCTCTCGCAATGAACGGCCACGGGCGACAATTCTCGTATTCGTCCCAGAGCGACTCCCGATATGGTGCTGGGCCTATTTCTCAGGTGCAGCCCTCATCGGCGGTACTCCTGGATGGATATCGGGGCTCACTCGAAAGCTCCAACGAAGATCACCCGCGTTTCAACCCTGTGAGTGCACCACTTACAAAAGACCTGGGTACTTCTGACTATCTACGTAGCTCAACAAAGTGCATCCGCGAAGTTCACCGCTGCTCGACTCGAACGACCCTGTCTCGATGCACCTGCTTATGGAAACGGCAATGGGTGACAGCCAGCAGTATGAAGTCCTGTCCTTTGAGGAAATAGACGACCTTAAAAAGGAGCTTTCACTTCTTGATACTCGGATTGATGCGACCAAGCGCAAACTAGTCCTCGAAAGCAAGCTCCGCGATGCAGCGCAGTCTCTCAACCGGCTGTACTCACCCAATACTAGCCGGGAGAGTACGGCGAACGGAACCAAGGACTCCCCCAAAAGGCATCGAAGAAGCATAATGGGTAGTAGAGGTGGTAGTGTTGATCTTTTAAATAAGACGGACGATGAAATGGCTTCCAGCGCGAGGAAGTGCGAAGCTCTGGCCCAAGAGCTGTGGAAGCTGGAGAAACGGGCACAGGATCTACAGAAGCGATTACTGGAACACACCGCTGGGGTTCTACAGATGACCCACAAGGGTTTCTTGAAGAACGACATGCCACCTCACACACCTGAAAGCTTACCGGATTTCCTCAACGGCCGTGACGGTTCTCGTCAAATCAATCTAGCTCATGATTTCGATGATCTCAGTTTCTACCGGACTCTTGACGGTATGCTAGAAATTGGAGATGCTCAGACTAACGGCCGGAGCGACACTTTTGCACAGCAGACGCAAACGATTCTAGAGACGGAAAGAAAACTTGAGGAGCTCAATCAGCACTTGAGAGAATCAATCGCCCAATCCGCAACACTACGTCAGCCAATGCCAGCCCCTCCAGTCCGAACTCACGAAGACGAGGGGGCAGAATTTGCGCTTCAAGACCAATTGAGTTACCTCGAGAAGGGTCTCGAGGCCATCCAGCAGGATCGGAATGTCATATCGGAAAATGCTAAGCAATCGGCATATGCTATAGAGGAGAGACTAGAGGACCTCAACAGTCAGCTTCATGGTATCATATCCCGGAGTGGCAAGGAACAGAATGCAGGATATCCTTTGCCTCCTCAAGTCTCAGGCCAAAGCACAAAAGAACAAATAGGCTACCTCGAGAACGGGCTGGATACCTTAGAGCAGAGTGTTCAACGTTTTATGGAAGATGGACAAGCCATGTCATCTAGAGCCGTTGGTCACGAAGAAAAAGCAGAGCAATTCGAAACTACCCTTTTAGGGTTGTGGGACATATTGATTGCAGGGGAAGAAGACTCCAGGCGAAGAACCCAGCAAAACGGCCAAGTCCAGCAAGCCGTACCTCACGAAAAATTTTCCTTGCAATCCTTTTCTGCTAAGGTTCAATCTCTTCACATCCGAGTCACCGAGTTGCAGGATCAAAAGGAGATTCTGAAACGGCAGGTCCAGCAGCAAAGAGACCTGAATAGCAAATCTGATGCCCAGAAGGATGCGCAGGTTTCGGAGCAGACCATGGCTCTTGAGCAGGCAAAGAAGGAGTTTGAAGCGAAAGACAAAGAAGCTAACGAGACCAAGGACGAGTTGGCGCTTCTTACGGAGCGGTTTGACGCGTCAAGGCAGGAAGCTGCTTTGCAAGAACATCACGTCCTTAAAGAGGCGGAGGAGCGTTTTCATGCCGAGCTGCAAGCCAAGCAACAAGAAATTGAGAAACTTGAGGCTGAAATTGCAGGTCTAGGTGCAGATCATAAAGGCAGATTAGAAGAATCTGATCAGCGGATTCAGGATCTTTTTGCCGATATAGCAGTACTTAAAGAAGCCAAAGCACATCAAGAAGTGAACGAGGAGAGTCTTAGGCAAGCTATCGAGGCCAAGACTCAAGAAGCCGAGAAAGCCCAGAACGAAATGAAAGATTTGGAGGGTGAGATGGTTCGCCTGCAAACAGAGGTCACCATTGCAAGAGCTGAGCTTGACGGAGCTTACGGCACAAGGGCCCAACGAGCGGCTGAGGGGATACCAAACCCTGCCATGCAACAAGAACTTGAAGAGCTTAATGAACGTAACACATCTTTATTTAGTGAACTATCAGCACTCAAGGCGCAGAACGACACAGTCAGCGGCAAGCATGCGGAGATGGCACAGAGAGTGCAAGCTCTACAACGCGAGCTTTTTGAGACCATTAGCGAATATGAGGTGATGACTAAGGCCAGCATTGAGTTTGAGAAAGAACGAGACCAGCTTGAGAGCTACGTTGACAGCTTACGAGATCGATGTGAGGCCCTCGAAGGTCAGCTGAGTGAGGAGAAGCTGCGCTGGCTTGGCACGCAAAGTCCAGGTTCTGCTGGCAGAGAAGGAATGGTTCCAGGAACTACAAGCACGAGTGTACTGAAGAACGAATTCAAAAAGATGATGAGAGAGACCAGGGCGGAGAACATGAAGGCTTTAAGGGTGAGTAGCGTCATTGTATGCTGCATCATGGAGAGGCTAACGGCAGAATTAGGCTGAGCAAGACGAACGCCGAAAGTTGGAAGCGCTCGTTCGCACCTTAAAACGAGACCAGTCCACAGGGAAATCTTCTTTGAGCCAGAGTATGACCGCACACTGAGATTATATGAGCCACCGAGATGCTGCGATGGTCTTTTCGGAAGGCTTTCGAAACAGCCGTTAAAGCTTTTATCACGACGCTTGTTACTTGCCGGGCATGTGCCGGTATCAGATTTTGCATTTCGATTGGAGTCTGCGGGGAGCTTCAGAGGTTCTGTTACACTAATTCTGCGTAGTAGAGTACACCATGTCTGACTGGATAGAAAGGGGAACATGCCAGCCTTTCTGTATACTACTCATGAATTGGAAGTACATATTGACATTAGTGGGGTGTAACGAGTACCAAACGAAAACGGCACGCCATAACTACTTGCTGGACTGAAAATGGGATTGGAGTCTACATTGTATTCAACGACGGTTACGGAAAAGAACATGAAAAGCCTGGTTACACCTACTGGGACAGGAGGTCTGATAGCCCCGAAGACAAAGAAAGTCTAGTGCATGATCGGTTTTCTCCATTGTATCGATTAGTCATTCATAAAACTTTTCTCACGGAAGTTGTCGTTGTCGACTAGTCCCGTCACTCAGTGCAACTTCCAGATCAGGAATCAACGAGCCACATGCTTTCAACTCACTCGCATCACCTAAGGTACTGTACTCTCGCTTACGTCTGGCCCCATGAGCTTCCACGCCTCACGGCATTAGCATTGCTACCATAAACGCTGTAGGATTACTTCGAGCATCATTTCCCACGCATCTCAATGAATCGATCACGGACACCACCGCCTCGCTCTCGCCCTCCCCTCGAAGACACCACCAATTCCCCCCATAACCGCACTCCTTCTCCACCATCACCACCCTACGTGGACGCCAGATCCTACCCTAAGCTCCGCCGCAAAGTCTCCCTTCGCGCCTTTCATCCCCATGTCGACTCCTCGGAAGAAATCCCTAGTACCCACAGCTCCATCTACGAAGCCTCCCTCGTCCCATCCAACGAGTGGATCCCTCCCACCAACATTGAAACCATCGCCGCAACTGGCGACTGGGATTCCTCCTGTGTGGAGCTCAAGAAACCTCCTAAACGCCGTCTCCTTCCCAGAAAGACGCACTTGGCTCCGCCTTCGGCTACAACATCAACCACGAGAAAGATTCTGAATGTCCACTACCCGCACTATTTGGAGACAATCACGGAACAACGCTCCTTCGCTACCCTCCGCTCTTCCCTCTCCCTCAGATCCATTCGCAAGCAATCATTTTCGCTCCCCACCCATCACCTACCTACCCTCCCCTCACCAACAGCCTCCCGATCTCCCTCGCCCACACCTCTCACCACTATACCTCGCACAAATCATCCAATGAACCCAGCACCCCACCGCTCCCCCACACCTACTGGCCTACCCACGTTCAACACGCCTGAAGCAGCAAACTACCGCTTACCCGCTCCAAGACTAAGATTCCGAGACTATTTCAGGCCGATGGGGGAAGGAGAGACAGAGTGGAGGCGGCAGACGATGGGGCTGCCAAGAGGGGTTGTTATGAGAGGGGAAGGCGGGATATTGGTCTGTGGCCGGTTCAGGCCCAACGTGGGAAGGGTGTGGGAGAGGCATCCGTGGGTTAGAGGCGAGGGAGGGGGCCTGGGTGGGAAGGGGCAGAGAGGAGCCGAGGTGGCGCAGCAGCAGACCACGCAGACTTCGCCGGACGAGATACAGGGAGGAGTAGAGGCAGAGCGACAGGCTGCAGAGGGCGCAGACAGCAAGTGGAAGAAGTTCTGGGAGGTTACGTGTTTCGTTTGCTGTGGGATTGAGGAGGCAGATTGCGGTGAGGAACGAGTGCGGATGGTCAATCATCGGGAGGTGCAGGCGGTGAATGTGAGACCGGTGGTTTGCGGTCCATTCTTCTAAACCGTCCATGGGGGCTAAAGATGTCGTGGGAGCTCTGGAACGGCGTTAGGTGGCTGTATGAAATTGCGTTGGGAATACTGGCATGGATTGGCTTAGATTAGTCTTCTGAAGCGTAGACGGCAGCGGCTCGGTGCGCTGTATCTCTTGAGGCATGGAGGGCTTGGGGGCCCTCGTCCGGAAAGCTTAGATTCATTAGGGGCGTGGGTGTTTGGTGCTTCTTGGTTAGATTGCTGTCAGGAGCAGCTAGATTGGCTTACGATTCGAGTATGGGAAAATTAGCGATCGTGAAGCCACCTCGTGCTTCAGTTGTCAGGACATGGATGACTATACTCTCAACCCTAACCCAATCCCATACCTCAAATCTCGGAACGTTGCAAGATCTACATATAACTTCCCTATTACTGACGCCGGCGCTATGCCAAAATGGTGCAGACCGATCGCCCAATGGAGCCTCCCTCAAACGTTACTTTCAACCCCCGTCTCTCTCCTCCCCCTCCCCCAACGCCTTCCGATACTCCCCGATCGCCACCTCAATCGCCCTCACCGTCGGCCCCAGCAGCTGCTGCACCACTTTTGCCCCACCCCCAATACTTTCGAAATCATACCGCACCTTCCTGCCCGTCTTCTCATACCGCTCTTTGATCTGCCGCTTCACCCTCTCCACCTCCTTCGCTCTCTCCGCCTCGGCGTCCTCAGCAACCGCGTTGATGCGGTCCATGGCTCGGTTGAGGGTCTCAACGAGGTTGAATACGGAGTCAGCGCGGGAGGGCGCGCCGGAGAGGAAGGCGGACCAGAAGTGGGAGAGGAATTCGGTGGTGGTGGCGTGGGTGAGGGTGAGGCGGTCGTGGATTTGGGGGGGGAGGGGCGTGGTGCTGGAGATCGTGGTGGAGGTGGAGGAGGTTTGGTGTTGCTGGAGGGAGATCGCGGTGAGGATTTGGGATGTTGCGGCTGAGAGGGCGGAGTGCGCGCCGATGTGGGGGGGTTTGCTGGGGTGGGATTCCGAGTCGGAGTCGTCGGAGTCGCTGTCGGGGTCGAAGCCGATGGCGGTTTCGAGGTTGAGGTCTGGGCTGTTTGCGTCCGAGAGGTTGCTCTGGAGGAGGTGGAGAACTTGGGCGGGGTCTTGGCGGGCGTAGAGGAGGGCGTCAGCAGAGACGCCGTTTTGTTTGTCCGAAGAGAAAAAGCGGGATTGGTCCCTGATGTTGAGGATGATGCGGTTTTCTTCGGCGTCGCCGCGGAGATCTTGCAGCGCGAGGGAATTGTACGTTTCTTCGTCGACGCCGATGGGGAGAGAGGGGTCGATGTCGTTGGGGGCGACGTGGGACATGATTTTCTCACTTAGGGCATTGAGGGTGCGAATTATGGGAACGCGATCTATGGAGGTGGGGCGCATGGTGAGGTCTGGGGCGTTGCCTTTGCGCTGGCTGTGGTTTTCTTCGTTGCCTTCAATGTCGATGATGTGGGGGACATGGGAGGCCATGAGGCGTTTGGCTCGCTCGGTGTCTTCGTCATCCTGGAGGTATTTGTCGAGAGTTGGGTCTGTGGGATCACTTTCGGTGATTTTTTCGCCTTTCAGCTTCTTGAACAGTCTGCTTTGGAAGAATCTCTCCCAAAACGAGCTTTCGCTGAGCTTGGGAACGTTTTCGTCATAGACACGTTTGACCAGAGAATGTTGGTTGAAGATTAATTGAATTTGTTCTTTTGATATTGTAAGTCTCATGGTGCCATCTACAGTCACCGGCTTTACACTCGAAAGTACATTGTAAGCACCTCTGGTTTGGTTCTTCTCAATGGCGTGTGCACGTAGTAGATGGATTCTTGTAGACCAAAATTGTGCTGTAAATTGAGAACTCCTGATTGCTTCTGGCTTTGTCCGTATAGATTCCATGAACGTTTTCGAAAGCGAAGGACTCGCCTTCAGTAGAGAATGCTGTAGTTCAACGTCTGACTTGAGTCTCTCATCATCATAGAAGGCGGTGATATCTCCACCAGCTTGGGGCGTGGATGATACTGCACTGGCAATAGCCATAGCAGCTGAGGAGGCCCCTCCACCTGGGGCAGCCAGTGGAGCACCTCCAGCTTTTGCCGACTGTATGATTCTGCTAAGAGCATCTTTGATGGCATCTGCCTCAGCCCTTGCAGTCGTGGGCGATGTAAACGAAAAGACATGTGTTTCTGGTTCGGAACTCCCCGGTGCCAAAGCAAGAATCTTGAGCATTACCTTGGGGCTACTGGCAGGCGTCTGCTGGAGATCTGACAATCACTCAATTCTGAGCAATATACAAGTTTATGTGACCTCATAACTCACTGGTAATGCTGGACACAGACAGCGTCAAGGCAGGCTTGGACCCCGGCGGAGCCACTGGGGTCCAAGAAACAGAGTGACTGTCCTTGGAAAGAGCGAGGGTGCCATCTTTTTTCTTATAGGCGGCAGAGCCTCGTGGTGGTGCCATGAGAGAGCAGTTAGTCACAAAGGATCCCAGCAGGGTACATATGGACGAATGTGGATTAGCGCGGATTATCTAGCGGCAGCGGAACACGGAATAAGCGGAGCGGAATCCGGGGTTGGCGGTGCGGCTTTTTACATCCAAGCTTGTCAGTTAGAGTAACCTCAAAGCAAACGGTCACAAGCGTCAGCTTTGACTGAAGTTCTCGTAGATGTTACTCTTTACCCACCTAGGTTCTCTTTGAGCTAAGTTCTCCCCCCTCGGGATGCTCAGGACATCTGTTCGTGGCTCGAGCAGCCGCCTCTTACGAGGTAGCTGCTCTCAATACCGTTCAGCATGTACAGCTGGTGCTCTCAAAACCTCTACCCTCACACCAACGCGTTTTACTAAGCCTCCGGTGGCTTTGCAACGGTTTCAGCAGCGATCCTACGCCGCGGCTGCGGAAGACACCAATAAAGGAGTGGTAGGCGCCCTACGATCCAAACCTGGCAAAGTTTACATCTGAGCTAAGATTCGCGCATGTAGGACCCAAATGACTCCTTCCTGCAAGGTAATACAGCGAACTACATAGATGAAATGTACATGGAGTGGAAACATGACCCAACGAGCGTACACATCTCATGGCAGGTCTACTTTCGAAACATGGAGAGTGGCAATATGCCCATGTCACAAGCGTTTCAACCTCCACCTACAATTGTCCCAACTCCTGCTGGTGGTGTGCCTCAGCACATGCCTGGCGTTGGTTATGCTACGGGTCAGGGCCATGACGTCACAAACCATTTGAAGGTCCAGCTTTTGGTGAGGGCATATCAAGCACGTGGGCACCACAAGGCCAAGACAGATCCGCTGGGTATTCGTGGGGAAGCAGAACATTTTGGATATCACAAGCCTAAGGAGTTGGAACTTGACCATTATCAGTTCTCGGAAAAGGATCTTAACACGGAATACAGCCTTGGGCCTGGAATTCTCCCCCGCTTCAAGACCGAAGGACGAGAGAAGATGACTCTGCGTGAGATCATCGGTGTTTGCGAGAGACTGTACTGTGGAGCATACGGCGTGGAGTACATCCATATCCCGGACAAGGCGCAATGTGATTGGATCCGCAATCGCATCGAAGTCCCCAATCCATACAGATACTCCGTGGATGATAAACGTAGGATATTAGATCGCCTAATTTGGAGCTCAAGTTTTGAATCATTCCTCGCAACCAAGTACCCTAATGACAAAAGATTTGGGCTTGAAGGTGCTGAGACGTTGATTCCTGGAATGAAATCTCTCATCGATCGAAGTGTAGACTACGGGGTCAAAGACATTGTCATTGGAATGCCCCATCGTGGGAGACTCAACGTACTTAGCAACGTCGTACGAAAGCCGAACGAATCTATTTTCAGCGAATTTGGAGGTTCTGCGGAACCGTCCGATGAAGGATCCGGAGATGTTAAATATCATTTGGGCATGAACTTCGAGCGTCCCACTCCTTCGGGCAAACGTGTACAACTTTCCCTTGTTGCAAACCCATCTCATCTTGAGGCGGAAGATCCTGTTGTGCTGGGTAAAACAAGAGCTATTCAGCATTACAACCATGATGAAAAGGAGTTCACTTCGGCGATGGGAGTCTTGCTGCATGGCGATGCTGCCTTCGCCGCTCAGGGTATCGTATACGAGACGATGGGATTTCATGCGCTGCCAGCGTACTCCACCGGCGGAACTATCCACCTTATTGTAAACAATCAGGTCGGGTTCACGACGGATCCACGTTTCGCTCGGTCAACTCCCTACTGTTCGGATATTGCAAAAGCTATTGATGCCCCTGTCTTTCATGTCAATGGTGACGATGTAGAAGCTGTAAATTTTGTGTGCCAAGTCGCCGCCGATTGGCGTGCCGAATTCAAGAAGGATGTTGTTATAGACATCGTATGCTATAGGAAGCAGGGACACAATGAGACTGACCAACCTTCATTTACCCAGCCACTAATGTATAAGCGCATCGCTCAACAGGAGTCGGCTCTCAAGAAGTATGAAGACAGACTTCTAAAGGACGAGTCATTCACAAAAGATGATATTGAGGAGCACAAGAAATGGGTCTGGGGCATGTTGACTAGGAGTTTTGATTCAAGCAAGGACTATCAGCCGACCTCCAAAGAATGGTTGACATCGGCATGGAATGGGTTCAAATCGCCTAAAGAACTCGCCACCGAGGTCTTGCCACATTTGCCCACTGGCGTTTCTTCAGAGAGACTTAAGCACATTGGCAGTGTGATAGGTGGCGCACCGGAGGGCTTCCACGTACATAAAAACCTTACGCGAATTCTAGCCAACAGGAAGAAGGCTGTAGATGAGGGCAAGTCGATCGATTGGTCTACTGCTGAAGCACTTGCATTCGGTACACTCTGCGAAGAGGGCCACCATGTTAGAGTATCAGGGCAAGATGTGGAGAGAGGCACATTTTCTCAGCGTCATGCCGTGGTGCATGACCAGGAGAATGAAGAAACTTACACACCTTTGAAGCATATTTCCGACAATCAGGCGAGCTTCGTCATCACCAATTCGTCATTGAGCGAATTCGGAGTGTAAGTAGTATATTGTGAAAGTGATTCATTGCTTCATTGCTTCCTGCTAATATAATTTCATAGTCTGGGCTTTGAATACGGCTACTCGCTCTCGTCGCCAAATGCACTTGTGATATGGGAAGCACAGTTTGGAGATTTTGCCAACAACGCCCAATGCATCATCGATCAATTCATAGCCTCCGGAGAGGTGAAATGGCTCCAGCGAAGCGGTCTCGTTCTGTCGCTTCCCCACGGTTACGATGGCCAGGGCCCAGAGCACTCCTCTGGCAGAATGGAGCGGTACTTGCAACTTTGTAATGAAGATCCTAGGATCTTCCCGTCACCGGACAAGCTTGAACGCCAACATCAAGACTGCAACATGCAAATAGCATACTTGACCACACCATCCAATCTTTTCCATATACTCCGTCGGCAAATGAACCGCCAGTTCAGAAAACGTAAGGCCCCGCCGCTCGCTCACCTACCCTAACAACACTAATACCCTTCTCCCTCTACAGCACTCATCCTCTTCTTCTCTAAATCCCTCCTCCGTCACCCCCTCGCCCGCTCCCCCATCGAAGACTTCACCGGCGACTCCCACTTCGAATGGATCCTCCCCGACCCAGAACACCACAACAATACCATCGCCCCTCCGGAAGAAATCGACCGCGTCATCCTCTGCACCGGCCAAGCCTATGTGCAGCTCCACAAACATCGCGCCCAGCACAAACTCAATAACGTCGCCATCACCCGCATCGAGCAGCTCAACCCCTTCCCCTGGGCCCAGCTAAAAGAAAACTTGGATATGTACAAGAACGCCAAGACGATCGTTTGGTGCCAGGAGGAGCCGCTGAATGCGGGCGCGTGGAGCTTCACGCAACCGCGGATTGAGACGCTGTTGAATGAGACCGTGCATCATAGCAGGAAGCATGTCATGTATGCGGGCAGGAACCCGAGTGCGAGTGTGGCGACAGGGTTGAAGGCGAGTCATATGAAGGAGGAGATGGATTTGTTGGAGGATGCGTTTACTGTTATGCAGGGGAAGCTGAAGGGTGAGTGAGTGGGGGTGGGGAGGTAGGTGGGTGGGTTGAATTAAAGGGGGGTTAAAGTGGAGGCTGAGTGAAGGGGAATGGAATAGGAAGGAGGGGTTGGGAAAATGTATATACATAAGACATGAGGGGTGTACTTTTATGCTTAGCAAAACGCGGCTTTTTCGGTTTCACCAACGTTCTCATCAATGGGTGTTTGCAGTAGGTAGAGAAGCAGTAATTACTTTCCGAATATATCTGCTAACCAGACATCTGACACCGCATTCTCCATCTATTCTCAACCAAAAGACAGAATCGGGGTTTCAATCAATACTCCCTCCACTCGCTCTCCCACCCCAACCTCTTCATCACTTCTTTCATCCCTCCATTCTCCAAAACCCCCCATCCCTCTCCCACCATGCTGTCAGACCCATCCCCTCCCTACTAAAGATTTCTCAGTTGGCCCGGATCTGGGAGAGGAATTGCAGATGTCAGTGTTGTTTTTTGCTGGGATGGTGAAGTTTGTGGGGGTCCGAGGGAATCTATAGCCCGTGGTAGACGTTGCTCTCAATTGGATTTTTAAATTAGGCATGATGTGTATCGGATGAGAAGGATTGATGCCGTTTCTAATATTTCTGGGGAGGGGCGGGCGTGGGTTTTCTGGAGCCTGTCGTTCCTTCCCCTGGTGTGAGGGTCTCTGGCAGATTGCTCGTTGCTCTTGGATTACGATTCCAGTGGCTTTGACCGTATCCCCGGTTTTCCCTCGTTGCGGTCCTTTTGAGTAGGGCTAGAGGTGTCTGGGGATTCGTGGGTTTATCCTCCCCGCGACTGTGGATATCGTTGTAGGCGGGTGATGAGGAAGTAAAGTAAGAGGGAGGGTTGAGATATTGTATCCGAGATTCCGAATTTCTGATCCGGTCCTGTTGGAGGTATTTCAGGTTGAAAATCCACCCATGGTGAGACCACCGGATTTGGCTGGTGTGTGATGTGCCAGGCCATACTTGATCAGTACGGTACACCGCCTATGACGGGTGGACGTAGTATCTGGAACGTCAAGCTCCGGACTTATATCCAAGTTCTTCAGATACCCTCAACCAAGCCTTCTAGTTCTTGCGCTAATTCTGGGAACTTTGCAGCTAGCTCTGTAATACTCTCAGCTGCTCTTCCCAGCCTCTGCTGGCTGCTTGACTCAATCCTCTCCACCTCCTCTGCCGCAACCCTGATTCGATCACTCCACCTCGCCTCCCAAATATCCTCGATTGCATTTCTCGCCTTTACAATCGCTTTCTCGTGCTCCTCCCTCAACGCCGCGGCCTCTGTCGCAGCCGCCTCCCGGCTCTTCTCCACTTCGCGCCTTACAGCTTTGTACTCTTTACGATAGGTGTGGTCGATTTCATTGCGGGTAGCCGCGAGCTGTTGTTCGTGTTCTTTTTGCAGGAGCTCGATACGTTCTTGTGCGTCATTGAGAGAGGTACGCAGTGCGGACATTCCTTGGGAATAAGATTGAGTGAGGAGGGAGAGTTCGCGGGCATGGGATTCATCGAGGGAGCGGATGATGCGGGTGTAATGGTCACTTAAGGCATTTTCAGAGTCGGAGGGCGGTGTGGTCGTTGGAAGTACATTCTCTTCGGCGACTGGGGTGGATGACCGTGTCCGTGAGAGATTTTCGTCCTCAGCGCTAGGAGGCTGCGAAATGTCCATTCCTTCTCGATCATCGTAGGGAGGCGCAGGTTCTTCGCATGAGAGGATTGATCCTGGGCGAGCCCTACTAGCAACCGAGTTGAGCCTGCCGAGAACTCCATCGATGTTGGGGTGCTCTTCGTGGGCCGAGGTGGAGAAGCTGAATTTCGTCCCTGTAGAAATCACACTGGAGGCGCGCGAGCGAAGGGATCCAGCTTCAGCTTCCCAGTGCTGGTCTAAGACCATACGATAATTAGCCATCTCTAGCAGTCCTGGGTAGAGGGGTTAATGGCCAATGTGGTTTTGGTTGAAAGCTTCTCACATCGGACTCCGTCGATCAGCAGCATTGGCGCTTTCTGAGTCTTAGACGAAGAAGCTAAAGCCTCTTTCTCTTTCACCTGATGCCGTACTGAACGAAGTATCAATGAGTCACCGTCACTTTATTGACAGCGCAAGGCTGTGCGAAGGTGGTCGAACTCGAGATGGACGACAGGCAGCAGGTCTGTAAGCGAGTGGCCGATCTCTTTCCATGTTTGGCCGTCGTATATCTTCGTATTCTGTAACAGTACACGGAGACTTGGATATGTGTAGCAAATAGATATACTTTATGGTTGGATGTGTCTCATCTCGGGTTCTTTTGTGAACCAAAGTAATTATCGCCTGTTTCTGCAAGCATAATTTACCTAAAGCCTCCCAATTTTAAAGAGCTAGCTGAGTACGAAGTAGCCGAATCAGCTAACTCGCTGAGGCAGATCCAGTACCTTTCTGTATGGTGTATGCTCTGTCCAACCATAGGACCTCAATTCATCCCACTCATGACCAGTCCATCTTGTCTTCACCCTCAACCTTACCCATCCATCCACTATTGCCAGGCTTTCCATAGCCATGAAGCTCACTACTGCCTCCGCGACTTCCACGACCTCCGCGACCTTCATACCCTCTATGACTCCCGCCGTATTCTTCATTCCCACTAGATTCACGTCTTTCGCCATAACCTCCTCTGCCCCTTCCTCCGCGGCCTCTATATCCATCGTACGTATGCCCGCCCCCGTACCCTTCATGTCCACCATGCTCTCCCCGCCCCGCATATCCCCAAGCCCCTGGCTCCCGGCCTTCCTGAGCGTCCACCTTCGCCTCCTCATCGATCAACTCACAAAGGTCTCGTCCGCAGCTTGGTTCGATTTCCTGTCCATCTTTGCCCACTAGAACTGCCTGTTCCTCGTTCAGCGCGTTCTTCAGGTGCCCAGTGCGGTTGAACGGCGTGTCGTTGATTATGATCCACCGGATGTGGAAGGGTGGCGAAGCTTTCCAGATGAGGGGTTTAGACCAGCTGGGTGGAGGGTTATCTTCGCTCGGGGCTGAAGTCATTCGTGCCTGCTTGGTAGAAGAAGTATGAGGAGAGCTGCTTGAAAGGACAGAACGATATATTGGTGTAATAGAGAAACTCGAAGAGGATTTGCTATATCGAACGATGTTTGCAGGGGGAGAATATGAAATAAAGTCTCTTGATAATGTGGTCTAGTATAGTGTGAAGTAGGGGACAAAGACTTACGTAGCCCTGAAACGCCTTGCTCAGGTTGATCGAGAAGAACAAGATAACGTTGCGACAGGTATTGTACGCTTCGGTGAGAATGGCGGTGTTCTTTGGTTGAGTTGCCCAGATGCACTATAATAACAATACACGGTAATATTAATCATCAAGAACAGCATGTGATGGATGAAGTCAGGAGTAACCTAAATTGCCTCAACTTACATCACGTTGTGCGGTCTCTACGTTATCAGAAGTCCAGCTTTTAATCATAAAGTACCTCGAATCTGTGGTTATAAACTCTGGTCAGCAAGGAAATCGAGCAAGTAGGAGAAAGGGACGAATCTTGGTCCAGCGGCGAGACTGACCACCTGCTTGGAGGTTCAAAGAGGCACTGCCAAATTCCTCTACACCATGATTTCCTTCACTGTACCTATACGGCTTGTGACCGCCACGAGTGTTGTTATAATACCCACCCCGGCCACCCCTACCACGTCCTCGATAATTGCTGTTAGGAGCGCTTTGATGGTAATTTGCATTTGGTCGATAGCTATTCCAGCGTGGGTTGTATTCGGCACTGAAATTACCCTGTTCGTCCTGAGATTGTGTCTCGTATCCCCTCTGATTTTTATTGTTCTCATGGAACTCTTGCTCAGATCTCGTGTTTGCTATCTCAAATCGGGTGGGTGAGGTAGGATGCTCTCTGTGTCGAGGTACAGGTGTCAAGCTCCTACGCCGAGCCTGTGGCGATCGGCTTCTCTCACGAAAGTCTGTTGGATATTGTCTATCATCTGCCGAGATTCGATCTTCCAAAGCATTTGGTCCTCTTCTGAGGATGGCAGGGCTCAGCTGTTGTTCAGATTGACTGGAAACTCCACTGGAGTCAAGCCGTGGCATTTTAGGCTGAGCATGCCTCGACGCCAGATCATCGTCTGCATGCGCTCTTTTTGATTTTCGTGGTGACGATAAGGTTTCACGATTGGCGGAGTTCTTGATCTTTATACCTAGATCATCATGACCTCCCCGCTGGGGAGCAGGTGGGGGTGGCATGGCAATAGTGGACGAGATGCGAAGATTCTTGGGAGACGCGATGCTCCGAGACGCGGTCGCTTCACTGCTCTCCTGAGATAGAACTGATGGTGTCCGGATACCAAGCTGTTCAGCTTGGCGTTGGAGCTCCGCTCGGTGAGCATCAGTAGCTTTCATTTCTCTAAAAAGGGTAAGACGTTGATTGCGCAGTTGAAGGTCATAATAATTAGTTAGTTCAAGCCAGTCTTTTAGATCTTCGGTGCTCTCCACAGCATGTTTGCCACTTTCGGCTTTTAATTCACGTCGTGTCTCTTTTCTGGGCTGTCTATTGTCCAAAGTCTGATTAGGATGGTGATAATCAGCTGTTAAGGGCTTTTCCGCGGGTATTGTTGCTTTAGGCATCAATGCTGGCCGCTTTCGAACTTCTCTTGTGTCAGTTGAGGCGTCTGACTCAACATTTCCCATTTTTGTTCGTGATGAATCCTGTTGACGAGCCTTATCTTCCAATTCTTTCTTGTACACAGCAGCTGCTCGGGCATTTCTCTCAATGTACTCCCTGGATGCTTGAAAGTCGTGTTCATAGTGTCTGTGACGACCGGCAGAAACACGCTCGGATTCATATACTGGCGCACGAGATGGTTCTTGGCCAGCTGCAAGGCTATCTTTTGCTCGTTGAACTGGCTGACTGGTAAGGTCACGCATTTGCTCATGTCGTAAGTCTTGATTTGACTGTGGTCGCTCGGTTCTTTCTTGACGATGTTTAGCATGTGGAGTCTGGTGGCTGTTTCGATGTTGGGGAACCAACGGACTACCAGGCGATTGATGAGTGGTCAAACCACCTTGGGGCTGCGTAGAATTCCCGCCTGCTCTGCTCTTCGGACCGCCGGACGAAATTGTATTGAGCTTCTCTACTGCCTGACCTTTTGAAGCATTGTCGGCTGAGGTCTGAACTATTGGCTTTTCATTTGAGACACGGTTTTTATGACCTGAGTTCGTGGATTTTAAAGGCTCAGGGTAGGGTGCGCGTGCTTGGTTAGGTTTGTCATCACGGATTTCCCCAAGCTCAGAGCCATCGGATGAAACCATGGTTTTGTTCAGCGACAAACGACTCTTACTGGTAGCAACTTCTGATTGAAGATGAGGTTTGGTGGTAGTTTGTTTGTTACTAGGTTTGAGCTTTCTGTCGATGTGATCTTCTTCCCCGGATTCTTGTGTTGATATTACCCCGGCTGCACTAGCTGCGTTTGCAGCCCTGGCCTCAGCAAAGAGTGCTTCAATATCGTGGCTACCGTCTACCTGCGTCGAAGACGTGCGGTGTGCTTCGTCTGTTTTATTTATCACAGGTAGAGATCTTCTAGCAGAGACATCGAGGTCATTCTGACGGTCTGAAGTGAAGTGTTCGGTGAGACTACTTTTGATTGGTTCATTGGAGTCGTCAGATCCACTATAGCCTTTGGAACCATATCCGGATGTCTTCTTGAGGTGACTAGATGGGGTCCCAGGCGTTGACCCACGCTTCGTGGCCAGCAATTTAGCTCTCAACTCGGCTGCTCTATCATTGAGAGCAGCTGTATCTGGTTTGGGAGTTGCAATTCCAGGTCGGACACTATACAATTGCGGCTGCTTGTCCGTTCGAACTTTGGTAGACGCTGCATCGTGAAGCATAGCGGTATTACAGCCTCTGGTAAAGGTACTATCATCAATTCCGTTAGACATTTGATTACCTTGTTCGATTCCCCTGACCGTATCTGGATCTTCATTCTCATAGAAGTCATCACCTTCATCGTAAGGAATGTGTTCTTGATGGCCAAAAGATTTCCCGCCATTATTTGTCGGCGACCCTTGGTAATGCATTTCATAGTTATTGCCTTTTTGAACGTAGTTTGGCCAACTCTCTTCACCTGACCATGTACGTGGATAGCTCTGTTGTATTGGTGTCCGATGATCAGAATATATCAGCGAACCTGTCAAGCTTTCGAAGGCACTACTCTCTTGCGAATTAGGTGGACCCCTTGATGAAGCAACGCTATAGTTGTTGTAATTGTGTGACATCCTTGAATGTCATTGTTGGTGCCGCTTGATAACGGGTTATGTTGCCAGCCCACAGATGCAAGCGACCGCGTGTCAGATGTCCGTTTGCTCAAGGTAATTGTTTGACTTTGCAACTTTTGAGGGTTTTGATTGAGGTCTGCGTAGTGAGATTCAGCGGTAAGCTTGGAACTTGACATTCTGCTCTGCCGTGAAGATTCTGGCTGGGTCACTGTTGTAGAGCAAGAGTGGAGTAGGTCGAACCTGTTCGCTATCCAATCTTAACCGCTTTTATACATCACACAGTGAACAAGTACTTTTAGAAGCTGATGTTATTGACAGTTGCTTTAATAACAGATGAGGTGAGGTTGAAAGCTACAAAGGCGGATATTTTTGTGTGCAGAACGCGTCCGATTTTGCGGATTACGGCGGTCTCAATGCCGTTTTACGCCTTCTCACTTGTATTGATCGATACTTGTAATTTTTCAGGACTATCATGTAAGTTGGCTGCTGGACCCCGCCGTTACAATCTCTATCGTTAAGCAGTACCTAGTTCTGTTTTTCTTTCATATCTTACTATCTCTTGGTAATTAAGTTTACAGTGCTGTTCTCAGGCACTAAACGCTTCCAATTACCATCAACCCAACAAATAAATAGCATTCCCTTGAATCAAAACTTAATGAGCTTACCACCCATATTTAACTAGGTAGCTGTTCGCATCGCCTGAACAATGGTAGATGATCAGTAATAGACATGTTGCTTACTTCCTCCCTCCCCTTGGGTGAAAGCATCGGTTTTGCACTTATTGATGCTTTCAATAACGAGAAGTGCGAAGATATCTTGAAGAATGTAGCACTGTTCTGAACTGGGAATTTAAGAGCACAGAAATGCGAAATGTCAAAGCCAGGGTAATTGCTGCCAAAGGCTGGATTAGGTCTGTCTATAAGACCGGTTTACTGGGTTTAGATGTGGAAGTATCACGTAAATAGTGAGGTCTAATCTATTATTCCCATTCGGCTTCTAGAAATAAAGGATAGACATAGGAGGCTTTGTAGGTAAGATGTGAGCAATAAATCTGTACTAAGTAGTAGAAGCCCTACCTTCATAACGGTATAGGCCGACGATAACCAACCCAAAGTCAGATTGTCGCCATGACCCACAAACCCCTGGGCATTTGCCCATGTCTCCTTTCAAAACAAAGCGTCGACGACGTTCCTCCTGTTGGCGAAGATTGAACCGGTAGACCTCCCCACTGAGACTTATTTATGAGCACCACTTGTTCTTCGAATAAACCCAAATAATCTGTTCAGCCTCCCAGGCTTGCCTCCATTCCTATCCATTAAAGTAGCAGAACCTTCAGAGCTTTGCAAATCGTTGATGGTGGTAAGAGAGTTACGATGACTCGATTCCTTGTTGGCACCCATAATCGTATGCCGTTGCCGTAACTTTGGAGAGGCAGTCGGATATTCGAACGGAAAGTTCCGTTCAATAGGCTGACTTGCCAGGTTCTCCAGATTCATCCCTTCATGAGGTGGTACCGGACTGGGAAAGCCAATAGGACTTTGGGCGCTCGGGATAACCGCTGACGAGCCACTTCGCTTATTGACTCGATTCATGAAGGCTGTACCAGCAGATGTAGTTCTGCGGGGCGTCTCACGTGCGCTAGTTGGCGATGCTAATGTTGAGGCCACTGAAGCTGAAGAAGACGTTATAATCTCCGGCCTGGTCTGTGCCCCTCTCTTCTGTTTTCCACTGTCGCTATTACCCGCGCGACCATTGGCAAGGTTTCCTATATTGATGGATAAACTCCGGCGATGATGAGACTTCTGAGTCTGTTGCTGGGCCCTGGCTGCAGCTACCGAAGAAAAAATTGGATCATTATACTTAAAATTTGGTGAATACCCCTCTCGAAAAGCAACCCATAACCCAGTGATAACAATCAGAGTCCTCAGATGCTCGTCAGTTTCGATTATTGTCCTTAGTGGAGTCTCAGTCTCATCACAATCTACATCTTGAGCATCAATATCGCTGGATAGTGATCCACTTGGCGATGCTGAAGTCTGCGGAAACGTGGGGGTAGACGGAACAGAGTATCGGTCGCAAATGCTGAGTGATTGGCGTGTTAACGTGGCAATGACAGGGTGGCGTCGAAAATTAGGATTGATAATGCTAAAATTGAACTTTTCAATTTCAGAAGGCGACGTTGTAGCGGAGCGCTCTTGTATTTTTACAGAACGCCGGCGACCAGGAAGCAATCTTGGCACCCATCTTGCAACAGTCTTTTGGCCTTCTCCGTCGGTAGATATGAACTCGTAGGCACCATTCGCCATTGAAAATGCTTCCCAGCAAGGCCCATGATTCAAGCATATCTCTGTGTTTCCGAGTACGGCCCCTTCGCCTACTCGCATCTGACAGAATGCTGCCACGAAGTCCCGCGTGTTCCAGTCGTCGTCATCCGAAGATTTTCCTACTTGACTTTCCGGTGCTCCTGACCTATCATAGGTCTGGCTTCGGACAACCACCAAGTCATCTGCGCGGAGACCGTCTTTGGCTTTGAATATTCGAGGGAATTTCTTTGCGAGTCTAGGTGCGAAAGTAATGGACGGTAGGACATCGAGGACAGGTACCGGACGAGTAGAGTCCGACGTTTGCTGCAATTGTAGCAGTAGCCGTGGGCGGATGCTAAACCGCTGCCTGTGCTTGACGGCCGGAGGTGGATGGGCAAGCTGGAAGGATGTCTTAGACTTCGAGGCCGACCGCTTTATGTTCTTTGTACGCAATGCAGAGCCAGTAGAGGAGACCGCTTGTGTTGACGATTCGTCTCCAAGTCTTCCTTCCTGCATTGCCAGTTTACTGCTTCCCAGAGACCCATTGGAACGTCCGGATGCTGGAGTCGAAGTCGTGGAGCCCGTAAGGCTTGTGTGGCTTGTGGTGTAAGAAGTAAGAAAGTACGGAAGGGTTGGTAGGAATTGGTTTTGCCGTCCATTGGTGACTTTAAGCAGCGGACAAAACTCATGGCGGTGAGCTGCTGCTACGTCGACTGCCATGCTAAGACAGAGAAGCATCTTGCTATCGCATATAAAAGGTGTTTTGATTTGATTTGATGCAAACTGACATCCACCGGGCAGGAAGTCTGATTCAAGGAAGGTACAAACATTGAGCCGACCCGGACAACGGCGCGAAGAGTCAGCCGTATCAGCACAAGCATCGTGAAAGAGAAGGGGCAGTATTATTAAACCCCTCGCAAACCTTTCCTGTCACATCACGCTTATTCATCATGCCACCAAGGAGCCAAAGCCTTGTTCGCTTGTTTGATCTACTGCGGGTTTCCAGATACCGGCTTGCGGCTGAGGCTTTGTTCAGCCCCATAAGGGCGGATTGATTAGAAGTACATACTCCGTATTCCGTATTGAATCTACAAATGAAGTGAGCACAGCTGTGGCTTTCCCTACCTGTCGTTACATACAACATAACGGGATTATCCCCTTTCCATTGATGACTGAGTAGGTAGTCGTTGCGAAACCGGATGACGCTTTCTTTTGCGATTCTCGAATGCTTTTTTCGCTCAGCCCCGCGTAGCTCGCATAAATTGCAGACAGACCCTGGCACGTCTGGCATGCCTTGGGAAGCGGGGTAGAATACTCGGACTCGGATGTTTCGAACAAAACCCGATCACCAACAACGCCATCAAACACCTCACTCGTCTATCGAATCCCAACACCAGAGAAGGATTTTATGACTTGTACATCCTACGCTTGGCTTTAGTGTCTTTTCCCCCAACACGGATACCGAAACTGATTCCCTGGCCGCAAGCTACCTTCCTTACCTACTTGGTACTTCTAGTGAAGAGGAATAATGACGCGTCTGTCATCATGATTATATTACCCGCGGTATTTTATTGATGTGTTCTGAATTACTCCCCGTGATACCGAATGAGAATGCGATCTGTCATGTGTACGGCTCGGATCTCAAGAAAGTGGACGAAATTTGCATAAAAGGCTCGTTATTCACCCATGACTTTCCGAAGCGAGTGAAATCCGTCGGCGCTTCGGCGCTTAATTTAGCGGTCTTTCGGAGTTGGGTGGAAGAGATGTTGTTCGCTCCTTCGTTACGAAGTTCGTTGATCAACTATGGCCTTGACCAACCGATATATGACTACAATGACGGTTGGTGGTAAAACGGGTTAACATCTACGAGGGTTTCGGCAGCTATTGCCATGCGGGTGAAACGTTCAGGAAGGGCGGTGTTTAGTGGCACATTTGGATGGTCAAGGTTAAGGATAAGAGATTGTCTGGTACTGGGGGCGGTGAGCCCAAAACAGCATACAACAGTCCCATAGAGGCGGGGCCTATGCTTCTTAGCGACATGTCGTTTCTGTCCTATCGATTTCGCGTTGCAATTTCTTGTTGAGATTTTGACATGTCACGTTATCCATATTTATATTCGTTGGGGCTACGAATACGAAACCTGGCTTCCTGAGCTGTTGTGCCAAGGAAAGGACAACCAAGAAGTAAAGGAGCACAAGAGGGAGAGAAAGAGAAGGAAAGATGATGCCAACTAATGGCATGATATAAGAAGCTCTCAGAGGGGAAGGAGGACAATCCCAAAAAGAGGAGTCTACGAAAGAGATATGCCCGTTTTCTATTTTAGAGGTTATTAAAATGCGGATGGAGGCTGAGAAGGCTTGTAGGACGAAAAACTGGTCAAAATGAGGAGGGGAAGAGAAGGAACCACCACACAAGCTACCATGTCACAAGACCAGATGGCCTTCTAGATCATGGAGCAAAGAAGCATAGGGGTACACCGAAATAGAGATCTGTTCTGAAGTCCGGGAGATGGGTATGTCCTATAGTCAGCTTGAACTGATCCTTTCCCAATCGCTAAATTACGTCTTCGTGTCAATCTGAGGTCGTCGGAAAGCAAGGGGGATCTGGTTCACACCAGCCATATCTCTCGCTAACAACATACTCGTCCGGTACATCTTGCAACGTCCCGAGTCGGAAAAGGTGAATAAGTCTTCGTCAGATGTTACATCTCCCGTGGCCCTTGCTCGTCGACCTGCTGGTCCTTGGTGCTGGATTCATGATATTTGTTGAACCTCATTGCCATGGGTCGAATCAATGTATGAGATTCATGATCGAAGTAGCTATACATTGCCAACCGCTTCAGGCCACTCTAAGCTTTTCGAAGCGGGGGCCATTAAGAATGGGGCCGTAGAATGGATGGAAGCTTCAAAGATGGCCAACCAGCCGAGATGTCTCTGCGTCGGTCTTGCGCGTCCAATTGCGACGGCTAGTGTAGCAACTTCAACGATGTCTAACTCGGACTTTGGCTTGTGCCTATGATTGGTTGCGCGTGACGTTGCTTAGGGTAAAATCCGGTATTCGTAATGTATACGACTGGAGAAGAATGCGAAATAGGAGGAGCGGAGTTTAGCGCCGGCGATAGCCTGACTAAATCCGTGTGCTCCGTGATAATAATCGACTGAAATATTGAGGTAGTCTTCGATTATCGCCTATATAAGGTCAAGACGTGTCAATTGCCCTTCTAGTAACTTACAGGAATTGTAGCTTCTGCATAGCACCGGAACATCAACGGAAAACTATACATCAATATGGAGTACACCCGGTGGGCTGTCCTTACAGTATTTTTCTCTTCTTCCTCTCATGCTAACTCGTCAACAGCCTCGGCAAGTCCGGTCTCAAGATCTCGAAGGTCATCCTTGGTGCCATGAGCTATGGCAGTCCTGACTGGCAAGAGTGGGTCCTGGATGAAGAGAAAGCCCTACCCTTACTCGAGCACGCTTACAAAGTTGGATTAAATACTTGGGATACCGTAATTCCCCCCTACAATATCTAGTGGTATCCGAGCTGACGGTATTGCTGCGTAGGCCGACGTATACTCGAATGGCGTGTCGGAAGAAATTATTGGCAAAGCCCTAAAGAAATTTAGTATTCCTCGCTCCAAGGTTGTTCTTCTCAGCAAATGCTTCTTCGGCGTCGACTACGGCTCCCAGCCGCCTCTCAGCAAAGTAACTGTCAATGACGGACCGTTTGTCAACCGGGCCGGACTTTCAAGAAAGCACATTTTCGATGCGGTTGACGCAAGTGTCGAAAGATTGGGAACATATATCGATGTATTACAAATCCATCGACTAGACCGTGAGACGCCAAGAGAAGAGATAATGAAGGCATTGAACGATGTTGTGGACAGCGGCAAAGTCAGATACATCGGAGCGAGCTCGGTATACAAACTACATCACCAAAGTCAGTGGAACATTGAAGAAGTTACTGACGACTCACTCAGATGGCAGCCTGGGAATTCCAATCCCTCCAAAACATCGCGGACAAACACGGCTGGCACAAATTCATCTCCATGCAAAACTTCCACAACTTAATCTACAGGGAAGAAGAACGCGAAATGATCCCCTACTGCCTCGACACCGGCGTCGGCATGATTCCCTGGTCCCCTATTGCGCGCGGCGTGCTCACTCATCCCTGGGACGACCGCTCCTCCAAGCGCGAGAAGTCCGACAGGTTCCTAATGAGCATGATGCGCACCCGGGAGACGGATGTTGACAAGGAGATTGTGGGCAGGGTGGAGAAGGTCGCAAAAGACAGAGGGGTGGGGATGGCGATGGTGGCGACGGCATGGGTGTTGAGGCAGAAGATGGAGTATCCGATTATTGGGCTAAACAGCATTGAGAGGATCGATCAGGCGGTTGAGGCGATCAAGTTCAAGTTGACGGATGAAGAGGCGAAATTCCTCGAGGAGCCGTATCTGTCGAAGCAGATTCAGGGGTACTAGATTGCCCGAATTGTTACGTCTTTATGGATACATCCAATGGATCTTACGACATTTCTCGAGCAATACGAAACAAACGCCGTGTTACAGCTGGTCCGCTGATGTTTAAGAGTCGCTTCTGCAGGACCTGTTGCTATACACGATGCTTCCATCCGCACTCTGTCCTCATCCGCCAGTTCAAAGGGCCCAGGTGAGTACTTATCTCCATATGTTGCCGAAAGATCCTGGCAAGTGTGTTGATTCTTTCCAATTTGCTAACCGTGTTCCTCATCTCACCCAAAAGAGCTGGACGTAGTTCAAAGCCACCATGAATCCCTCCCCTCTCTTCCACCCCACCTCCATCCCCACCGCCGCCACCCTCTCCCTCAGCCCCTTTCCCTTATCCTTCCCTCCCACCAACGCTACCCCCCTGCCCCGCCACCATCAACACCATCTCCGCCTCCCCCACCATCCTATACTCCAAACCTAGTCCCTGCAACAATTCATACAAGCCATCCCCGCCAACTGGACCTCGCTCTCCTGCGCCATCGAGCTGCTCACCTCGGGGAACATGGCCGAGGACACGTTTAGCTTGCGTGTGGTTGCTGGTGGCGGAGCGAGGGTGGGAGGCTTGTTGGGGGGCGGGGAGGTGGTTGGTGGAAGGGGAAGGGGGAAGGGGGGAGTGTGGCATAAGGATACGCTGCCGCTGTAACCACTGGGGGTGGGTGGTGGTGGGTTGTGAGTGGATGATATGGGGAGGATATGGGCGAAAATGCTCGAGTGGGTCTTGATGCTTGTTCGGATTCTCGAGGGGCATGGCTGGGAGGTTGGACGGTTCGAAATCTTATGTTGTGGTAATTTACTCTTGTTTACCCGATCCGGAGTATAACTTTCGAGGTAGAAATACTTCGTGTCATGTTATGGTGTCTGGGTGCACCATCTACTGGTGGAGGATATCACGACCTTTCTAAAAGGAGGTTTGAGCGGGTGAAATTCTTTGGAGAATTTAACAAACGTATTAAAATGTAAGGTGTATATGAACAACAGCAACGGAAATATTCATAGACAAAACCGCAGGGCAGTTGTGTTTATGTGCGCGATCAGTATATTGGTCGCTCGTGTTTCTACAATCAACAGCTGAATTTGTCTTTTTGATTTTTGTTGAACTTTTGACACGGTGATGCTCAGAGTTCGAATCTGAGTGATGCTCGAGGAGTTGGAATGGCTTTTTGGAATGCATTTGGTAATTCTTATGTATGTATGCATTTGCTTGTAGGTTTGAGCGAGACCGGGGTTTTACCACGAGGTGTAATTTTGGTTTTATGTTAGAATGAGAAGACGAGTGGGATTTGAAGAGATTAGCAGGTATATTAGTAGACGAAAAGTGCTCGTGTTCTACTTGGATGGAGAAGTGATGGTTTTTTTTGTGCGAGCGACGAGAGTCTCTTCTTTCTTTGATCTCATTCTCTCACTCCGAAGAAAAGCTTTCAGCCAAAGTTTTAGTTCTCTCGGCGAAGTGAGATGAGAGGCATGAATGAGAGGAAGGGGGAGGGTTTGATTGAGTTGATGTGCTTGAATAGACTCTGCTAAGTTATGTTTTTGAGGATGTGGGGTTTGAATGTATGAAAAGGGGGGTGTATCAAATAAGCCAATCTCGAATTATTTCCCGTTCTAACTCTTATAAAATCATTCCTTGCATGCTAATGTACCCCCGAGCATTGTTCCCTCATAGCCGACTAACGGGGTTGTTGCAAGCAATAAGACGCTCGAAAGTCCTTTCGGTTAGGATTTTCAGGATATTGAACCCACAGAAATTTTCGAAAGGAACATGATCTTGTTCTGTCCCTGAACGTAGCAATGTTCTTTTCGCAGGCATTAGCGACAAACCCGCATCGAGTGAACTCGCCGTAGTCTCTCACCGGGATGCAAGGAGGCAGTAAATAGTGATTGGTTTTCGTAGAGAAATCTTAATGAACAAGTAGGCTCATTATCTTCTTTGAAGTAGCTCTGTTGTTGACACAATTTTGAAATCAGAGCTTGTGTGGCAAGAAGAATGGAGCAAATAAATAAACCAAATTCATAGGCTTGAATTTTCAAATTGAAACGCCTACTTAGTCTGATAGCTAACCTGGCATGCTCGACTATCGGTTGTTATTAAAACATAGGTAAAGAGTCTGGTCGTCTTCTGGGGACATGGCGATGTAGAGGAAGCTTCGACTACTGTACATAGCTTCGGAGATAATTAGATAGCTGGACTAAATCCACGCGCTAGCAGCAACATTGTTTGAACCTTTCTCGTTGATGGACCGGAATCCACCAAACAACAATTGGTATTTACCTTAGAGATGCCTGATCACTACCAGGACAAGTGACGGTCTGGACGAAGAGGATATAGGCAGTGGAAGTCGAAACACGCGAGAGGTTTCCAGCGGATAACGCAGCTCAATTCCGCCTTTTCATACATTTTGATGGGCTCTGATTTTCTTTCCTACACCAAATTTTTGTGTTACTGGCATGTAAAGATGAAGTTGAGCACAGCTTACCAGGCGAGCCTCTATACATAAGGGGTGTCTATTAATCCACATCCTTACAAGTGATCAAGGTAAAGGCAGCTCCCAAAAGGACATTGGTAGCCAGCAGCCTCGTTTGTTTCACATGTTATCAAACTCGTAAGATTCATGATTCCTGTGCGTAAAGCTTCAGAGAGAATCACTTCAAGACGTCGAAAAAGATGGTGAGAACTTAGAAGGTCTCGCTTTTTAAATGGTCAAATGGTAGGGCGGTCGTTCCCAGGTGAAGACTTTCCATCGCATTTTCAAATACCTCGCTACCGGAATCGCTGGCATCGGAGTGCGCCAAACTGAAAAGGCATCAGCCATAAGGGACACCGCCAGACTCGACCCATTGTTACATCGAGCTTTGTAAGCAGGGAGGAATGGAAGCTTGCTGGCCTTGTCGTGCAGGCTCATCGACGGCATTGCATCAATGTCTCTCTTGGCGCTTCCTCTCGAGTTGAGGGAGCTGATTTGGGATGAGCTAGTAGGCCGACCATTTATCCACATTCATCAACCTTCGCGTCCACAAGTCGATCATGATAGCTCCAGACAAATGTTGCACCACAGGCTTTGCATCGCCCCATCGTTGGGCGTTCATGCCCATGGACCCTCCAGCATCTCTGGTGCCATTGTCTTGGCAAGCAACGGTGACTCAGAATGTCTGCCATTCTGTTCTTTTCGGCATGCTGGTTGTCTGGAAAACAACCGTCTCCAATTATCAACCGCCTTTCTGCGAACATGTCGGCAGATACATTACGAAGCTGAAAGCCTCGTCTACTCGTCCAGCACTTTCTCCTTTGATGACGATCGAGCATTGGCCGATTTCGAGGCTAGCCTGAACGAACATCAGAAATCGTACCTTACTTCGGTCCACCTAAGTATTGTCACTGGACTGCATCCAGAGACCCAACGTTTGTGGGACCCGGAAACCGGGACACTGGTGCAGCCATTTTCTACCGTTGGCAGGTGGCATCTAACACATATCCATCAGTTGTCGGCGCCCATGGCGAAGTTCAAACTACTCAAATATCTACATATATGCCTCAATCAGCAATGGTCGTTTCATGTCGATTATACATGGCTCCGTGACCTACTGGAGTCGACTTCAGCCAGCGAAAATGTGACAGTCGTTCTTGAACACCACTTCAGAGAAGTCACCTTTGGAGATCTCGAAATTTCCCCATTTCACCGCCCTTCTTATCGTGCGGATTGGCCTGCCGATAAGCAGGCGAAGTACGCTGAGACTCTTCATGTGAGCCTTACAAGCTTTTGGAGAGAGCAGCAAATGATCACACTGTGTCGCATTAACGCAACTGCGCAACATGACAGCGCCGCTTCCAAATATACATTTTATTTTCCAGGTGACAACCTTATCTTGGGAATTGACGACAGCTAAAGCTATGGACCACCTTAGGCTTTCATTTCTCGATATGCATGGTTACACACCGTAGCCAGCCCTGACACAAAGCTCGCTATTTCTTGTACACAGTTCTGCTCTAGAATTCCTATTTATCTATTCATGAAAATAACCCGAGGATACCTAGTCGTATGGACGCCCTTTACTTAAGGCCACTTCATCTGATCTTCCTTCCTCTCAGAAAAGGATGCCTTGCCTCATCCAGCGCCGAGACGATCATGCGTCTCTATCCAGGGCAAACTCGATCAGACTCTCTCCGAAAATAGCAATCACCTCGTTAAGTCAAGGGTTATCAGCTTGGCACTCTCCCCACTCCCACAATGTGGTCACAGTATCAATTAAACGCTCACAACGGCGCAACACATCCAGCGAGGTCTATCACCGATCGTCGGCAATTTTAGATGTGTTAAATGCGAAGCGGATCCACTACCAGCGGCAAGAGAGAAGGAGAGCGACCACTGCACCATTGGATCTGCCACTAACAGGCATTCATGGTACCCTTGATATAGCCGGACTATATTTCCTTCAGTTAAAATCCTTTTATTAAGCCCCAACTAAAATGATTGGTCCATCAGAGATGATAGCGACATACGTGGCAATTATAGGCAACCGTGCTTCCGGTTCACATCGATGGCCTGATGTCGTGTGCGAAAACACTATCCATTTTCGACCAGGTGAAGCACTTTACGGTCCCAAAGTTGCAGTATGTGTCACAATTTGTACTTATGTCGTCGGAATATACTGTTAGAATATTGGATTTGCCTCTCTACAGGATTGCTTGTAGGAAGGGCTTTGGACTTTCACCTTTGTCACTCATGCTATGCAGATTCCAGCACCAGAGCTCGGCCCCATGCATTCGTATTGCAGAACCTCACTTGTCCGCTTGTTCCGAAGATTTATAAAAATAACTTCTATGTACAAAAAGCGGATATCTCAATATAAAACCTCACTGCCATCAAAAAGCCCCCCGGAACTGATCCAGAATGCCCCTCCCCAGTCCCCTCCTCCTCGTCCCCTCCCCTTCTCCTCCTTCCCTCCCACTCGCCCTCCCACTTTCTCCCTCCAACCTCGCCCTCAAACCCTCAATGCCCTCTCCCCTCCTACCCCCAGCCTCCCCAACAACCCACCCCGGACACCTCCACCTCGCCCACCAAGCCGGCCCCACCTCTGCCCTCCACGCCACGCCCACCGCCCATCCAACAACGGCGCCTATCACACTTCCCGGTAAGGAGGAGAGCGCAAGTTGAGCTGCAAGGAGATAGATGAGGGATTTATCGGTGAGGGTTATAGAGGATGAGGGTGGCTGGGTAGTCGAAGAGGACGTGACGAGGCGGTATTTGTAGATTGTAGGTATAGCTGCGTGGTATTGCGCCAGCAGCGCGAAGAGGAGGGGCGTAGGCCCCGAGGGCAGAATGTTGACACGGTTGAAAGTGAGCGGGCGCAGGAGAATGAGAGCCAAAGGCGGGAGAAGCAGCGTCGGCGGTAGACACGCCATCAAAAACGACTACCACCCCATTAGAAAAAAACCCAATTAGCTCACACCCACACCCACAGCAGCCAAAAAAAAAAGACCCCTACGCACAGCAAACTTCCTCGACCCCCACAACCGCTCCACAACCCTGAGATGATACATCGTCATCACGGCAAACAAGACCTCGGAGCTGTTGGCGTAGCAGCACTGCCAGATCAGCAGGCGCCAGAGTTGGAGGTGGCGGAATAGGTGCGGGTACAGTTGGATGTGAAAGAGGTATTTGGTGTCGGTGATGCTGGCGAGGAGGGAGGAGGCGAGGGTGGTGAAGAGGAGGAGGGAGGAGATGGGGGCGGAGGTGAAGCCGGAGGTTTGCATTCTTGGGGGGTGGGGTGTTAGGAGGTGGTGGGGAGGGAGGGGGGTGTGCGTGGCATTTTGGGTCGAATTGGTGGTTTTGGGATCTTGGATACGAGGCAAGATAAGTTCAGCTGGCTGTGGGGAATTTATTCCGCAGGACGGAATTCTACTTTTTAGCGGAAGATCCTCCGGAACCGCTATAAATAGATATACACGTTACGGAAATCCTCAAGGCTGTCCGAGTGACACTCATAAGGTTAAGATTTGCAACTGTACACCTCGAAGACCTAAGAGGCTCGGTCGTGAGAGCAATAGCATTTGCCTTGGCCAAATCTATCTGAACACCGGTTTTCTTTACGCGATTTTCCAACTCTCACCCCGGTAGGGAGGGAAAACCGTCACAGTCTACAGCAACATGGTATAAACCACGACAGTGACGTACTGGCATATTGCAAGAGAGCGGCCGTGAATAAGCAACAAAATCTTTTGTTGCAAAAGGATAACATTCAAGAGACGACGCTTGATGTCGGTCAGCAAAGGAAGTTACGGCTCTAGTGAGGTTTCCATGATGATGCGAAAATAAGAGATGTGTATGAAAACACATATGTAAATGACCAGCAGACGGTACTGGAGGAGGAAGCTGGACTCAGCAGAACCAAGCATAATCTACACAATGCTACAATAGGCCTGGGGACTGATGTCTACGAATGGAGATGACCACTGGGCCGCCTCGACCAATTCCCAATACAGGAGACTGTTAGCCATGGAAGCCTAGATCGTGGGAGCCACGGCCTACCAGATTTTGCACATGTATTTCCTCATCTCCAATTTCGATATAACTTGAGCGGCTTAGCAAAAGTCAGGCAGTGCAGGATTAGATGGCCAAGCGATTAAAGCAGCGTATTCAAGCCCTCGCTGATTGCTCCACGATGTCAAAACATCGCTCGTCACCATCAACTTGATTGTAATCAGCGCTTTTCCACCCGAGACCAAACCCGTCTACGATGGTAGCATTTCGGAAAGCCCTTGTTAACCCGTTCTATCATGCGTTCTAATCTACATTATGTTCAAGTTATAATCACATTCTGAATCTATCGATCAATGGCCAAATCATATAATTCATATTCAGCAAGAGCGGTCGCAGCGCTAGGATAAAGGAGCATGGCCGCTACCAATGCGGATCTCGTCCAACCCTTTTAGAATAAGATAGTAAGGGCTTGTCAGATAGCCGTACAGGCAGAATTATGTATGGATAAAAGTATGTTCTATTGATATCCTCTTTAGTGACTATTTATGTTACACAGTAGTTGATGGAAGAGAAGCGGTCTTTGAATACGCCCGGAAGTGTTCTTTGGGCAGGAACCATGACAGTCCCCCCTGTTGAAACGAAAAGACGACGATCTCGTCGCCAAGAAACAGGGAATGTAGAAAAGAAAAGATCTTCGAAAACTCTCTGCGAAATCGTCTGCCAACTCGTGGAATGGTTCAAGGTTTTTCTGATCTGTCCTTATGGAGAACGACCTGGCTCCCGGTCAATTTCTTCACAACGGCCGTAGAGTTCCTTGCGAGGTTTTGGATTTGTCTCGCAAGAATTGTCAATACCGAAATTGGTAAAGGCATTTAAGATTGTTGATTTAACCCTATTAGTAAATGGTACGCCATTCGTTGAAAGAATTCGACGTTCTCGACCAGTCCATTGCTTTGGCGAGAAACATTTATTGGGTCCCGTTGACGCGTCTCTATCTGACTGGAGCATAGAATGAGTAAAATCGTCGAACGTTGGGCTCGATCTTCCTTTCCTCAACCAGTATATCGCCAATGAAGCTGCCTTGGAAGCTTTGCGATTATTCGCGCCGGTGAAGGTTTTGAACGAAACGTTCGTGGCCACGAAATTGCCGGCGAGAGGACTTTCTTTCTTTCCAAACGTCACGATTGTATATTTAATGCCAAGATAGTCGGGAGGCATTGAGACAATGCCAAGATGTATGGGCTCTTTGTCAAGCAGGTTCATGACATCGGAGATCTTGTTCTCGTACGCTTGAATCGCCGCACGATCGATTGAAAGAACACGTTTCCTTCTCAGCATCGCACTGAAGGATGTGAGACCCGTCGAGACGGCTGCCATCGTCGCCGTAAAGCTCAGTTTTAATCATAGAGGTAAACATGGGCTTCGGACCACATCAATGCTTCTTGCTTTGTTTGCTATGCTGATTCTGGGGCAAAGGATCGAGCTATGTGCTAGGAATAAGTCTGACATTCTAATTTAAAGTGCAATAATGTTTCTGTCATCAAGATTCGCAGTTCAGTTATGAGAGAGTTCAACGACTTTAAAGTCAACAGTCAAAACTCGAGTGAGTGTTAGATCATTTAAACGAACGCTCGCTGACACTTGATCTTCATGAATAGAGAATAATGATCATATTTATTGAAGATGAAATCATCGTTCTTTGAAACAATTGACAGCTTGTGATGAATATGCAAATCATATTGCTGATAGTGAGAAGTATTGTATTAGATATTGAGAGAGACGCGTGCCTCTTTTGTGACTTTAGACTGCATGACATCACTCATCTTCAACGTCATCTTCGAAGGACATGTCCAAACGCTCTGGCGCGATTGCGGCTCAGTCGGCTTTTAGGCGCAGACTCCGCTGTATTGGCTCGTGTCGGTCGTTATGTTTCTGGGTCTTTGCGTATACATGGCTGATTAACGATGCTAGACTTGATGTCGAAAGACTCCCCGATACTTGTTGTACTCACCGAAGTAGAAATTGAGACAAGGACTCTTTTCAGCGTCAGTCAATAATCGTAATGATATATAGTGATGAAGTCATTTAACTGTTGGAAATATAATGAACCATAAGTTGGGGGGCCGAGGAGGCAACAATGTGCCTCCAAATCCATCACGATACCTGGACATGCTCACTCTCGAGACGGACCTCTTCTAGATCAACTTCCTTGACGGCGAGGCTCTCGAAGCCGTTCTTACTGTTTTCTTTCGACATTCTTTCCCTGACGGTCTACTCTTTCCTATTCTCATTGATTGGGCTACTTGTACAGGAGACAGTCTCATGTTTCTTGCTGTTCTGGTACCAGCAGCAGTGCCACCAAGGCTAGCTAAAGGGAAGACAGGAGCAGTGGAGAGGCCAGAAGACGATCCGCTGGCAATTGAAGCCGCACTTCCAGCTCCTCACAATCCAGCAGGGTTATCCTCGACGTTATCGAAAAAACATTGGCCGCTTGACCACAGCTTTCGGGGGTGGGGATGGAGATGGCAAAGCAAAGAGGCTTCCTTGACTGGAAGTGCCATCCGGGGTTCCAGATCCCGAAGGTATTTTAGATACGGACTTAAAGTGGATGGCCCTGTGCCTACCTTTTCCATTTCGTGTTCTTTGACAGGGAAGAATATGGTAGCGTAGAAGGGGTTCTGCTTCCTTGGGCAGATATTGCTCCGTGGTTTCTACTCCCTCTTTCAGTTTCGGACTTGCGCAGAGCGATATATACGCTTTTGTGATGTCTAGACATCTGCAAGAATGCTAATAAGGTAGGAGTGTGCTCAGGTACTCTTCTCGAGGTGAATTTGATTGACAAGATCAGGTAGCACATCGGTCTCTTGCTGTAACTCTTCGACATAGCGAAAGTATATTCGCACGACCCTTCAAATACTGCAGGAGTTCATTCTTTCATAGGTTCACGCATACTATGCTGACTCCCATCTTTTCGCCCGCTTTAGTTATTTTGTTACTGGCGGCCAGGGGTCACAGCCTCGCCACGACGACCACACTCATGCTTGGCCGGTCGTTCTGGCTTCGATTGTTGATCATCATCGTCGTTTTCAAGTAATTGTTGAATGCCTCATCTTCTTATAATGCTTTGCTTTGACTACATGTGATTCTGAGCATTGAAATACCTTTGAACTTCGTAGTTGCTGCTTCAAATGTCTCGTTGTGAGTTGGCGAGGGTTTGACAGTTTCTGTTCTGGGATATTGATTGAAGGCTGGGACGCAGTAGTCGATTTCTTTGCTTCTTCGGTATCAGCAGCATCAGGACTGCTGGCTAAATGGGTGGTAATAGTGGGGTTCTGTCATGCTTTGGTGGTTGCAGCAGCGCCGCCGGTGTGCCTTTGTTGGCTTTGGGATAGTCGTTGCCTCGACTCGTGGCCGCTTTGATTCGCATTGCACTTGCTTTCTCAGTTGCACTTTTCATTTCAACGTGACCGGTACCGCATCTTCTTCTTTGGTACCCATATCCTTTCCTGATCATACTTCGCTCTAGCTCCGAGTAGCCCTAGACTTCGTGCCTGGGGCGGGAATCAAAGAGACTCTTTGCTGAAAATCAATTGTAAGGGCCTCTTGGGTGTTGACGACAGCAGCATCCATCTGAGAGTGAACTGTGTTTGTTTGCCCAAAGTGGTACTTGCTGGTTGCGCTGCCGAGAGCTCGGATTCTGTTCAAAGAGTAGAGCAGGCGGTGAGATCACCAGGGACTTGTTGGGCGGCCATGTTGGCTAATGCATCTTCTTCCGTTTTGTTATCTTCTAGTGGAGCTTACTTGAAGCGGTGTAATAATGAGCTTCGGGGGCTGCAATAACTATGTAGGAGCATCCCATAGGCTCACATGCATCAACGGTCCTTCGGTAGCCTCGTGGGTGACATCTCGAAGAGTCCATGTCTTCGGAAGCCCATGAACCTCTACAACACGTCACTGTTTTTCTTCAATCTCGTTCCATATTGGTTTTCCTGGGGCCCTTGCATTCGCTTTTATCACATCCTTGAGGTCATAGTCCAATATCAGCTGTGCCGCGCAGCGGAAGCGTAACAGTCCCATTTGCTATTCCAGTAAAGAGCTAAATATTCTTCGGCGCATTCGTTCTCTTGTAGGATGACTTGCTTTCCGTATGCTGAATTCCAGGACTCTGCGTTTCTGACCAGGCGAATATACCACCGATGTTCCAGATGTTGGGACCCGAAAAAGCGTCTACCTCTGGCGCCAGTTGCGCCCAAAAATTCCTGGGTGAATGTCTTGCAAATTTCTCATACAGAGCCAAGCTCATTCAATTTCCGTTATACTTCGCGGGTGTATCTCCATCCTCTCGACAGATGCTGCTACTAAAGTATACCTGCAGCATACTATGTAGGATGCTCCAGTTCTTGAAGGGTGCATCCGCGAAGATTGACTGAAATGATTTGGGGGCATAGCAATAGAGATAGACGGTAAGAAATTGCGGAAAAGTTATACTGATAAGCATATAATCCGGTTGGTTGAAGAGCAAACATGCAGAAAAGTGAACACGATACTGTTCTGTGTAGTATAAAGTATGGTTATCCCATCAAGAAACGAAATTTGCTCGTTATATCATTCTGCAAGAAGACGGAAGAAGAAAGAGAAAGAGAAGAAAAGAAGCCATAAAGCATAAACTGATCGTCATATCTGGTCTCGACGATATAAAGATCACCGCTGACATCATCGGGGTCCATTTATGTTGGTAGGTAGCCCGGCCTCGACTCGCTCATCGATTCTTGCAACAAGTACATCGTGAGGTTCGACTCCCCTTTGGTTTCGAGCGAGCTTCGTAGTGCGTTGAGAGAATATGATGGATTTATGAAGTGTATTAAGTGTTGACGGAAGCAACACGAGTCCATGCTGTCAAAAGAACCAAGAAAGCAAGGGTAAACTAATGTGGCAGCTGAACTTATCGTAGCTGGGTATGTTCCACAGGACTATGCGGAAAGCAGGGAAAGCCTCGCGGGTATCGAAAATGAGCGGCGTGCTTTTCCCAGACTGACTGGTGTCGAGAAGAGTGCTGTTCGACCCTTGGACGTGGTATAGTTCCTTTCTAGCTTTGAAAGCTTGTGATTCGGTAGGAGTAGCTATATTAAGCCAAAGTAATGTCGTGACGCTTGGTCTGCAGCACTTTCACTCTGGATATGTTCTTTACTTTGTGAGTGTGACGGGTCTCGGACTTCAGCCTCCAACAACAAATTAGTAAAGCTCTTACTTCGTAGTAGACGATCTATAAAGGTAGGGGATCTTGCCGCTTGCTTGCAGCTTTTTCCTTATCCAACCATACTATTGATCTTTTGAGGGCCCTTAACCCTTGGATCAAAAGCCTTGGGTGCTTTTCCCGAGTGTTTTAGGCCGAGCTTGGTTTTTTCGTGGTGGCTTAAGATGAGTTCCTTGGCGTTCCGCAAGTGAAAGGGAATGCAATAAGGTCTGCAACAGTGCCAAATGCACCCATCCCATAAGACTTCTTACGGCATCTGTGTATGGGCAGAGATCTGGTAAGATTGTATTGATGGTTCCTTGAGCGGAAACCCTATTTAGAAAATTGGGACTCGTCTTCTGTATATATTAACCGTAATGTAAACATATAAAGTATATCGAAAGACCAATGTTTGTACAGAGGGGAAGTAGGCTTTATATATCCACAGGAGAAAGAAAACATGAACACACTATCGATAGTGAAGGGGGCACGTAGCACATGATTGCATCTTAGGTGAAGCGACTATCCATAGAGAAAGTTCCATGTCAAGTGCAAACCAGAGTGATTTACTTCGTATGAGGCGCTGTGCGAGATGAATTAAGGGAATTGAAGCAGAGGGTGAAGCAAATACGAAGGAAAAGAAATAAAGGCTATGGGTGCCTCTACATTTCTCATCTTTTCCCTGCAACGGATATCCCCCCCACAAAAGATCTTCCACCCACCACATGCTGTAGACTTTTATGATTAGGATTCTGCTGTCTGGCTGCGGTTTGCGTGTAAAGCCCGTGGAAACCTCAAAACCGCCAAAGAACGGGATACTGAACGAACGCAATGAAGCACGGCAGCCTGTGTCGAGGAAGGGGCGTGCAAGATCGGTGAATGCATGATCTGCGTCCTGTTTGGATGGAAGAAGTTGCGGGAGGAAGATTTCGCGACTGGATACTTAGCAGTTGGTGTTGGATTAGATGATGTAGGAAGATGGGGTTGTAGTAGTGAGAGTCCTAAGGTTTGTTGGCTAAGGGGTCGTTCATGTTCTGGGATACAGATAGTGTTGGAATACGAGGTCATATGGGGGCATATTGATATTTTGGTTGTTGCTCTTAGGAAACGTGCAGATACGTATATTGCGCCCACTATCATTTCATACTTGAAATTGAAGAAGAGCAGGTAAATGATTTGATGTGAGTCACGGCTGTCTTTGTCACGCAGATTTGTGAGATTCATTTCGTGCACACACGTTAAGTCATCGCGACAGATCTTACTTATCGTTGTATGCAAAAGTCTGATTCAGTTTTCGGGTTTTAGCGAATTTGGCGGGGAAAACACACAAATCAGCCTCAAATTTGGTGCAAATAGAGCAAATACCTAGATATCATCCCCACACCCCCAAAACACTCCAAAGCTTCATTTTTGAAGCTATACAAATCTCAGCCTCACACGGGGGCAATCCTAGATAGTCAGAATGCCCCTCAGGCGTATCGGACGCAAAAGGGCTCCCTTCAAGGCTCTGCTTCACCTAGATGCACTCAAGGCTTCTAAGGCACGCAAAATCGCCCTCGTATCTAAGAATTCTATCGTATCTAAGAATTCTATCGTACTTTCTTCAGAGACAGAGATCTCTTCACCCTCGACGCTTTCAGATGTAAAAGATCTTTCTTTGCTCAGACTTAAATTTCTCAAGACTTCTCAGTCTAATTCTTTCAAGATCTCTCAGACTTCTCAAGTTGTAAACACACTCATCTCGAGCGAGCTTGTGATCTTTGTCGCTAAGACTGCTGCTACTCTTGTTACTTGAAGAGCATGTGTGTCATCATCAGCGAAGCTTGACTGATTTGAAGATGAGAATGAGAATGAGAAGAATCTAAATGACAATCAATCTAAGACTCAAGCAGCTTCAAATCAATTCACAAAGCTCACTGCATTGATGAAAAGATGAAAATCGATGAAGTCAAAATCATTGCTAGAATCATTCAGATTATTCATGAACATGACAGTTAAGTATGAAGTCACTTTCATTATCAATGATGTCTTGCAAATTATTATAAATGATGAAAATAATGTTAATCTTTAAGATCTGTGTCAAGAGCAAATGCATAAATGTTCTGAACATGTTGATTTTATCAATTTGAAGTGTATGCTAGTATTTATAAAAGTCATCATCATCTGATATTTAATAAAAAAGAATGAGTGAATGATTTTGATACTGCACAATTTTTGAAAGAAAGTAGCTTTGAACATTCGACAGAAGTACTCAACAGACAAAAAGAATATAAACATTAATTTAAAACTCATCTTCAATTGTAATAAGATTAATATCACATTTTTAACGCTTGTAACTGAGCTTTCAGCAATGAAGATATCACTCACTCAAACAGCAAAGTTGAAAAAGAAAGTTAATGAGCATGATCAACTTCATGCAAATATTGTATGTCAGAAACTAAACTAAACTAGAGATTCTATCAATATAAAGAATTGATTATTATATTACTTGAACTAGATACAGAACAATACATCAGATAATGTATAAGATGAAAGACAAGAAATGAAAGAAAAGAATTGTTACGAGTGTGTCGAGATTGAATAGAGTTTTCTAGTCAACAAGTTCTAGAGGTTTTGGCTCATGTTGAATTTCTAGCCTCAACACTCTATTCTAGCGCTTTCGATACTCGAGCAAACCTGCTTCGCCCTCTTTGTTTTGCCCTACTATAGATACAGCTCGGAATTTCCCTTTGATTTCTTCTGTATTCTTAATATTCTAGTTATAGCTATCTTTATTGATCAAACATTCTATTCAGCTACGCACTATCTCGCTGCAGTGTGGTGAGATTCTAGGCATGATCTCAACATTATATTAAGAATTCGTTTACCACACGATATCGATTTCATTATTCATTCAAGCTACTTGACGAACAACGAAACGAGTATAAAGAAATTTGTTTTATCTGATGATCGACGCAATCGAAAGACAGAATAACATCAGAGAATCAATAGAATCAACGACGAGGCTGTTTGAATTGCTAGAGAACCTACTGCTCATTAAGTATGCACAGTTCATTCGATTAAGAGAATCACGATAAAGAATCTTCGTGAATTGCTCTAGAATCAACCCATTCTCGTGAAGCAGACGAGTGAAAATAAGCTGTTCAACCCATTTCTTTCCCTCTTCGCCCCGAATCAAGCTCGTGAATCAGGCGAGTCAAAACAATTTGTGTCGTCAGATCAAATTAGTGAGTCTGCTACTACAAATGACGTTCTCATAGTGAGTCTGCTACAATGACACTCTTCGTCAATGCAATGATCTACCTATTCTCATCGTCTTACCTATCAGTGAACCTGATTCTACGTTCACATGCAAATAGTGAGTCTGCTACAATGACAAGCCGAAAGTTGATCTCTTTGATGAGCAAGTCGACTAGTGAGCCTGCTTCAATGACACTCTTCGTCAATGCGATGACCTACCTACTCTCATCGTCTTACCTATCAGTGAACCTGGTTCTACGTTCACATGCAAATAGTGAGTCTGCTACAATGACAAGTCGAAAGTTGATCTCTTCGATGAGCAAGTCGACTAGTGAGTCTGCTTCAATGACATTCTTCGTCAATGCAATGACTCATCTACCTTCATCGCTCGACCTATCAGTGAATCGATCTACCTCGCGTTCACGTGCAACTAGTGAGCCTGCTTCAATGATCACTCTATTTCACATAGTGAGTCTGCTACAATAGACATTTGACGAATTGATTTGAATCAATAGAAAGATTGATAGAAAGGCAAGCATCAAGACTCTACGTCAGTGCTATGAACTACACTAAAAGTCATAGAGACATGACTTTTAAAGAGAAGAAGATAATGTTACGAGTGTGTCGAAATTGAATAGAGTTTTCTAGTCAACAAGCTCTAGAGATTTTGACTCATGTTGAATTTCTAGTCTCAACACTCTATTCTAGCGCTTTTAATACTCAAGCAAACCTGCTTCGCTCTCTTTGTTTTGCTCTACTATAGATACAGCTCGAAATTTCTCTTTGATTTCTTCTGTATTCTTAATATTCTAGTTATAGCTATCTCTATTGATCAAACATTCTATTCAGCTACGCACTATCTCGCTGCAGTGTGATTAGATTCTAGACATGATCTCAACAAGAATGAGAACTTGACTTTTATATACATGAATTGAGTAATGTCAGAACTGAGCAGCAGTTTTATGACTTAAGATTGCAAAGACACAAAACAGATTTTGATGTGACTAAATTAAGATGATGATGACTAGATTAATGACTTAGTTTAATGAATCAAGACTTTCTAAAATATCAATAATACTAGATTGAATTGACGACATATTCTATGCTCTGAGCTGAGATGACAATCTGACATCATAACAGTAACTTTTCTCTTAAAGACTAAGCTTCTGCAAAACGATGAAAAGAACAAGACAAGACAAGAATTGAAACTAGATGAAATGAGATGTAAATGAGACAAGATGAAAATAAGATGAGACGAGAAAGAATCAAAAACAACAACGAGAATTGAAATTAAATGAGATGAGATGAGATGAGATACAGCGAGACGCATTTTATAATGATGAAGCATTAATGAGATGAAAATACATCTGAGTCACATCTGAGTCAGATTTGAGCAAGACAGAGCGAGACACGATAAAGCGAGACACATTTTATAGTGATGAAGTACTGTTATTAAAACACATTTGAATCACATTTGAGTCAGATTTAAACAAGATGTCTGAGTCAAATCTAAATCAGATCTGAGTTAGATCTGAACAAAAGAAAGATGAAATGCAGTTTAATGTGATGATATACAGATGAGATTGAAATACATTTGAGTTAAATCTGAGTCAAATTTAAACAAAATGTTTGAGTCAGATCTAAACAAAATCTGAGTCAGATCTGAGCTGAATTGAAATGATAAAGATTGAATTTAAAGTTCTTGACATTGATATTGAAACATCACATATGACAGTACATGTGATTCTTTGATGACAGAGTTGACAAGATAATATTTATTGAGTGCTTGCTCACAATTATTTAGAAGATGAAAAGACTTTCAAGTAGAAAAGTGATCTTTTCAATCGATGTAATACTTGAGCAGAAGTGAATTATAACATCTATCATGCTTGAAGTTTAGTATGCTGTTTACATATCAGAATTTTTCATCATTCTTGACAATAATGAGTTTTTGAAATTTCTGATGTTGACTCAAGAGAAAATCACTTGCAATATGATTCAAAAGAATGACATGAAAGATTGAATGAATCTTCATGAATGCTGAAAGATTTAACTCAATGATCAGAGAATTGTTCTTGAAGATTCACTTGATCTTGAAGAGATTAACATTATGATCATTTAACTTGACAGTGAAGCGAGCGATGCTGAGATTGCAAGCATTCAGTCAGACTTCATCTTCAACGAAGTATTTAAAACAAGAATGACAAGAGAGATTGACATTGAATTTGTAGATGATCTGAGCTATAAACATCTCATCATGTAGATGCTTCGTTAGTTTCTTCATCTTCTTGATGAACTTTTCAACATTGATTAACTTGTTTCAAGCTTAAAACATAAGATTCTTGAACAGAGATTCAGAAGACTTGAAGTTTAAACATGAGTTTTGACTTAAATTGATCAAGAAGAATGATGCTAAAGTGATTAATGATGATGTGTTATTGATGATGAATTCAATTTCAGAAAGTCACTTAACTCAATTATTCTGTATGTAGTTGATGAAGACTTGAAGATAATGCTTCATGACAGCATTGATTCTCTCAATTTGATCATCAATTTCAAAGTGATATGTCGTTAATAACTTAGCATTTATCTTTAACATTTTACACATATGCTTTCAGACATTGAAAATGAATTGTGTGTCTTGATCAGACATGAAGAACTCAAGTAAATCATAATGTTTTCAAACATGAGTATAGAAGCAATTGATAATTTCTTCAACTTTCATAGAAGTGATGAGAACTAAATGTCTCATTTTGATAAAATGATCAACAAAGACTAGAACATATTTATATGTGATATTTATAAAGATATTGAGCGATAAAGAATTTACATAGTTCATGAAAACATCATGTCAATGACATTCAAAGACTGAAAGAGAACACAATCATTCTTGAATTCATTGTTTAAAGAGCTTGAAACATGTGCATATGTGATAGTTTCATACAAAGTGTTGAACATACTTATAAATGTTTGATCATCAGTAAACTTGACTGATCAGTTCATAGCTTTTTGCTCTTTCTGAGTGATCATCGACAACACTATCATAAGCGAGCTGAATGATACGAAGACGTAGTTTATCTGAGTTAAGCACGTACTTTCTTTCTTGAAAGTATAGATGATTCTCATGTTCTTCATACTCAACTAGAGAAATCTTGTTGTGATGTTGTGCTTCATTGCGAAGCACTTCAATTATCTGAGCTGCAAATTTGTCATTGATTTCGATTTACTTTCACAATGTCTGAGTGAGAATGTCAGCAAAATCTTCATCAAGATTCAGAATGTCTTGATTTAGCTGAGATTCAACATCTGTTACGAGCGTATCAAGACTGAACAAGGCTGAAGCTCTAATCAATTCGCAGTGAACGCTAGCGAGTTCTCTGCGTAATGATTAGAACTAATCAGCGAGCTAGTCAGATATGACTCAGATATGAC
>JAABUS010001838.1_pt1 | contig 43374 bp, 46 predicted proteins | sample 5560161 | NCBI WGS metagenome assembly JAABUS01 (sample SAMN10711885, study PRJNA513376) | rock metagenome | isolation source: Antarctica rocks | place: Antarctica: Victoria Land, Trio Nunatak nord | collected 2016-01-04
CATGCGCCGGCAGGTCGAAAGTCCGGCGAAGCAGTACGTCGAAATGGTCGAGCGCGCCCGCAAGGCCCGGCGCGGACCCGTGTTCCCGGTGCCGCTCCACACGCGACTCCTTCGGCCACAAAGCAGTCGCGCCGTCGACGGCCACGTGCCTATCGCTCCGGGCGGCGCCAAGCTATAACGCGAGTTCACTTTCGACGCGATCGCCAGCGCCGGTCCCGACACAAGGCCTCTCGGTTTCCCGCCTTGAACGCGGCAGTCCGAGCAATCTGACCGGCAGGCCAGTCACCTCAGCCGCCGTCGGCAACCACCGCGGTCGCCTCGCCCCGAAACGCAGCCGACAACCGCCGCGCCGCATCACCTCGGGGCTTGTAGGCCAGGTACTTCTGCGTCGTTGCCAGATCCGCGTGCCCCATCCACTCCATCACCTCGCGCGGATCGGCGTGCCGGATCGCGTGCGTCCCAAACGTATGCCGCAGGTCATGGAACCGCAGGCGCCTCAACTCCGCCCGACCAAGCGCGGCCTTGTAGCGGTCGCTGAGCGACTTGTAGACGAGGTGCCGGCCGAGCTCGTCGCAGAAGACGAGCTCTCGAGGGCCAACGAATCGGTCGCGCTGTCCGAGCCGCGCCAGGGCCTGGGCGACCTCTTCCATCATCGGCACGGCTCTCCCCCGCCCGCTCTTCGGCGTGCCTTCCCTACCGGCGGTGTAGTTGCGCTCTACGCGGATCGTGTCGGCGTCGAAGTCAACGTCCCCCCATCGCAGCGCCAGCAGCTCGCCGAGCCGCAGACCCGTGAAGGCCGCCGTCAGGTACAGCGCCCCGTCGCGCTCGCTCTCGGCCGCCCGCACGAGCGCCAACACCTCCTCGCGCGAGAACACGTCGATCCCGGCGCGGCGAGGCAACCGCGGTCGCTCCACGTTGGTCACCGGGTTCCGCGGCAGCCCGTAGACCCGTGTTGCGCGCTTGAAGATCCCGTGCAGCGTCACGAGGTACTTCTGCAGCGTTCGGTTGGACACCCCGTGCTCACGGGTGAACGCGGCCTTCCAGTGCTCGATCGACTCGGTGGTCACGTCCTCGATCAGCTCGTCGCCGAAGGTGCGGCCGAGGACCCTGGCCATGTTGCGGTAGTCGGTGACGGTGGTCGGCTTGCAGGCGCGCTCGTGCTCGGCGTAGCGCAGGAACTCCTCAGCGGCCTCGGTGAAGGTCGTGCCGGTCCTCACCATGCCCGCCAGCTCGCCCCGCCGCGCCGAGGCAAGCGTCTCGTCGAGCCACGCGTCCGCCGTTCGCTTGGTCAGGTAGCCGGTCGCCGGCCGACCGCGAGCCGTCCAAGCGGGCCCGAGCTTCCTCTGCACCTGGCGCCCATCAGGGAGCCGGTACTTGGCGTACCAGACCGGCCCGTGCACCCGCTCCACGCGGTAGACGTGGCCGCTGATCGGGCGCTCCAAGACCCTCGCCATACGCATAACCTACAGGAATCTCGGGACATATTCGGGACACGCTTTGCAAATTGCCGCCACGCCGCCGAGCAGAATATGGCTCTGTGCAGGGCTTCTGTAGTGGGCCGGCCAGGACTCGAACCTGGGACCGACGGATTATGAGTCCGCTGCTCTAACCAGCTGAGCTACCGGCCCGGGGTCTGGGATCGTACGGCCTGCTGCCGGCGGCTATCGCCGGCAGCGTCCGCGCTATGCCCGTTGCGAGGCGCCGCTACTTCCCGACGGCTGCGTCCACGGCCGCGTCAAGCTCATCCGTGCTGAACGCTCCCTCGATACGGGCGGCCACCCTTCCGTCGCGGTCGATGGCGAAGAGCCACGGCTCAGTGGTCACCCGCCAGGCACCAAACTGCGGGCGGAAGCCTTTGGACACGTCGTTGTCGCGGAAGATCTCCTGATGGATGAAGGCGGCCTCTTCGCCTCGCTCGGACTTGACCTGCTCCGCGACGTCGACCACAGGACCACAGACCCGGCTTTGACACAGCGCCGGAGTCGCGAGCACCATGATCACCGGCTTGCGCCCCACGACGTCCGCGAAGTCCACCTCGTGCATCGTCGAGGGGGGCTGGCGCGTGTCGATCGAGCCGATGTCGCCGCCGACGTCGGCCAGGGTCTGAGTATGAATGCGCGGCGCGAGATCGCCGACGCTGGGCGAGGGCCTGTCGTTGCTGGCCACCAGCGGGAGGCCCACGGGGGTGGCGGCCACCAGCCGGTCATCGAGTCGCGTGATGCCCAGCACATCCCACTTTCCCGCGCGGGGTAGATCAATGTCCGCCACGTACAGCAGCTTGGCGGCGTCCGCGTCCTCGGACACCGATCGGCTCAGGAACTCGGGGTGCACCGCGAGCGACTCGTAGCGGGCCGGGAACGGGCCGCGGGCGGGGCCGCCGCCGGCACGGGCCACGTAGACGGCGGTAGGCGCGTCGGCGATCTGGGCCCTCGCGCGGTCGAACAGGCCGAATCCGAAACGGTTCCTGCCAGGCGAAAGCTCGGACACCGACGGCGCCAGAATCGGTCCCGTGTCGCCCACCTGCTTACGCAGCTCGGCCAGGGTACGGCCCTGAGCCTTCGGAAAGTCCTCGGGCTTGGCCGGTGGGAGCGGCATGTCCGCGTTGTCGGCCTCCGAGCCGCCGCCGCAACCGGGAACGGCCACGCTCAGCGCGAGCATGGCGACAAGCACCGCCCGTGGCGGCCCCCAGATAGTCACCGGGCCAGAATAGGTGACCGCCGACATGCGTGCCGGCCGTCTCGGTGGCCTTAACCCAGGGTTCGCATAGGGTTGCCCGGCCCCCAAACAGCGATCTGGAGGAGGACCCGTTGTCCACACGCGCAGCGCTCGTCACCGGCGGTTCGAGTGGGATCGGGCTCGCCATCGCGAGGGCCCTCGGGGAGGACGGCTACGAGCTCACCATCTCCGCCCGCCGCCCGGACAAGCTCGATGCCGCCGCGCAGGAGCTGCGCAGCGCCGGAATAGAGGTCGAGGCCTCACCGGCCAACGTGGCCAGGGAGGAGGAGATCACAGCTCTGGTGGCCGGTCACCGGGAGCGTTTCGGACGACTCGACGTGCTCGTCAACAACGCCGGGGTGGGCATCGGCGGAGCTGTCGCCGACACCGAGACCAAGGGACTCGACATGCAACTCGACGTGAATCTGCGCGCGGTCTACCTGACCGCCCGGGAGTGCATCCCCCTGCTCAAGGAGGCGGGCGCCGAGCACGGCAAGGCGCTGATGGCCAACACCGCCTCGATCGCCGGCAAGTACGGCCAGGGCTGGCTGGCCGCCTACTCCGCCACGAAGTTCGGCGTCGTGGGTCTCTCACAGGCGCTGCACAAGGAGCTGGGAGCCGAGGGGGTGCAGGTCACGGCTCTGTGCCCCGGCTTCGTGGCCACGGCCATGACCGACTGGGTCGAGGGTGTGCCCAAGGAGAAGATGATCCAGCCCGAGGACATCGCCGAGGGCATCCGCTACCTGCTGCGAACCTCGCCCGCTTGCATCGTGCCCGAGCTGCAGTTCATAAGGCCGGGAGAAAGCCTGTAGGCACGGTCGCGCTCAGCTCGGGCTCGCTGCCAGCGGTCGCTGCGCAGCGTCGTCGCCTTCATCCAGCTTCCTGAAGGCGGCCCGCCAGTCGCGAGCCGGCTCGATCGGCTTTGGCTCATGCTCCTCGCGGCGGGCCCGGTCTAACTGGGCCGTCCGGTGGGCGCTGATCGCGTCGGCCAGCAAGCCCGCCTCGCGCCCGTCCGCGGTGGCGATGCTTGCCTCCAGCATCGTCGTCAAGACACGTACCTCGCGGTCGGTGGCCCGGCGCGCGACGTCTCCCGCGCGGGTGTAGCGGTCCCACGCCTCGGCGAAGCTCGCAAAGCTGGTGCGCCCGCCGTTGCGGTGAGCGGCCAGCATCGGGCACACGCCGCCGTCGCGGTCGGTGTAGGCGCCCACGATGATCGGGTTCGCCTCGAGGGCTTCGAGCATCGCCTGGCGCGTGCCCGCGGGCATGCGGTCGATCGCGATGCGCAGGTCACGCGCTGGTCTGAGTGCCCGTCTCATACGATGCCCGTCCGGCCGGGGCCGGGTGAGCGTAGGGCCGGGCGTCGGCTACTTCAAGGTTGTTCCTCCTGCTGAAAGGGGAGTTGCATGCGGTTGGGGCTTCACGTGGGTTACTGGGGTCTCGGACTGACCTCCGAGCAGCAGCTCGAGATCGTGCGGGAGGCGGAATCAGCGGGCTTTCATTCGGTGTGGGCGGCAGAGGCCTACGGCTCCGACACCGCCACCGTGCTCTCGTGGCTGGCGGCCAACACCGAGCGGATCAAGGTGGGTTCGGCGATCTTCCAGATGCCCGGCCGGACCCCCGCGATGACCGCCATGACGGCAGCCACCCTCGACAACATCTCTGGGGGCCGGATGCTGCTGGGCATCGGGTCCTCCGGTCCCCAGGTGGCCGAGGGCTGGCACGGACAGCCGTTCGCCAAGCAGCTCCAGCGCACGCGCGAGTACGTGGCCATCGTGCGCAAGGCGCTGAGCCGCGAGCGCCTGGAGTTCGACGGCGAGATCTACACCTTGCCCCTGCCCGACGGCCCCGGCAAGGCGCTCAAGCTCACGATCTCGCCGGTGCAGGACCGGATCCCCATCTACATCGCGGCGATCGGGCCGAAGAACACGCAGCTCACCGGCGAGATCGCCGACGGATGGCTACCGACCTTCTTCTCGCCCGAGCACGTGAGCGAGTTTCGTGCCCTGCTCGAGGAGGGCGCCGCGCGCGCGGAGGGCGCCAAGACGATCGACGCCTCGTTCGACATCGCCCCCAACGTGAATGTGTCGATCGACGACGACGTCGACCGAGCCCGCGACGCCATGCGGCCGCTGGTCGCGCTCTATGTGGGCGGCATGGGCTCAAAGGACAAGAACTTCTACAACGCGCTCGTGCGCCGCTACGGATTCGAGGACGCCGCCGACGAGGTCCAGGACCTCTATCTCGCCGGCAGGAAGGATGAGGCCGCAGCGGCGCTTCCCGCCGACCTGATCGACCAGACATCTCTGTGCGGGCCCAAGGAGCATGTGGCCGAGCGCCTGGCGGTCTATCGCGATGCCGGTGTCGGCACTCTGATCTGCACCCCGATGGCTTTCGATCCCGAAGAGCGCAAGCGCATGATCCGCGACCTTGCGGAGATCGTCTGAGGGAATGGTGCGGTGCTCGCCGGAACAGCGTTCCGGCTGTGCTCCTCCCCCGAAAGCTCCCGGTGTTACGCCGCGCCGCTACCTGCTCGCCGCCTTCGGCGATCCCGGCCACGCGTTTCCGGCCATCGCTCTCGGCCGGGCGCTGGTGACGCGAGGGCATGAGGTCTGCCTGCAGACGTGGGCCCGCTGGGCCGGGCACGTGGAGCGCGAGGGCATGGCCTTCTCCCCCGCCCCCGAGTACGAGCTGTGGCCCGATGGCGCCGGCCTGAGTCCCTACGCGGCCGCGGTGCGCGCGGCGCACGACACCGTGCCCCTCATCGACGAGTTCGACCCCCACGCCGTGGTGGCGGACATCCTCACCGTCGCGGGAGGGCTGGCGGCTCAGATGGCCGACCGGCCGTGGGCCACCCTCGTGCCCCACGTGCTGCCCACCTCCGAGCCCGGATGGCCGCCCTACTCGGTGGGGGCACGCCTGCCGCGCACCCGGCCGGGGTCGGCCGCCTGGAGCCTCGCCCAGCCGCTCCTGTCGCGCGGGCAGGAGCGCGGACGCCGCGAGCTCAACGACGCCCGCCGCCGGGTCGGACTGCCTGATCTGAGCCACGTGCACGGAGGGATATCCGGCCAGCTGGCGATCGTGGCCACCTACCCGCAGCTCGAGTACCCCCGCTACGAGCGCTCCCCATCCGTGCGAGTGACCGGGCCGCTGCTCTGGGAGCAGCCCTACGAGGAGGCGGCCGAGCCCCCGCCTGGCGACGAACCCCTGGTCCTGGTCGCCCCGAGCACGTCTCAGGACCCCGACCACCGCATGCTTCGCGCTGCGCTGGAGGGTCTGGCCGACGAGCCCGTCCGGGTGCTCGCCACCATCAACCGGCGTAAGCCCGCCGCTCCGCTGCCGGCGCCGGCCAACGCCCGGATCGTCGATTGGATCTCCTACGCGCGGTCGATGCCGGGCTGCGCGGCTGTGATCTGCCACGCGGGCCACGGCACGGTGGTCCGCTCCCTGGCCTGCGGCGTTCCGGTGATCGGCTGTCCCGCGGCGGGCGACCAGGCCGAGAACGCCGCACGCCTGGCTTGGTCGGGAACGGGAATCTCGCTGCCAAGGCGGCTGGTTACCCCGCGCGGAGTACGCCTGGCGGTGCGCAAGCTCTTGGCCGACCCCCGTTATGCCGAACGCGCACGGGAACTCAGCCGTTGGACGAAGCGTTACGACGGGGGACGTGAGGCGGCCAAGGGGCTCGAGTTGCTGGGCTGTTCGCCGGAGAGGAACAGGCGGAGCGAAGAACTCGGGGGGTGGGACTCGAACCCACAACCATCACCTTAACAGGGTGCTGCTCTGCCTAATTGAGCTACCCCCGATCGCCTATTTGGGTACTACGACGCAGCGTGAGTCTCCCGGCAGCGGACAGGCCACTAGGCCACCCTCCACTTCGGCGTGACAATTAGAGCACAGCAGCACGCATTTCTTCGCCTCCGCACGAAGGCGATCGATGCTCCGCGCGCAGCCCCGCTCCCCAAGCCCGAACGACTTGGTGGTGGGGTCGAGGTGGTGGAAGTGAAGCGCTCGCGGGAAGCGGTCGTAGCCGCAGAGCACGCAACGGCCGCCCGCATCCTCCACCAGCTGAAGCTTCATGCGTCGGCGCCACTCGACGACGCGCTGCTGCCGGCACCGCATGCACCGGTAGTAGCCCCGGCCTTCGAGCACGAAACGTGTCTCGCCGTGCGTTTGGCACACCCTGACGCAGATACGCTCGGCCTCGACTCGTGCGGGACCGTGGGCGAAGTCTCGACTCATCCGCCCAGGGTGCCCGCATCCCCGGACGGAAGAGGCGAACACCTGTTCGCCTCGCTCAGCTCTCCTCCGCCGTGCCGTGCAGGCTGTCAGCCTGGCCCGAGATCTTGAGCATCTGCAGGGTCTTGACCTCAATCTGGCGCACGCGCTCGCGGGTCAAGCCCACATGCCTGCCGATCTGCTCGAGGGTCATCGGGCCCTCGGGGTCCAAGCCGTAGCGCAACTCGATCACGCGCCGCTCGCGGAAGCCAAGGCCGGCCAGGAGCTCCTGCACCTCCGCATTGCGCATGAGCACCGCCACCTGCTCGTCGGGGCGGTCACGGGGCTCGTCACGGATGAAGTCGCCGAATTGGGCCGACTGCTCGGCGCCGCCGACCGGCGCCTCGAGGGAGACGGGGTCTCGCTCGAGCTTCAGCAGCTCTTCGACCTTGTCGACATCCATCTCCACCACCACGGCGATCTCCGCGGCCGTGGGGTCGCGCTCGTGGTCCTGGGACAGCCGGCGCCGTGCCTGGGCCACGCGGTTCATCCGCTCGACCATGTGCACGGGGATCCGGATGGTACGGGCCTGATCGGCGAGCGCTCGACTCATCGACTGGCGTATCCACCAGGTGGCGTAGGTGGAGAACTTGAAGCCGCGGCGCCAGTCGAACTTCTCCACGGCCCGGATCAGGCCCATGTTGCCCTCCTGGATCAGGTCCAGGAGGCTCAGACCGCGGCCCTGGTAGCGCTTGGCCACCGAGACCACGAGCCGCAGGTTGGCCTCGATCAGGACGTTCTTGGCGGCCATGTCGTTGCGCTCGACGCGCTTGGCCAGGCGTACCTCGTCCTGCTTGGTGAGCAGGGCAACCTTTCCGATGTTGTGCAGGTAGAGGCGCACCGCGTCCTCCACGCCGCCCTCGGGCGGCGCCACGGGGAGTCCCGCGCTGACCACACCGCCCTCGTCGAAGTCGTCGTAGCCGTCGGCCTTGTGGTCCGCCTCGAGCGGGCCGGCGGCAGGGACCTCGCCGGACTCGGAGGCCTGGTCCTCGGTCGGCTCGCTCACGTGGTCTGCCCCATCACGGCGCTCATCTCGTCGAACACCCGCCGCTTGGCGAGCGCCAGCCGGCCCTGCTTGGCGAAGTCTCCGGCCTCGCGGGCGCGGCGCAGGTCGCGCTCGATGCGCCGCAGCTCCAGCGCGAGGAAGCTCATCCGCAGGGAGTCGTCGCCGTTGGGCGGGTCCTCGTCGGCCTGCAGCGCGATCCCCGCCACGAGCTCATCCAGCTGCGCATCGCCGCTGGGTAGCCCGGCCAGCGGGTCGCCGAAGTGCTCGGCCAGGTGATCGCGGGCGCGGGCGGTGAGGCTCGACGAGAAGTGCTCGGGCGTTAGGCGCGACAGGTGCTCCCGACCCAGGGGTCCTGCCGAAAGGCATAGGGCGAGAAAGATCCGCTCTGACTCGAGCGACGCGGCCCCCGGCGTGCCGGGCCGCGGCGCGCCGGCGCCCCCCCGGGCCGGGCCCGGCGGGCCGGGGTCGGCGGAGCCCGGGACGTCCGGCGCCTGAGGACTCGATCGGGCCGGAGCCCGTGACGAGCCAGAGGTCACGTACTCCGCCGGCACGTCGAGGCGATCGGAGACCTTGCGCACGAGGTGATCGCGGCGGGCGCTGCGCTGGGGAGTGACGGCGATCAGGTCGCGGGCCTCCACCAGTGCTCGGTCTCTGCCCTCCGGGGTGTCGAGATCGGCGTCGGCAAGCAGTCTCTCCACCTCGAACTCAACCACAGACAGAGCCTGACCGAGACGCGCCGCAACCGCCTCTGCCCCGCCTTCGGTCACGAGCTCGGCGGGGTCGGTGCCCTCCGGCATCTGCACCACCCGCAGCCCCACGTTGCGCTCCTCGGCCATGCGGGCGGCCCTGAGCATCGCGTCACTCCCGGCACGATCGGCGTCCAGCGCCAGGAACACGGTGCCCTCGTCACCCGCGGCGCGGGCCAGCTCGCCGAGCTGATCGCCGGTGAAGGCCGTGCCCATGATTGCCACGCTGTCCTCGACGCCCGCCTGGTGCAGGGCCAGGACGTCGGTGTAGCCCTCCACGACCACCACCCTGCCCGACTTGGCGATGGCGCCCCGCGCCCGGTCGATCCCGAACAGCAGGCGGCCCTTGTGGTACAGCTCGCCCTCGGGGGTATTCACGTACTTGGCGCCCTGGTCGTCGCGCATCGCACGCGCCCCGAAGCCCACGACCCGCCCTCGTGAGTCGGCCAGAGGAAAGGTGATGCGCTCCCTGAACCAGTCATAGACGCCGCCGCCCCGCCCCCGGCGAGCGAGCCCCGCGGCCAGCAGCTCGTCGGGCTTGAAGCCGTCCCGCTGCGCGCCCATCAGCACCCGGTCCCACGCCTTGGGGGCGTAGCCGATGCGAAAGTCACGCAGCACCGCCTCCGACAACCCGCGCGAGGCGAGGTAGTCGCGGGCACGGCGCGCCTCGGCCGCCGCCCAGAGGTAGTTGGCGTAGAAGCCCGCGGTGCGGTCGAGGAGGGCGAACAGGCGCTCGCGGCGCCGCCGGCGTTCCTCCTCCTGGGGATCCTCGCTGTCGCGCTCGAGCTCGATGCCGGCGTCCTGGGCCAGCTGCTCCACCGCATCGGGAAAGGGCAGGCCGTCGGTGTCCATCACGAACCGGATCACGTCGCCGCCCTCGCCGCAGCCGAAGCAGTGGTACAGGCCCCGCTCGGCATCCAGGGAGAAAGACGGGGTCCGTTCTTCGTGGAAGGGGCACAGCCCCACGTAGCGCGAGCCCACCCGCCGTAGGTCGGTGCGCCGCGAGACGATCGCCACCGTGTCGACCGACTCGCTCAACCGTTCGATCGACTCCTGCTTGTAGCGGGCCATGATCTAGAACCCCTGGGGCACGGACAGGTCAGAGAAGGCGCGGATGGCGTAGCGGTCGGTCATTCCCGCCAGGTAGTCCACCACGCGCTCGTGGTCGGCCGCGTCCGGGGTGAGCGCGGGAGGGAGGTTGGCGGCGTAGTGGTCAAAGAGAGAGTGCAGCATCCGCTCGATCCGAAGGCGCTCGCGCTGAGCCTCCGGGCCCAGGTACACGTGACCGAACATGAACTCGCGCAGGCGCAGCATCGCGCCACCGACCTCCTCGCCCTGCACGATGTCGTCCGCTTCCTCGGAGCGCTCCAGCAGATCCCGGACGAGCGTCTCGATCCGCTCGGAGCCAGTAGCCCCGAGCACCTCGATCTCATCCACAGGGAGATCGTCGAAGGAGATCACCCCCGCCCGGATCGCGTCGTCGATGTCGTGGTTGATGTAGGCGATCCGGTCGACGATCCGCACGATCCGGCCCTCGAGGCTTATCGGGCGCCCTGGCCCGGTGTGGTTGAGGATGCCGTCGCGCACCACCTCGGTGAGGTTGAGGTTCTCGAGGCGCTCGACGGTCCGCAGCGAGTGCAGGTTGTGATGGAAGCGAACGCCGTAGCGCTCCCGCACGCACCTGTCGAGCACCGCCTCGCCTATGTGGCCGAAGGGCGGATGCCCGAGATCGTGGCCGAGGCCGACGGCTTCGGTGAGATCTTCGTTGAGGCGCAGGGCGCGGGCCACGTTGCGCGCGATGCCGCACGCCTCGAGGGTATGCGTAAGCCGGGTGCGGTAATGGTCGCCCTCGGGCGAGATGAAGACCTGGGTCTTGTGCTTGAGGCGCCGGAAGGCCTTTGTGTGCACGATCCGGTCGCGGTCGCGCTGAAACGGGGTGCGGTGCGGGGAGTCCTCCTCGGGGCGCTGGCGCCGGGCCGGGTAGGAGCGCGCCGCCAGGGGTGAGAGCTCGTCGCGCTCACGCCGGGCCATTCGCTGCGCAAAGCCTCCCAACCGACCGCTCGTGCTCGGAGCCTCCACGGAGGCATTGTCTCAGGAGACCCCAGCGGGGCGGGACACGAAGCAGCCCGGCGGGTAACGCATCGCACACAAGAGCTCTCCGAGGGCTCGAACCGATGCGACACTGGCACCGTGGCTTTCCCCGAGATACTGCTCGTACGACACGGGGAGACGGAGTGGAGCGCCGCAACCCGCCACACCGGCCGGACCGACATCGCGCTCACCGACGCAGGCCGAAGCCAGGCCCGCCGGCTGGGCGAGCGCCTGCACGGCCGGGCCGTCGCGCGGGTGCTGACGAGCCCCCTCCAGCGCGCCCTCGAGACATGCCGTCTAGCCGGGCTGGGCGATCGCGCCGAGATCCGCTCGGAGCTCGCGGAGTGGGACTACGGTGACTACGAGGGCCTGACCACCCCCGAGATCCGAGAGACGGCGCCTGGCTGGACGGTGTGGACCCACCCGACCCCCGGGGGCGAGACGGCCGCAGAGGTGGGAGCGCGCGTGGACGTGGTGGTCGACGACCTGGCCACGGTCGACGGTGACGCAGCGGTGTTCGCCCACGGCCACATACTGCGCGTGCTGGCGGCCCGCTGGATCGGCCTCGAGCCCGAGCACGGTGCCCTGCTGGCGCTGTCCACCGCCACCCTGAGCGCCCTTGGGTGGGAGCGCGATCGGCGCGTGGTGCTGCTGTGGAATGACAGCTCGCATCTGGCCGGCGCGCTCTCCTAGGGTCTGGGAGTGGAGCCTCAGGCGACCCTTCGCAGGCGCACGTGCGCGTGGTGCTCCAGGGTCTCCGCGAGGGCTCGGTCGGCCTGTGCCAGGGCACGGTCGGGGGCCTGCGGTGCCTCCGCGAGGGGGCGCGCCAGGGCCCCGACCATGAACTCGTGGGCCTCCAGGGCAAGGGGGAAGGACCCGGCCTCGCAGCTGGCGCAGACCACTCCGCCCGCCGCCGGTGAGAAGCCGGTGAGGTTGTCGGTCTCCCCGCAAGCCGCACAGCAGGCCAGCTCGGGGCCGAAGCCGGCGGCCAGCGCCAGCTTGGAGCGAAAGGCCAGTGACTGGGCCGGGGTGGCTTCGCCCGGCGCCGAGTCCAGCAGCGCCAGCTGGTGGCAGAGCAGGTTGTAGGCGGCGCGGTTGGGCTCGGCGGAGTCGAACAGGCGCAGCACCGCCTCGCACGCCAAGGCGCCGTGTTCCAGCGAAGCGCGATGCTCGCGCAGCTGCGCATGGGCGTGCACCGTGTCGACAGAGGTGACCGTGCACAGGTCACCACGCCCCTGGTGGAGCACCAGGCGAACGCGGGCCATGGGCTCGAGGCGGCCCCCCATGCGCGACTTCACCCGCCTCACGCCCTTGGCCACGGCCCCGATCCGGCCGTGGCCGGCGCTGTAGAGGTGAAGCACGCGATCGGCCTCGCCGAACCGGATGGAACGGAGAACGACCGCTTCGGTCTTGAACGAAGCGGGCACGAACTACACTCTGGAGCAGATGGCGGACACGAACGGGGTAATGCTCTACACCACAGAGCCGTGCGGTTTCTGCAGCCAGGCCAAGACGCTACTGGCTCGCCGGGGCGTGGAGTACGAGGAGGTCAACCTGGCTATGGACCCTGAGGGCCGCGCCGCGCTGGTCGATCTGACCGGCCAGATGACCTTTCCCCAGATCGTCGTGGGCGAGCGCTCGATCGGCGGCTTTCGCGAGCTGCTCGAGGCCGATCGCGCCGGCCGCCTCGAAGAGCTGCTCGCGGCTTGAGCGAGTAGCCCTCGCTTATCTCGAGGCGGTGCAACGGGCGTCTGTGATGCCCGTGAACGACGATCGCGTAATGGTCGCCGCGGAGGCAGCGATTGATGTCGCGGCGCGCTGCGGCCTGTGCTGCACACGTCCACGACTACTGCATCATTCCAACAACATAGTGTGGCACCTGGCCCCGGCGCGAGAAGGCGCTTGACGCTTCCGCGGACGTCGACCGCGATCTCCTCGACCTCATGGGCCGGCTGCGGGCCTGTGCGTAGCCGTGTGGTGCTGGATGAACCCTGACCGGGCCCCCGAGCTGCGAGAGGCGGCCGAGCACCACCTGCAGAGGCTTCAGGCGCATGAAGGTTAGCTCGCCCGCGAACCGGATGCCGTCGCTCGCCGAGCCCTCGGCGGCGGCTGGCAGCACTCACACACGTACGTGCCCCGCCCGGCCGCACGCATCTTGCGGATCGTGGTCCCGCAGCGAGTGCACGGCTCGCCCTCGCGCAGATGCACGAGGAAGCGGTCCTGAAAGCTGCCCCGCGCACCGTCGGGGTGGCGGAAGTCGTCGATCGTGGCCCCGCGCGCGTCGATGCCCGCCTCCAGCGACGCCACCACGGCGTCGCGCAGAGCGGCCAGCTGGGCGCGCTTGAGCGTGCCGACCGGCCGGAGCGGATGAATGCCCGCCCGGAACAGAGCCTCGTCGGCATAGATGTTGCCCACCCCCGCGATCCGCTCCTGGGAGAGCAGGAACGCCTTCACCGGAGCCCGGCGCCCCGCCGCAAGCACGCCCAGGGCCTCGGCGGTGAAGTCCGGACTCAGCGGCTCGACCCCCAGCCGGGCGGCGAAGTAGTCGTCAAGCGCCTCGTCGCCGAGCAGGACGACGCCGGTACCAAATCGGCGCGGGTCGCAGAAGAGCACCCGGGTGTCATCGGGCCAAAGGCGCAGCCGCACACGCAGGTAGCGCCGGCCTGGCACATCGTCTGCGGCCGCCACCAGCAGCAGCGTGCCCGTCATCCGCAGGTGCATGACCAGGGAGACTTCGTCCTCGAGCGCCACCACCAGGTACTTGCCCCGGCGCCAGAGGCGCTCGATCCGCCGGCCCGCCACTGCGTCCGCCGGCTCGCTTGGGTGGGCGGGTGCGCACCAGCGCGGGTCGAGCACCTCCAACGACTCCACTCCCCGACCCTCCATCGCCGGTGCGAGCTGGCGCCGGATCGTCTCGACCTCGGGCAGCTCCGGCATTCAGGAGAGGGAATCGAAGGGGGGCAACGCCCCCCTTCGCAACCCCCCTGCGGATGCGAAGGGGCGCAACTCCCCCCTTCGCAACCCCCTTGCGGAATCGAGGGGGAGCAGCGCCCCCGTTTGCGAACCCCCAGTCGGCGCGACCGTGCCCGTGATCTCGAGGCTGTCGCGGATCAGCCCGAACACCCTCTTGTCGAGCCGGTCGAACTCGCGCGGCGGGGCGAGCAACTCGATCACGTACTCCGCCTGGCCCTTGAAGACGTGCAGGCTGCGCGTGCGCAGGCGCGACTGCGAGATGGTCTGCCGGCCAAGCAGCCCAATCGTAGGTGCCCCGCCCAACTCGAGGATCCGCGACCCGCTGAGCTCAAAGCTCGGCGAGCGCTCCTTGGTCGCTGTCTCCAGGCGCTCCATGGCCTCCTGCAGCTCCTGCTCGCTCTCCGGCAGCTTCTCGCGGCGGCGGTAGGCGAAGACCGACAGGGCGGCCGAGCCGAAGGTGGCCCGGAACACGCCCGGACGCGGGGTTGCCTGGACCGCGAAGTTTCGCGGCAGCTCAAGCTGCATTCCCACCGACGGGTATTCGAGCGCCGTCGTCTTGCCGGCGGGCTCTGCGCTCAAACCTACGGCCGGCCGGCGCTCGTTTCCACACCCGGCGGGCGCCGCGGCAAGCAGCACGAGGAGGACGAGAGGGCCGCGGCGCACCCCCGCGGTTCTAGCAGGAGCGGGGCGAGAGGAAGGTGCGGTGCTCGCCGCAACACGTTCCGACTGCGCTCCTCCCCCGAAGGTGCGGTGCTCGCCGCAACCACGTTCCGGCTGCGCTCCTGCTCAGGGCGCTCCTCGTTCAGGTGTTCCCGCGAGCGACGGTGGCCCGGGGGTGCGCGCGGAAGTACACGTCCTTGAGCCGCTCGCTCGACAGGTGGGTGTAGAGCTGGGTGGTGGCCACGTCGGCGTGGCCGAGCATCTCCTGAACCGAGCGCAGGTCGCAGCCACCGGCCAGGAGGTGGGTGGCGAAGGTGTGGCGCAGGGTGTGCGGGCTCATCCGGTCCTCGAGGCCGGCGCTCACGGCGTGCCTGCGGACGATCTTGTAGAGGCCCTGCCGGGTGAGCGCCCCGCCGCGGAAGTTGACGAACAGGTGCGTCTCCTGACGGTGGCCCACCAGCTGGGGCCGGCCGCGTTCGAGATAGCGGCGCACCGCCTCGGCGGCGGTGTGGCCCACGGGCACCAGCCGCTCCTTGGAGCCCTTGCCCCGGGCTCGCAGCACCTGCTCTTCGATGTCGACGCTTCCCACCTCCAGCCCGATGGCCTCAGACGCCCGCAGGCCGGACGCGTACATCAGCTCGAGCAACGCGCGGTCACGCAGGTCTGTGGGCTGGGTGCCTCGCGCCCCTTCGAGCAGCCGGGTCACCTCACCCCGCGTGAGAACCTGCGGCAGCTTGTGGCCGCGCCGGGGCGCCGTCAGGCTCGCGGTGGGATCGGTGTCGAGCACACCTTCGCGGCGAAGGTGCCGGTAAAAGGACCGCAGGCACGCGGCCTTGCGGTGTATCGTGGCCGGTGAGGCCGAGCGCCCCCCGGAGCCGGCTAGCGCGGCAAGGAAGTCAGCCACGTCCGCTCCGCGAGCGGCCACGGCCTGGGTCTCGCGCTTCTCGAGGAAGCGCCCGTACTGCAGCAGGTCGCCCCGGTAGGCCTCGAGGGTGTTGCGCGACAGCCCCCGCTCGAACTCCAGATAGGCGAGGAAGTCGAGCACGAGATGCTCGAAGACGTGTTCGCCGACGGGCTTTGCGATCGTGGCCACGGGCTCTTCTTCGCCCGCTGCCCACCCTTCCCTTGACGGTGCAAGCGCTCGCTCAGCGAAGGTAGGCCCGAAACCAGAGCAGCCCGATCAGGGTCTTCGCGTCGCGCAGCTGCGGGATCGTCTCGTCGAGTCGCCCGACGGGCAGCTCCACGATCTCGATCCGCTCGTTCTCCTCGGCCTCGAGGCGCTCGTCGTAGAGGTCCTCTGCCAGGAACAGGTGGTTCTCCTCCGCCAGCAGCCCGGGGGAGTTGTAGAAGCTCACGAGGTGCTTCCACGAGCGGGCTCCCTTGCCGATCTCCTCTGACAGCTCGCGGCGCGCCGTGGCCTCGGGAGCCTCCCCAGGCTGATCCAACTTTCCCGCCGGCAGCTCGAGCAGCGCCTGCTCGCCCACCGGCTCGCGTGGCTGGCGGACGAGCCAGATCCGCTCTCCGTCGAAGGGCACGATGGTGACCGCGCCGGGGTGGCTCACGATCTCGCGCTTGGCCTCCTCCCCGTCGTCGTAGCGAAACGTGTCCACCCGCACGCCGCCGATGTGGCCCTGCCAAATCTCCTCGCTGCCGATCCGCTCGAAGCCCACAGCTACACGATGCCCGATTGGTCGACGATTTCGAGGGCGAGGTCGAACGTGGTCTCGAGCGCCTCGAGGGTGACCGACTCGTCGGGCTGGTGGTTGCGCTCGGTGGCGTTGGCCACGTTGAGCACGGGCAGCCCCGCCGAGACCAGCACAGAGGCGTCGCTGCCCCCTCCAGTAGACACGTACGAGGGCTCGATGCCGAGCGTGGCGAGCGCCGCTGCCGCCGCGCGTACAGGCGCGGCGGTCCGCGGCAGGCGGTAGGCGCGAAACAGCTGCTCCACCACGGTCTCCACGTCACACTCGCAGTCGCTGGCCGCCGCCGAGCACGTGTCCACCATCTCGGCGATCAGCGTACCGGCGCGCGCGTCGTCGAGGCTGCGGGCTTCGAAGACCACCCGGCAGCGCTCCGGGATCACGTTGGCGGCGGAGCCCCCTTCGATCACCCCCGCGTTGGCCGTCGTCTCTGGATCGAGACGGCCGAGGCGCATGCCCCCGACGGCCCTGGCCGCCGCGACGATCGCACTGCGCCCCGCTTCGGGTCTGATCCCGGCGTGGGCCGCCGCGCCGTGAAAGTGGGCCTCGAGCCGGTAGTAGGTGGGAGCGGCGACGATCAGCTCGCCGATCGCGCTGGCGTGATCGAACACGAAGCCGAAGTCGCTGCGCAATCCCGCGCGGTCGACCTGCTTGACCCCGCGCAGAGCCAGCTCCTCGGCCGTAGTCAGCAGCAGCTCGATCCCCACCGGCGCGCCGCCGCCGGCAAACCTGCGCGCCACGCCCAGAAGCACGGCTACCGCCGCCTTGTTGTCAGCCCCGAGGATGGCCGGGTTGCGATTGCGAAAGACACCGTCCGCGAAGTCGACCTCAACCGGGGCGGCAAGGGGCACCGTGTCGAGGTGGGCGCACAGCAGCACCGTCGGGGCGCCCTCGGGTCCCGCAATACGCGCCAGGAGATTGCCCGAGTCCGAGCCCACCGCGGCGCCGCTGGCATCCTCCTCCACGTCGAGCCCGGCGCTGCGCAGCTCTGCCGCGACGTCCTGGGCCACCGCACGCTCGGACAGCGAAGGACTTTCGATCTCACACAGGCGCACGAAGTCGCGCGCCAGCCGGTCGCGTTCCTGTGCAGTCGCGCGCGCCCGGGCGCGGGCGATCACGCCCGGGCTTGCGCGTCCATCGGGCTCGGCGTGCGTTGCGCCGAGGGCTCGACCTCGGGGGCGCGCTCACGTACCCGCGCGAGTGCCGCACCCACGAATTCGCGGAACAGCGGCTGCGGGCGCAGCGGGCGCGACTTGAACTCCGGGTGGAACTGGGAGGCGACGAAGAACGGGTGGCCGGGCAGCTCGATGATCTCCACGAGCCGGTTGTCGGGCGAGGTGCCCGAGCACACGAGCCCCTCGGCCTCGAGGCGCTTGCGCAGGTGGTTGTTGACCTCGTAGCGATGCCGGTGGCGCTCGTAGATCACGGCTTCGCCATAGATCTCACGAGCACGGGTGCCCTCGTGGAGCTTGACCGGGTCCGCCCCCAAGCGCATCGTGCCGCCCACGTCGCGGACCTCCTTCTGCTCGGGCAGGAGGTCGACAACGGGAAACGGCGTCTCGGGATCGAACTCGGTGGAGTTGGCGCCCTCCATCCCGGCGACGTTCCGGGCGAAGTCGGCCACGGCGATCTGCATCCCGAGGCAGATCCCGAGGTAGGGCACGCCGTTCTCTCGCGCGTACTGCGCGGCGCGGATCTTGCCCTCGATGCCGCGCACGCCAAAGCCTCCGGGGATGAGGATGCCGTCGCACTCGGCCAGCTCGTCGAGCGCCTGGTCGTCGGTGAGCCGCTCGGAGTCGACCCAGCGCACATCGACGCGGCCGCCGTGGAAAGCGCCGCTGTGGCCGAGGGCCTCGATCACCGACAGGTAGGCGTCCTCGAGCTGGGTGTACTTGCCCACGAGGCCGATCCGAACTACGTCGGTGGCTCGCTCGTAGCGCTTGACCAGGGCCTCCCAGTCCGAGAGGTCGGGCTTGTCGGTCTCGATGCCGAAGTGCTCGAGCACCTGGTCGTCGACGCCCTCGGCGCGGAAGTAGAGCGGCACCTTGTAGATCGAGTCGACATCGCGAGCGGAGACCACGGAGTCGACCGGCAGGTTCACGAACAGGGCGATCTTCTCCCTGATGTCACGCGAGAGCGGCTCCTCGGAGCGGCACATGACCATGTCGGGCTGGATGCCGATCCTGCGCAGCTCCTGGACCGAGTGCTGGGTGGGCTTGGTCTTGAGCTCGCCGGCGTGGCCGAGGAAGGGAACGAGGGTGAGGTGGAGGAACATGCAGTTGCTGCGGCCCTCGTCGACTTGGAACTGGCGCAGCGCCTCGAGGAAGGGCAGTGACTCGATGTCTCCCACCGTGCCCCCGATCTCGGTGATCACGATGTCCACGTCGTCGGCCTCTGCCACCCGGCGGATGCGAGTCTTGATCTCGTCGGTGATGTGGGGGATCACCTGGACCGTGCCGCCCAGGTAGTCACCGCGGCGCTCGCGCCGGATCACGCTGTCGTAGATCGCCCCGGTGGTCACGTTGGACCCGCGCGAGGCGTTGACGTCGGTGAAGCGCTCGTAGTGCCCCAGGTCCAGATCGGTCTCCGCGCCGTCCTCGGTGACGTACACCTCCCCGTGCTGGAACGGGCTCATCGTGCCGGGGTCGACGTTGATGTAGGGGTCGAACTTCTGGAGGGAGACCGACAGGCCGCGGGCCACCAGCAGCTGGCCTATCGAAGCGGCGGCGATGCCCTTGCCCAGCGAGGAGACCACGCCGCCGGTCACGAAGATGAAGCGGGTACGGCTCACGAATGCTCCTTCTTGTCAGGCACGTTCCGAGGGTAGCGCGGGAGGTGGATGGCGGGCAGCCCCCGGCACGCGGGCGACCGATGACGAAGGCAGGCGACGGCCATCACGCCGCCGCGAGGAGCTCCTCGGCGTGACGGCGGGCGCCCGCGTCGGAGGCCTCGGCTCCCAGCATGCGGCACAGCTCTTCGACCACGTCCGGGGCCCCGAGCCGCTGGACGGTGGTCAGCGCGACCCCGCCCGCGGCGGAGTCGGGACCCGGCGCCGACTTCGCGATCCGGAAGTGGGTCTCGGCCAGGGCGGCGATCTGGGGCAGATGTGTGATGCAGAGCACCTGGCGGCCGGCCGCCAGCGCGCGCAGGCGCTCCCCGACCGCGCGGGCCGTCTGGCCGCCCACGCCGGCGTCCACTTCATCGAAGACAAGCGTGCGAGAGCCCGAGGTGCCGGCCACTGTCATCAGCGCCAGCATCACCCGCGAGAGCTCTCCCCCCGAAGCGCTCTCGCGAACGGGTGCACCGGCCACGCCGGGGTTGGGCGCCAGCATCAACTCGACCCGCTCCGCCCCGGTGGCGCCGAGCTCCTCCCGCTCTTCCAACTCGACCGAGAACGAGGCACCCTCCATGGCCAGCGACGCGAGCTCGTCGCGCACCCGCGCGGCCAGTTCGGGTGCCGCGGCGCGGCGCGCGGCCGAGAGCTCCGCGACCAATGTCGAGCGTTCGTCCACCGACTGAGCCCGGGCCGCCTCGGCACGCTCGAGAGCCACCTCGGCGCCCTCCAGGCGGTCGCGCTCGACCCGGCAGGCCTCGGCATGCTCCAAGACCCCGGCGACGGTGCCCCCATGCTTGCGCTTGACCCGCTCGTAAGCCTCCAGGCGCTGCTCGACCTCGTGCAACCGGGCGGGGTCGGCCTCCAGCGCACCCAGATAGCGGCGCATCTCCGCGCCGAGGTCCTCCGCCTCCAGGCGCAGGGCGCGCAGCCGCTCGGCCAGAGCGTCGAGCTCGGGGTCGGCGCCGTCGACGGGGTCGGCCATCCTCTCCGCCTCGGCGAGCAGCACCGCGACGCCCGAGGAGGACCCGGGCCGGTGGCCGGGGGACCCTGGATCGTGCAGCCCTGCACCCCAATCCTCGACCTGCCCAGGGGCGATCGCCTCGCTGCCGGCGGCCGCCGCCGCCCGCAGCGCGTCGACCTGGCGCAGGCGCTCGCGCTCGGCTCTCAGCGACGCTTCCTCCTCCTCGCCGGGACCGAGCTGCTCGATCTCGTCGATCTCGAACGCCAGCAGGTCGAGGTCGCGGTCGCGCGCCCCCGCGCGCCCCTTCAGCTCGTCGAGCTCGCGCGTAAGCGCACGGACGCGGGTGTGAGCCGCTGCGAAGCGGTCGCGCAGCGCGAGGTGCTCGGCCCCACAGAAGTCGTCGAGTAGCTCGAGCTGAGCCGACGCCAGGGTGAGCCTGCGGTGCTCGTGCTGTCCGAAGAAGGCCACGAGCCGGCCCCCCAGCTCACGCAGATCGGCGGCGGTGGCCGAGCGGCCCTGGACATAGGCGCGCGTGCGGCCCTCCGGGCTGACCCGGCGGGCTAGCACCACCTCCCCGTCCTCCCCCTCCTCCAGGCGCTCGCGCAGGTCGGCCAGCTCGGGCACCTCCAGCAGCCCCGGCGGCAGCTCGAACACGCCCTCGACGTAGGCCTCCCTGGCTCCCGGGCGCACGATCGATGAGCGCGGCTTGCCGCCGAGGAGAAGGTCGAGCGCGTGCGCGAGCACGGTCTTGCCCGCGCCGGTCTCGCCCGTGATCGCGTTGAGTCCCGTGCCGGGCCGCAGCTCGGCCCGGTCGATCAGCAGAAGGTTCTCGATGCGCAGCTCGACGAGCATGGGCTCTGTCTACCAGCGCCCCCCGACGGAGTGGGCCCGGGGAGGCTCAACTGTTACGCAAGCTGCGGTCTCCTGTGAGAGAAAGGGTGCGGTGCTCGCCGGAACAACGCTCCGGCTGCGCTCCTCCCCCAAAGCTGCGGTGCTCGCCGGAACAACGCTCCGGCTGCGCTCCTCCCCCAAAGCTGCGGCGCTCGCCGGAACAACGCTCCGGCTGCGCTCCTCCCCCCGGGCATGCGATCGTCAGTGGCTGAGGCGCCCGAACTTGTCGCGCATGCGCTTGTAGAAGGAGGCGCCCGGCACCTGCGCCAGACGCGCCAGCCCTTCGCCGAAGCGGACCTCGACCCGTTCCTGGGGCTCGAGCGCGCAGACGAGCCGGCCGTCGGTCGTCAGGTCGACCGGGTCGCGTTTGGAGCGGTTGACCACCTGCAGCACGTCGTTGGGAGCCACCACCAGCGCCCGCGCCGTGAGCGTATGCGGAGCGATGAACGACACCACATAGCCCGAGACTCCCCAGGCGAGCACCGGTCCGCCGTTGGCCAGGTTGTAGCCAGTGGAGCCCGCCGGGGTGGCCACCACCAGGCCATCGCAGCGCACCTGTCCCAGATCCTCGCCGACCACCGAGTAGCCCAGCTCGGCCACCCGGAGATCCTGGCGACGGTGGAAGGAGACGTCGTTGACGGCGACCCTGTCCCCCGACGAGGTCGTGACGGTCAGCGCGGGGAGCGCCAGCACCTCGAAGTCGCCGGCGAGGGCGCGCGCGAAACCGGCGTCCAGTCCGTCGCGCTCCACCGTCGCGAGAAAGCCAATCTCACCGAAGTTCATGGCGAAGACCGGCACGTCGCGGCCGTTGTAGCGTCGCAGCGCGGTGAGAATGGTGCCGTCCCCGCCGAGCACAAGCGCGAGGTCGGCCTCGTCGGGGTCCGCGCCCGGGCTCACTCCGGGCAGCTCGAAAGGCAGGTCCAGCTTGTCGACCTCCTCTTGCGGGATCCTCAGTTCGACACGCGCCTCGAGGCACATCTCCGCCAGGCGGCGCACGGCTTCGGCGGTGCCCTCGGGGTTGCGGCGGGTAAAGAGGGCGACCGACCGGGGCGCCTTGGATCGGTTCACGGCTCCGCCCTTCGCGCGGCCCCATCGAGATCCTCCACCGCGCCAGAGCGCCCCGATTCGGCGACCCAGATGAAGCTCTCCCGGTTGCCCGCGGGCCCCGGGAGCTGCGAGGACGCGTAGCCGAGCACGCTCAGCCCAAGGCCGTCACGCACGGTCTCGCCGATCGCCAGAAGTGCGCTACGGCGCTCGTCGGGATCGCGGACCACTCCCCCCCTGCCTACCTTGGCCCGCCCCACCTCGAACTGAGGCTTGACGAGCGCCAGGCAGTCGAAGGCGGGCGCGGTGCAGCTCAGGATGGCGGGCAGCGCTTTGGCCAGTGAGATGAAGGAGAGGTCGGCCACCACCAGGTCGGGCCGCCAGGGCAGCGAGCGGCAATCCAGACTCCGCGCATTGGTGCGCTCCAGCACCGTCACGCGCGGGTCCTGGCGCAGCTTCCAGTGCAGCTCGCCGTAGGCCACGTCCAGCGCGACCACCGTGTCCGCACCGCGCTGGAGCAGGCAGTCGGTGAAGCCGCCGGTGGATGCGCCGGCGTCGAGACAGCGCCGTCCGCCCGGATCCAGTCCCAACTCGTCGAGCGCGTTGGCCAGCTTCACGCCGCCGCGCGAGACGAAGGGAGGCTTCTCGGCCACCGCCAGCTCGACGTCCTCGGCCACCAGGCGGCCCGGCTTCTCGGTCCGCGGCCCGGCGCGGCCCACCCGGACTTCGCCCGCGAGCACCGCGGCAGCAGCCCGGGAGCGCGACTCGTAGAGGCCGCGCTCGGTGAGCAGGGTGTCGAGCCTTCGCTTCGACATCGGCGCAGGGTACCCGCGCGGGAGAGCGCCGGATGGCGTCGACGGGGGACCCGCCCCCGTCCGTGGGCCCTACCCGTCGCGAGGAGCGAGTACGAAGATCTCGACCGCCAGGTCCGGATCCACATGGTTGGCGCTCATGAATCCGACGACCTTCCGCGAAGTGTGCTTCTCGACCGTCGCGACCAAGTCGGCGCTCATGGCCTCCTGACACTCATGGCGGGTCCCGAGCACCCCGGGCTCCTTGCCTGCCTCCACGAGCTTGCGTTCGCCCGTGGTCAGGGTGTCGCGCAGGAGGGCGGTGACCTTGTCCTCGCTGATTGTCGTCCGGGCCTTGGTCGGACCACGACCGGTGTACTCCCTCATCAGCCGTCCCGTGTCGTTGGAGATCGCCGCGGCCTGCTCGCCGCGCGGCCCGCCGTCCGAATGTGATGAAGCCTCCATGAGGGGGCTCCTCTAACGCTTCCAATTTGATGGGACAACAAGAGGGAGAGGAAGCGAAAGACCCCGCCAGGCAGTAGTTAGAGCGTAGTCCTTCCGCAGACACGTCTCGGCGACCCCTCAGTGACGAGGCTCACACTGGCCCCGCGCGAGCGGGATATCTTGAACTTGAGACTTCCTCTCACAGATCACATACGCATCACTCCTCCCTCGGAAACGGCCCGCCACTGGTGGGTCGTTTCCTTTCTGTGGGTGGGCGTCGCCGAGCAGGACGGCGTGCAGAGCGGCGAGCACCTCGTCGGCCGATGGTGTACCTGCTCCCAGGTGAACCTGAGGGGTCGGTAGCCGTTGGCGTGCAGCCAGGAGTCGCGACGGTAGTCGCGTTCGCGAGCCGCGGCCCGTTCGTGGGCGCGGCGGCCATCGGTCTCCACCGCGATGCGCTGGTCACGCCAGAGGAAGTCGATGGCATAGGGGCCGAGCGCCGAGTTGACCAGGGGCTGCGGCAAGCCGGCCCGTCGTACGAGCGCGAGGAATGCCTCCTCGAGAGGACTGCGGGTACGCGTTGAGCCTGGCTGGTGGCGAGTCAGGATCTTGATGAGGGGCCCCGCCCCGGCGCGGCCCCGGTTGCGAGCGAGTGCCCGCTCGAGCTCGGAGCGATCCAGGACCCCGAGGTACTCCGCCCGTCGAGGATCCGTTCCACGGACCTCGACCCGAGCACCCCCGCGCAATCTATGAGCGTGCGCGCCACCGTCGTGGCCGGGATCCCTCGATGAACAGTGGCGTCCTGCGGGCCAAGCCACCGCGGTCGGTGCGCGCGAACACCGTCCCTGGTGCGCCTGCCTCGGCGGGGCAGCGAGACGTCTATCACCACCGGATCCCTGTCCCATAGCCGCCATAGCGCCGCGGCCGAGAGATGGCTCAGCACCGCCCCGTCACCGCACGCCATCACCGCCGCGGCCCACCGCCGCTCCGAGGTCGAAGGAGTGCCGCCGATCGTATACACACCCCGGTAGAGCCTCACCAGCCGCCCGGACCGCAGCCGGCGCTCGATCGCCTCGGAGCTGAGGCCCGCCTCCATGAGGCCGGTCCGCGACAACGCATGTCCTTCGAGCGCGAGCTCGCATATACGCCGCTCGATATCGGCTGGGGATGATATTGGTCGCATACCGACCACAAGGCGCCCCAGGACCGAGTTTCGCCCCCCGCGGACCGAGTTTCGCCCCCCGCGGACCGAGTTCCGCCCCGCGGGCCGAGTTTCGCCCCCCGGCCCCCCCGGGCTGGCGCTAGACCAGCGCGCGGCGCGGGTTCAGCACGGCCTCGGCCACCTTCTCGGCGACCGCCTCCGGCGTGAGGCCCACCTCCTCGCGCAGCAGCGCGGGTGTGCCGTGGGTCACGTAGCGGTCGGGCAGCCCGAAGCGCATCACGCCGGCCTCCCCCGCGAGGTCGCGGTCAGACAGGTGCTCGATCACGCCGGACCCGAAGCCGCCGGCCAGCACGTTCTCCTCCACCGTCACCAGCAGATCGTGCTCGGCCACCAGCGAGGCGATCAGCTCGCCGTCGAGGGGCTTCGCGAAGCGGGCGTCGGCCACGGTGGCCACCAGTCCGTGCGCCTCGGCCAGCAGGTCGGCGGCACCGAGCGCCACGGGCACGCCGTAGCCGTAGCCGAGGAAGGCAACGCGCTCGCCCTCGCGCAGCATCTCGCCGCGGCCGATCTCGATCGCCTCGGCGTGCTCGGGCAAGACGGCCCCCTCCCCCGGACCGCGGGGGTAGCGCAGGGCGATCGGGCCGTCGTCGTAGGCCAGGGCGGTGCGCAGCATGTGCACCAGCTGCCCCTCGTCGCGGGGCGCCATCAGGGTCAGGTGGGGAAGGCAGCGCTGCCAGGAGATGTCGAAGGCCCCATGGTGGGTAGGCCCGTCGTCGCCCACGAGGCCCGCCCGGTCCATGGCGAAGACCACGTTGAGCTTCTGCAGGCACACGTCGTGCACGATCTGGTCGAAGCCGCGCTGGAGGAAGGTCGAGTAGATCGCGGCCACCGGCTTGGCGCCCTGGAGCGCCAGGCCCGCCGCGAAGAGCACGGCGTGCTGCTCGGCGATCCCCACGTCGTAGTAGCGGTCTGGCATCGCCTTCTGGAGGATGTCCAGGCCGGTGCCGCTGTTCATCGCCGCCGTGATGCCGATCACGCGCTCGTCGCGCTGGGCCTCGGCCACCAGCGCGTTGCCGAACACGGCGGTGTACTGGGCCGGGACCGGGTTGGGGTCCTTCGCCGGCCGGGGCTTGGAGACCGTGGGCGCGCCGTTCACGATCGACGCGGGCTTGGCGGCGTGCCACTTCTCCATGCCCTCGAGGCCGCCGTCTTCGGCGGGCCCGAAGCCCTTGCCCTTCACCGTCTTGCAGTGCACCACGACGGGCCGGCCGGCCTCGAGCGCCTCGCCGATGGCCTCGCGCAGGGCTCCGACGTCGTGGCCGTCGATCACGCCCATGTAAGCGATGTCGAGCTCCTCGAAGAACAGGCCGGGGGCCCAGTAGGCCTTCAGCGACTCCTTGACGATCGGCCCGAAGCGCTCGATCCGCTCGCCGATGCCGGCGGGAAGCTTGGTCAGCGTGGTCTCCACGTCCTCGCGGCGCTTGTGCAGCTTGGGGTTCATCCGCAGGCGGTTGAAGTAGCGCGACAGCGAGCCCACGTTGGGGGCGATCGACATGCCGTTGTCGTTGATCACGATCACGATCGGCACGCCCAGGCCGCCGGCGTTGTGCAGCGCCTCGAAGGCCACGCCGCCGGTGAGCGCGCCGTCGCCGATCACGGCCACCACCCTGCCGTCCTCACCCCGGCCCTGGCGCATCGCCTCCTTCACGCCAACCGCGTAGGAGACCGAGGTCGAGGCGTGGCCGGCGCCCATGATGTCGTGCTCGGACTCGAACACCGAGCAAAACGGGGCCAGGCCGCCGTACTTGCGGATCGTCGAAAGCTGGTCCCGGCGTCCGGTGAGCACCTTGTGCGGATAGGCCTGGTGGCCGACATCCCACATCACCTTGTCGCGCGGGGAGTCGAGCAGGCTGTGCACGGCCACCGCGATCTCGCTCGCTCCCAGGTTGGCTCCGAAGTGACCGCCGATCTCACCGATGGTGTCGATGATCAGCTCGCGCACCTCTTGCGCCACCTGCTGCAGCTGGGCGTCGTCGAGACCCTTGAGGTCCGCTGGTCCGTCGATCGTTTCGAGCAGGGTGCGGGTCATGTCTGGCGGGTGAGGATGTAATCAGCGATCTGCTCGAGCCGCTCGGTAGGCCCATCCGCCCCCGCCAGCGCGGCGCGGGCCTCGGCGTGGGACTCCCGGGCGAGCTCGCGGGCCCTATCGAGTCCGTACTCGCTCACGTACGTTCGCCTGCCGTGACGTTCGTCCGTGCCGCTCGGCTTGCCCAGTTCGTCGTCGTCCCCGGTCACGTCGAGGATGTCGTCGACGATCTGGAACACCACGCCGAGCTCGGCGGCAAAGCGGCCAAGCCCGATTGTGGCAGGTCCGCTCGCCCCGCATAGGAGCACTACGCACTCCACCGAGGCGGCGATCAGGCGACCCGTCTTGAGCTCGTGCAGCCGTCGCAGCGCGGTGGCGTCGCCGGGACCCTCGGCGGTCACGTCGAGGTACTGCCCGCCCACCATCCCGTCTACCCCGGCGGCCGAGGTGAGAGCGCGCGCGGCGGCGATCACGCCGGCCGGCTCGCCGGGCTGCTCGGTGAGCGCGTGACGAAGCGCCTCGGCGAACAGGCCGTCACCGGCCAGGATCGCCACGTCCTCGCCGTAGACCACGTGGCAGGTGGGCTTGCCGCGGCGCAGGCCGTCGTCGTCCATGGCCGGCAGGTCGTCGTGGATCAGCGAGTAGGTGTGGATCATCTCGATGGCCGCCGCGAATGCAAGGACATCCTCCGGGCGCCGGCCGAGCGCCTCTGCTGTGGCCAGCGCGAGTACGGGACGGATGCGCTTGCCCGGAGCGAGGAGCGAGTAGCGCATCGCCTCCTCCAGCCGCTCGGTGCCCGGCTCGCGACTGAAGCTCAGGCCCTCGAGGTAGGCGTCGACCTGCGCCTGCAGCTCGACCGGATACGGGTTCCGGCGCATGCGGCGCCCGCGCCGGAAGCCTTCGGCCGATTCCGGGGTGGTCGCGCTCACAGCAGCTGCTCCTGTCCCTCGGCCGGCGCTTCGCGCTCGGCGTCGCGCCCGGCGCGGTCGAGCTCGGCTCCGATCTGCCTGGCCAGCTCCGCGCAGCGCTCGACCGTGTCGGCGGCCTCGGAGGCGGGCATCTCCCCGGTACGTAGCCGCGCGGCGGCGTGCTCCAGGTCGTGGAGGAGGGTGTCGAGTGTCTCGCTCACGGGGCGGGGACCTCCGCTCGCTGGACCGCGCCGAGGATACCGTTCACGAAGCTCGGCGCCTGAGCGCCGCACAGCTCCTTGGCGGCCTCCACGGCCTCGTCGATCGCCACCTCCGCGGGCACGTCGGGCCGGTGCAGCAGCTCGTGGAGCGCGACCCGCAGGATGCTGCGCTCGAGCGGAGCGATGCGGTCAAGCGTCCAGTCCTCGGCATAGCGCTCGATCAGCGCGTCCACCTCCTCGCGGTCGCCCTCGACGCCGTCGACCAGGTCGCGGGTGAAAGCACGGGCGGCGACGTCGACCAGGCCGGCGGCCGGGCGCCCTGTGAGGTCGGCCTGGTAGAGGGCGACCACCGCCGCCCGCCGCTGGTCGGTCCGCCTCACGGCCTATGCACGCGAGACGTACTCGCCGGAACGGGTGTCCACCCGCACGCGATCGCCCACGTCGACGAACAGCGGCACCCTCACCGTCACGCCCGACTCCAGGGTGGCGGGCTTGTCGCCCCCGCCCGAGGCCGTATCCCCGCGCAGGCCGGGCTCGGTCTCGGTAACGGCCATCTCCACCGCGCTCGGCACCTGCACGTCGGCGGGGGTGTCGTCCACGTAGAGCAGGTCGACCTCCTCGCTCTCGGCGATCCACTTCAGCGACTCGGAGACCTGTTCCTCGGGGAGGGTCATCTGGTCGTAGGTCTGGGTGTCCATGAAGTGGGCGTCGGTGCCGTCCGCGTAGAGGTACTGCATCCGTCGCGTCTCGGTGCGAATCGGCCGGAACTTCTCGCCCGCGCGGAAGGTCTTGTCGAGCACGGCGCCGTCGGCGGTCCGCTTGAGCTTGGTGCGGACGAAGGCCCCGCCCTTGCCGGGCTTGACGTGCTGAAACGAGACGACCTTGAAGATCGTGCCGTCCACCTCGATGTGAGTGCCGTTCTTGAACTGGTTGGTCGAGATCACGCGCCGTCAAACCTACCGAGGCCGGTCAACATCCGGTGGCGCGGTTGAGGGCGACGCACAGCTCGTGCATTCGCGCGCCGGACAGAGTGGTGATGCGCTCGGTCAGCAGCGCGCGCGGAACGGTGCGCACGTTGTCGAGCGTGACGGCGCAGGGGCGCGGCTGATCGCCTCTCGCGCCCCCTGGCGTGCCCAGGCTTCCTCTTCGGGCCCTTGGGGCATTCGCCGGTAGCCCTCCACGATCCGCCGGTCGATGTCCGCCTCGAGCTCGTCCTCCAGATAGTGCTGCAGGGCCTCTCGGATCAGCGACGAACGTGTGCGGCTCTGGCGTGCGGCCCGCTCGTCGAGCCGGGCCACGAGGTCGTCGGTGAGCTGGACTAGCGTCTGGGTCCGGGCCACTGCCATATGGTAGCCGATGGTCGCGGCTTCAAGTACCGGGTCGCAGCTCCGGGCCCAGGTCGTCCGGGAGCCACCCCTCCTCCTTCAGCTTCTCGAGATGCGCGCGCAGGGTCAGAGCGGCGGCGGGGCGCAGCTCCAGCGGCGTGTCAGACCAGGCGTGGTCGAGCAGGGCGGCTTCGTCGCGCGCGCCGGCGTCCAGGGCCTCGAGGAGGAGGCGCTCGCGCTCGAGGCGGTGGCCGAGGTACTCGGCCAGCTTGGCCGCGGGATCGCGCACGTAGGGGCCGTGGCCCGGGCACAGCACCTCCAGATCAAGCTTGGCGAGCCGGCGCAGCGATTCGAGATAGGCCGACAGCGAGCCCTCGCCCGGCGCGATGAACACGCTGCCGTGCCCGAGCACCGTGTCCCCGGTGAAGCAGAGCCCGCCGCGCAGCAGGCACACGTGGTCGGCGGCGTGCCCCGGCGTGGCGATCGCCGTGAACGGCCCGACCTGCTCGCCTTCGCCCGGCGCCACCACGGGAACGGTGCCGGCGCGCTCGGCCAGCGGCCCGGCGCCGTCGGCGTGGTCTGGGTGGGAGTGGGTGAGCACGATCCCGTCGATGCGGCCGCCCGCCGCCGCGAGCACGGCATCCAGGTGCCGCTCGTTCGCCGGGCCGGGGTCGACGACCCACCCGCCGGCTACGTAGGTGTTCGTCCCGTCGAGAGTGAGCGGGGACGGATTGGGCGCGCGCACGCGCACCACTCCCTCCGGATCGAGATCGTCGGCCTGCATGGAAGCCGGGCACATCCTCTCGCAAGCCGAGGACATCCTCTCGCAAGACACTTTCGGGGTTGCGGTTCGCAACCTGATGCCGATAGGGGTGTTGAAGGTTCTATGCAAAGCGCCGAGGCCATCACATCCGACCGATCCGCCCCCACCGGGGATCCGGACGGGTTCCGCCTGAGGATCGGCGGGGGCCCGCGGGCCGCCGGCAGGGCCCGTAGCGAGCTCTCACGGATGAGCGACGACCTCGACGGCCCCGTGCTCGACACGCTGCGCCTGCTGGTCACCGAACTGGTGACCAACGCCGTTCGCCACGCGGGCGCGACCTCGGTCGAGCTGTTCGTCGCCCTGGGCCGTGAGCGGGTACGGGTAGAGATAGCCAACCCCGGCGTCTCCTTCCGGCCCCTGGTCCGACCCGCCGGCCCCGAAACCGAATCGGGCTGGGGGCTGTTCCTCGTCGATCGCCTCAGCGACGACTGGGGTGTCGACGCCCACGCGGCGCATCAGCGCATCTGGTTCGAGATAGCGCGGCGCTGAAACTCGACCGTCCGTCGAGACCGCGGGCGAGATCTTTGGACGCCCGGCCGATGGATCGCCGGCCGCCACGGCCGATCATCTGCACATGCCGCGATCTCCACAGCCCGCCCGCTACATGCTGGTGCCCCGGGCGCCCGAATCAGGAGCCAAGCCGGGCCGCGTGCGCCGCTACAGCCTGGCGCGCGTGGGACCGTCTCCGCGCTCGGCGCTCGGGGAGGACCGCCACGAGCGGATGGAGCGGGTGGCGGGCGTCCGCGATTGAAAGAGCCGGACCCCGTCCAAACGGGCGGCCCGGCCTTCAAGCGAGCCTGAGCTGAGCCTCCTCAGGCGGCGGTCCGGGGTCCTGCCCCAGCAGCGCGCGAAAGCGCCGCGCCGCCGTCGGGGCGTCGTCGTCGCGGTTGTTGTTGAAGTACACGTGCACCTCAGTGGCCTCCTGCGCCAGCCCGCGGGCGCGGGTGGCGATCTCGCTCAACTCCTCGTCGCCGTAGATCCAACCGAAGCGCTCGGCCACGGAGTTGCCCTTCAGGTAGCCGTCGGTGTTGCGGCCGTGGATGCGGACGTAGGCCAGGTCGTCGCGAGTTGCGGCGTCGAGCGCGGGCATGATCGGCGTGGCATCGCCGGGCGGGGCATCGACACATACGAAGGACACCCCGTTCTCGGAGAACCATCCGAGGGTCTGCTCGACCATCTCCTCCTGCACCCACCGACGGTTGCGCAGCTCCACCGCCAGGCGGTGAGGCTCGATCGCCCGCACCAGGGCGTCCAGCTCCGAGAGCCGGTTGCGCCTGGGCGAGAAGGCGGGGGTCAGCTGCAACAGCAGGCCGCTGAGCTTGCCCGCGCGGGCAAGCGGCTCTACGGAGTCGAGCACCTCCTCGACCAGCGCCCGCTCCAGGTCGGGGGTCAGCTCGACCCGTCCCCGCGAGGCGGTACTCGCGCGTTCGCGCATGCCGGGCGGCAGGGAGTCGAGGCCGGCGGCGTGGCGCGAGAGCAGGCGGTGCAGCTTCACGTCGAACTGGAAGCCCGCGGGAGTCACCTCGCACCAGCGCCTGACCGTGGATCGCTCCGGAACGGCGTAGAAGCTCGAGTTCACCTCGACCGCCTCGAAGCGCTCGGCATACCAGGGCAGGCGGTCCTTGGCCGCCATGCCGTGCGGATACCACTCCTTCACAAAGCCGGGATCGGCCCAGCTCGATGTCCCCACGACGATGCGACCGGCCATGCTCAGACCGTACCCCGCGGCCCGCCACGGACTACCCTGGGTTTCATGCCGCTGCCCGCCGAGGCCTGGCGCCTCGAGCGCATCTCGCCCCGCGCCTACCAGCACCCGGCCGACCGCGCGGCCACCGCGGCGTTGCGGAAGGTCCCCTACCTGGACCAGGTGGTACGCAAGCTGGTCGCGCTCGGCTACGAGCGGGCTCTGCGGGCGGCGGCCCTCGGAGCCTCGGTGCGCCTCGGCCAGGACCAGCTTCCGCGCGTCTGGGTGCTCCATCGCGAGGTCTTCAACGCGCTCGACATGGACCGGGTGCCCGACCTCTATCTCACCCAGTTCCCCCTCGCGAACGCCTTCACCAGCGGCACCGATCGCCCGATCGTGGTGGTCAACTCCGAGCTGATCCGCATCCTCGACGACGACGGGCGGCGCGTGGTGCTCGCGCACGAGGCCGCGCACGTTCACTCCGACCATGTGCTCTACCGCACGGCGCTGCTGATCCTGCTGCGGCTGGGAGCGAGCGTCCGCCTGCCGATCCTCGCGGGTCTGCCCCTCCTGGCGATCAGGATGGCGCTGCTGGAGTGGTCGCGAGCCGCCGAGCTGTCGTGTGATCGCGCCGCTGCGCTCGTGACCCGCGACCCGGCGGCGGTGTCCCGAGCGCTGATGATCCTGGCGGCGGGCGAGGCCGCGGACGAGCTGAACCTGAATGCCTTCATCGCACAGGGCATGGAGTACGAGGAAAGGGGCTCAGGGCTCGAGCGGCTCACCCGCCTGATGCAGGACATGAACCTCACGCACCCGATGCCGGTTCGCCGCGTCCGGATGCTGCTCGATTGGGTGCAGGCCGGCGACTACGACCGCATCGTCCGCGGCGAGTACCTACGCCGGGGCGAGGAGCCTTCGGCGAGCGACGAGGCCACGGCCGCCGGGACCCACTACTCCGAGCGCATCGGGGACGCCATCCAGCAGGCTGGTTCCTCGGTGTCCGACCTCGGTGAGCAGCTCGGTGACTGGCTGCAGCGCACCACGGGCCAGCGGGCCCGCGCGGAAGACGAAGAACGGCGGGACGCCGACGCTGGCTGAGTCGGGCGCGGGCTGCCGGCGCAGAGGTTCGCGGGCCTGGCCCCCACCCACGTCGCCATCAGAGCACGACCGCCGCGCAGCCGGCCAGCAGCAGCGCGCTGAGGATCGTGCCGATGATCCCCAGCACCTCCCCGGCCTGCGCGCGCCCCTGACCCCTCTGGCGGGCCGAGCGGCCGAGGCCCCAGGCCGTGGCCGACAGCGGCAGGGTCACGATGCTCAGCAGGCCAAAGGAGATGAAGAGCAGGGTGAGCCCCATGACGCCGAGCACGAGGCTCGTCACGGCGGCCCCGTCGCTCTGAGGCGGGGGTAGCGGCCGCGCGGGAGGGCCCCACGACACGGGCAGCCCTTGAAGCGTGGCGAACAGCTCGCCGTCGTTGCGGGCTGAGAGCGCAGCGCCGAGACGCGCGTCCAGTTCCTCCAGTGAGAGGCGCCCGGCCAGCCAGTGCTGGCGAAGCAGGGAGGCCACCTGCTCGCGCTCGGAGTCCGAGACCAGCAGCGTGCCCTGTCCGGGAGGCGCCCACCCGTGCGCTGTCACCGTGGTCACCTCGCTTTCCGGCGGGTTTCTTGGCCCGCTGCTCGCCTGCGCTTGAGCAAATATTGTGACACGGGAACGGTCGCGTGGAGCTACCCCAAGGGGTGAATCGGGCCCCCTTCAGCGGCGTCCTCGCCCGAAGCTGTTGGCCGCCGGCAGCGCCGCCGCCAGGTCGGCGCTCGACTCCGTACTCCAGGTTCTGCGCGGCTCGATGTGGCGCACCTCGGCGCTCGGCAGGTCGTCGCGGTCCAGGCGGCGTACGTCGTGCACCACCACGTTGACCACGCCCTCACGGCGCTCCAGGCGCCCGTCGGCGATCACCAGCGACTCGCCACGCACGGCCAGGCGGCAGCGGTCGTGGACCGGCGGCGGCACGATCAGGTTGATCGTGCCGTGCTCGTCCTCGAGCAGCATGAAGGTGACCCCCTTGGCGGTGGCCGGACGCTGGCGGGCCACCACGAGGCCGGCAACCCGCACCGCCCGGCCGTGGCGGGCGCCATCCAGCTCGGCGCTCGAAAGCGCGTCCTGGGGCAGGCCGGGCCGCAGCAGCTCGAGCGGGTGCTCGTGCAGGGTCACCCCGGTGGAGCCGTAGTCGGCCAGCAGCCGGTCCCAGGCATCGAGGTGGCGCAACTCGGGCGCGTCATGGACACCGAGCGGTAGGGCGAGCTGGGTGCCGAACCGGCCCCTGCGTCCGACGGGCACCCCTGGCGCGGCCACCCCCAGCAGCCACAGCGCCTGCCGCCTGCGGCCCTCGACGGGACCCTCGACGAGCGAATCGCATGCCCCGGCCCAGGCGAGCTTCTCCAGCGTCGGAGCACTGGCACCGGAACGGGCGGCGAGATCGGCAACCGACCGATACATCCCGCCCCGATCGCGCTCAGCAGCAAGGACCCGGATCTCGGCATCGCGGACACCGTTGACGTAACCGAGGCCAATCCGAACGGCCCCTGGGGACCGGGGACTGGGTACCGGGCACTCAACCCGGCACTCCACCCCACTCCGGGCGACGCAGGGCCCCAGCACTGCGATCCCCCGCCGCTGCGCCTCGTGCACCAGCGAATCCGGCGGATAGAAGCCCATCGGCTGCTCGTTCATCAGCGCCGCGAGGAACTCGGGGCCGTAGTGCACCCGCAGCCAGGTGGACTGGTAGGCGAGCAGCCCGAAGGCCGCGGAGTGCGACTTCGGAAAGCCGAAGCCCGAGAAGCCGACGATCTGGCCGTATACGCGCCGTGCCACCTCCACTTCGACCCCGCGCGCGACGGCGCCGGCCACGAAGCTCTGCTCGTAGGAGCGCATCGCCGCCTCCGAGCGTTTGCGGCTCATCGCCCGGCGCAGCCCCTCGGCCTCGCCGGCGGAAAAGCCGGCGAAGGCCATCGCCACCTCGATCACCTGGTCCTGGAAGACGATTGCCCCGAGGGTGTCGCGCAGCACCGGCTCCAGCGAGGGGTGCTCGTAGGGCACCTTGTATTCGGGGTTCTCGCGCAGCGCCTTCTTGCGCTCGATGTAGGGGTGCACCGCGCCGCCCTGGATCGGACCCGGCCGCACGAGGGCCACCTGCACGGTCAGGTCGTCGAGCGACTCGGGCAGCGTGCGCGGCAGCATCGACATCTGCGCCCGGCTCTCGATCTGGAACACGCCCGTCGTCTCCGCGCGCTGGATCTGGGCATAGACCTCGCGGTCGGCGAAGTCGATTCGCGACAGGTCGATCCGCTCGTTGCGCGTACGGGCGATCTCCTCGACGCAGCGCTCGACCGCGGAGAGCATCCCCAGGCCGAGCACGTCGATCTTCAGGAAGCCGGCGTCCGCGCACGACTCCTTGTCCCACTGCACCATCTGCCGGCCCTCCATCGCCGCGGGCTGGATCGGGCAGAGGTCGATCAGCGACTGGGTTGCGATCACCATCCCGCCCGGGTGCTGGGACTGGTGGCGGGGCAGGCCGGCCACGGCGCGCGCAAGGCCCACGAGCGCCTGCCAGCGCGACGAGCCCTTGCCACCCTGGCCGGGGCCCATCTGCGCCACCTCGCGCTCGATGTCGTTGCCCGGCAGCCATGGATCGACGCTGCGCGCCAGGCGCTCGATCTCCCCCGAGGGCAGGCCGAGCACCTTGGCGAAGTCGCGCACCGCCGAGCGCACCTGGTAGGTGGCGAACGCCGCCACCAGCGCCGAGCGCTCGTGGCCGTAGCGGTCGTGGATGCGCGGGATCAGCACCTCGCGGATGTCGCGCGGGAAGTCGAGGTCGATGTCCGGCAGCGCGGTCAGGTCCTCGTTGAGGAAGCGGCCGAGGTGCAGCTCGTTGGCCAGCGGGTCGATGTGCGAGAGGCCGGTGAGATAGCAGACGATCGAGGCCACGCTCGAGCCCCGACCCCGCCCCGGTGGCAGCGTGGAGCGCACGGTGTCGGTGCCGCGTACCTCGGCGGCCACCTCGCGGGCCAGCTCGAGCAGGTCGCGGTGCAGGATGAAGAAACCCGACAGGCCCAGCCCGCGGATCACGCGCAGCTCCTCCTCGAGGCGCGCCTCGGCGTCCGACCGCGCGCGCCCGCAGGCCTGGTAGCGCTCGGCCAGGCGGTGGCTGCACGCCTCGGCCAACTCGCGGTCGGCGTCGGGATCCTCGGAGCCCGGGTAGGCGTAGCCGAGGTCCGAGGTGAGGTCGAAGGTCAGCCGCTCGGCCAGCCGCACCGTCTCTGCGACCGCGTCCGGGTGGTCGGCGAAGCGCTCGGCCATGGCCTGCGGGGAGGCGAGCACGTGGGAGGAGTTGCCGCGGCGGTCGGGCTCGCACTCGTCGAGGGTCCTGCCCATGCGCACCGCCACGAGCGCGTCCTGCAGCCGCGCACGGCTGCGGGCGTGGGCGTGCACGTTGCCCGTGGCCACCGCCGGCACCCCCAGGCGCTCGGCCAGCGAGGCCAGCAGGCGGTTGCGGCGGCGGTCGTGGCGCGCGAAGGGCCGCTGGAGCTCTATCCGCAGGCCGCGCTGGCCGAAGATCCGCAGCAGGCGCCGCCCCGCCTCCGCCGCCTCGGCGTGGCGGGCGTCCTCGACCGCGCGGGCCAGCAGGCCGTGCCGCGCACAGCCCGACAGGCACACGAGGCCCGCGGCGTGGTCATCCAGTGCGGCGTAGGTGCTCACTGGGGGAAGCGAGGCACGACTCGAAGGATTCGGCGTCCCTGCCGAATCCTTCCCGGCTCCCTCTCGGGAGCGCGTGCCCGCGTGGGCGAGGGTGATCAGACGGCAGAGGTTGCGATAGCCCGCCCGGGTCTCGCACAGCAGCGTGAGGTGGGCGCCGTCCTCCATCGTGAGCTCGGCGCCCGTGATCGGGCGCATCCCCAGCGGCTTGAGCGCCTGCGCCAGCTCCATCGCTCCATGCAGCCCGTCGTGGTCGGTGAGTGCGAGCGCCTCGTAGCCCTGCTGGGCCGCCGCGGCGGCCAGCTCCTGCGGGTGGGAGGCCCCGTCCAGGAACGAGTAGGCGGAGTGGCAGTGCAGCTCGACATAGGACACGAACACATGTTCGCATCATCCGTGGGCGGGCTGCAAGCGAGCCCCCAGGCTAGGGAAGACCGAAGATGTCGTGCGTGCCGATTCGCCGCCACACGATGTGGGGCTCGCCCGGCCTGACCTCTTCCCCGTAGTGGAACGTGGCCCGGCCATCCGGGGCCCAGGAGATCTCCCAGACACGTGGGTGGCCCTGGACGCGCTTGACGCGGAGTGCCGGGTCGAGGCGGCCGGCTTTGAGCCCGGCGACGAAGCGGCGCCTCATCCGCATCCACGCCTTCTTCTGCTCCGTGGTCAGCCGGAAGTAGTCCCGAAGGAACCGCGGAAGCGGCTCGAAGGTCGGCACCTACTTTTGCGTCGGAAGGGCGTCGAGCGCGGCCTGAAAGCTTTCCTCGTCCATGTAGACCTCGCCGCCGCCGCGCCTGACCTCCTCATCGGCCTCGCGCTCACCCGCCTGCCACTCCGGTGTCCAGAACCAGGCCTGGGTGGCGTCGATCACCTTCTGGGGACGCATCAGGATGCCGTCCTCGGTCGCCTCGAACTCGATCGGATCGCCCTCCTCGAGCCGGGCCGCCTCGCGGATGGAGGTCGGGATCGTGATCTGTCCCTTCGCCCTGACCCGCGCCGACGGCATGGTCGGAGAGTAACACTTACGTACTGTTCTACTCGTAGACGATCAACTCGGGCGCCGGGCGCAGGCGCAGCACGCGCTTGGGGGTCATCAGTCCCGTGTCCTCCTCGTAGAAGAGCTTGAAGCCCGCGTGGAAGCGGTGGGGCTCGAGGTCACGGTACTTCGCAACCTTCTGGGCCTCGCTGCCGAAGCCGTCCACGTTGATCACCGTCGCGATGTCCTGCTGCTCCTCGAGGGCGGCCAGGTTCTCCACCATTCCGTCGGTGAAGCGGTGGATGACCAGCAGCTTCTGGGGCAGACGCTCGCGCCGGGTGAGATCCGAGAGCCATTGGGAGGTGGCGTTGACCTCGGAGGCGTCGACCGAGCCGATCGTCTCACCGGGCACCTCGTCCGGCGCCATCCGCCACTCGGGGTCGAGGGCCAGGCTCACGTCGGGCTCGCGCAGCCACCTCTCCAGGGCCTTGGACTCGGTGAGGAAGTCCGACCTGCCGGGCTGGATGTCGAGCAGGAGGATCGCTCCGGCGCGCCGCGCCGCCCGCAGGTAGCGGCCGATGATGGCGTTCGTCTGGCGGGTGCGGTACAGGTCTCGGTCACCGGGAGCGTCGGCGGCCACGACGGCCAGCAGCTCGAAGGCCGGCAGCACCGGCCGCGCCTTGGTGGCATACGGGCGGGCCTGGCGCTCGAGCTGCTTGGCCACCCGGTCGGGCTCGCCGATACCCAGCACGCCCAGCGCCGCTGCCTGTGGCGCCCCGTAGAAGGCCACCACGCGGCGGTCGGGGAGGATCCGCCGCCCGCCGCCCGGCAGCGTGGCCTCGGCGGCCTCCGGCTCGGGCGCTCCGCCGTTTCCTTGATCCCCGCCCCCGCCGAGGCCGAAGCCGGCGCTTACGCCCGCGCCCACCAGCACCACCAGGCCGAGAGTGGCCGCGAGGGCGGTCAGCCGCCTGCGGCGCAGCTGCGCGCGGCGCGCGGCCCGGCGGCGAACCAGCCGATCGGGAACGTCGCTCACCCAGAGCCTCTCCCCTCGCGCTACGGCATGGAAACGTCGTTAGCAAGACTTTCGCCGGGCTGCGCGGGCGCGAGCGAACGCAACGTGCGCATCAGCTCGTGCGGCTGGGCCGTGGCGAAGAAGGCCCGGTCGGCCGTTTCGACCACTTCGATCGTCTGCTGCGCGAGCCGCGTGCCGGAGGCGGTGCTCGCGACGCGCCACGCGCGGCCGTCCTGCGGGTCGCGGTCGCGCCTGACGAGGCCACGCCGTTCGAGCGTGCGCAGCACCTGGGAGGTCATCATCGGGTCGGTCCCGGCGTGGGTGGCGAGCTCGCGCTGCGTCGGTGGCGTCTCGCCGCTGCGCGAGAACCACCAAACCGATGCCAGCAGCACGAACTGCACGTGCGTGAGGCCAAACGGCTTGAGCGCCGCGACGATGCTGCGCTGCCAGCGGTTGGTCACCTGCCAGAGCAGAAAGCCCGGACTCTGACCCGGCCCAAGCTGGTCGGTCCGACCGTCGCTCAGACCGACACCGCCCGTGGCGCCTCGCGCTCGGCTGCGCGGCGCGCGAGCGTCTTGACGGTCTCGGGCAGCCCCTTGGCGATGCCACGGCCGATCACCCTGGAGAAGAGCGGCGTGGTCAGGCCGCTGATGGTGACGCGGTGCGTGACGCAGGTCTGCTCGCCCTCGCGGATCGCCGAGTGCTCGAAGCGCATCCGGGACAGGGGCAGCGTGGTCACGTCGGCGAAGCCTTCTGCCGGCCGAACGTCGACCAGCTCGAAGCGCACCTTGGGCCCGCCGGTCGGCTTGAGCGTGCCCTTCGTGCCGGTCGCGAACGGGCCCTCCAGGTTGACGTGCTCGACTCCGTCGTCCCAGGCAGGCCAGCTCGTCACGTCGCTCCACAGCGCCCAGATGCTCTCGGGGGAGGCGGAGGTGTAGTCGGTGTGCTCGACGGTCCAGTGCATGCGGTGGCTCCTATCAGGAAAATAGTATGTGCGCATACTAGCATCTCCTCGGGGCCCCAGGGGCTGAGAGACGGCTACGAGAGATCGGCCAGCCGCTGAGAGGCCTGAGCGAACTCGCGCAGGTCATCGAGCCTCTGGAGCGATGCGAACACCTCGCGGTCGTCGGCGAGGTAGGCCCCCTCGCCCGCTGCCCTGACTTCCTCCAAGCGCTCGATCAACCGCTCGATGCGGTCAAGCCGCGCACCGATCCGCTCAGCGTCGACCAAAGCTGCCCTCCCCCAGCCGCCTTCGCCGGCCGGCGCTCAGGACTTCGCGCAGGTATAGGGTGTCCAGGTAGTCGAGCAGCGCACGCGTCTCGAAACGAACCCGCACATGGGGGGTGCGGTCCACCAGCCGCAGCCCGTTGCGGACAATCCGGTGGCGAAGCAGCGGCGGAGCACTGTCGGCCAACACCAGATCCACCTCCCCGGTCCCCAGCGCTTCGACAATCGCCGCGAAGAGCTCGGACCGCACCTCCGCTCCAGCGAAGCCGGGCACGAGCACGACGGCTATGTCCACATCTGACAGCGGTCCGGCTCCACCGGAGGCCTGGGACCCGAACAGGTAGGCGGCCGCCACGGGATCGCGGTCCAACGCGCGAGCCAGCCGTTCGCGCTCCGGACGGGCGATCACCGGCACCGTAGCCCGCTCGTCCACCTTGACCATCGCGCAATGGTCGCGCACGGAGCGGATGGGGTGCTGGTCACGGCCGCCCTTGATTTCGATCAAGCCCGCTGCATCAGCCACCTGCCCGCCGCGAGATCGCGGAACACCACGACGTTGCGACCGTCGCTGAGCACCAGCTCGAAGTAACGCCGCCGCACGGGCTTCTGGGTCCACCACCGGTCCTCGACCACCCAGTCCTCGCGCGTTGCCTCCACCGGCGTCCCCCCGACCGCCGCCGGCACCCCCCCGGGACCGGCCTGCACGGAGGCGAGGCGGGGAACTGAGAGGCGTTTCGAAACGCGGGTGTAGGAGGCCATTACGGGTCCAGCGGCGCCAGGACGGAGCGGCGCTCGGGAACCCTCGAGTCGGGGTCGATGTCGAGCACACGCATTGCCGCCCCTTCCCCCGCCGCCTGGCGGGCCTGGCTTACTGCCTCGCCGAGGCGGGCCCGGCGGACCGCGCCCTGCTCGTCGAGCAGGCGCCCCTGGTCGGTGGCGGGCGGGCCGAAGGACACGACCTCGAGAGCGAGCGACTCGGCCGGCGCCGGCAGCTCGGCCAGGCGGGGCGCGAGCGCCAGGCGGATCCGCTGGGGATCGGCGCTGGCGCTGCGCAGGGTGACCGCCTCGCGCCAGGTACCTCCCGCGACCAAGCGGGCGGAGACAGCCACCGCCCTCAGGGAGCGCCCGCGGCGCTCGCGGCGGGCCAGCAGACGGGATGTGAGCAGCTCGAGGGCGTGCTCGAGCTGCTGGCCTGAGACCGCCTCGGGCAGGTCGATCCGCTCCGATACGGCCTCCGGGGGGCGTCGTGGGTCGAGTGGGGTGTCGCGCCCCCGGGCCAGGTCGAGCGCCAGCAGCCCCGGATGGCCGAAGCGCTCGGCCACCGCGCGGGAGGGCAGCGCCGCCAGCTCGCCGAGGGTGCGCACGCCGAGACGGTCGAGCGCGTCGGGCAACCCCTGAAGCTCTGGCCGAGACCGCAGCAGTGTGGCCGGCAGGGGCGCCAGGAAGCGAGGCGGATCACGGTCGACCACCACGGGCGGGTGGCGGGGGCGCGCCTGAAGCGCGGCACAGTAGGCACAGAAGCGCGAGGGCCCGACTCCCATCCGCGCGCCGCGCCCCAGCTCCCGCCGGGTGGCTGCGAGCACGCCCGCCAGGTCACCTCCGTGGATCCCGTGAAGGCCTTCGGTCTCGAAGAACGCCGCCCCCTCGCGCTCGGACTCCGGCGCTCCTCCGACCCGCTCGATCCGGTCGAGCACCTCGTGCCAGAGGCGGCGCACTCCCTCGGGGTCTGGCGCGACCAAGCGCAGGCCGGGACAGCGCGACAGCGCCTCCCCCATTCGCATGCCGGCCACCACCCCGAACGCCTCGGCCGGAGCCGAGACCTCTCCTATGGCCCCCTCACGCCCGGCCTCGGGCGCCAGCGCCACCGGCTCGGACACGAGCGCGCGCCTGTCTCCGAGAGCCGCCAGCAGGGCGAAGCGGGGGATGAGGACGCAGACCACCATCAGCGAACGTATGTTCGCATATGCGGCGGCGGGATCCTCGCCGGTCGCTGGAGACTTTGCCGAGCCTTGGCTGCTGCCGGCCCCCTCTTTCACGGAACCGGTGGCTAGCGCCTCTGGACAGGCGTGCCGGCAGAGGCAACGCGACCCAGCCCGGCCTGATCGAGCATCAGCTTGAAGTCGTGCCCGTTGCTGGCGAAGTCGATCGCATCCGTTTCGGTGACCTCGCCGGAGGTCACGAGATCGATCAGGCACTGGTCGAAGGTGCGCATCCCGTAGAAGCCCCCCTCGGAGATCGCTTCGCGAATCTTCGACTGCGGCTCGGCCTCGACGATCAGCTCGCGTATGCGTGAGCTGTTCACGAGCACCTCGGCGTTCAAGGCGAGCCCGCCGTTGACCGCCGGCACGAGACGCTGGGAGCAGATGCCCACCAGCGTGCCTGCGAGCATCTGCCGCGCGAGCGTGGACCGGTTGTCGCCGAAGAGGTCGATGAAGCGCTGGACGGACTCGGCGGCGTCGATCGTGTGAAGGGTGCAGACCACGAGGTGACCGGTCTCGGCGGCGCGCAGCGCCGTCATGGCCGTGTCCTCGTCACGAACCTCGCCGATCATGATCACGTCCGGGTCCTGGCGCAGGGCGGCGCGCAGCGCCACTTGGTGGCTGGGGGCGTCGAGGCCGATCTCGCGCTGGCAGACGATTGCCTTACGGTCGACGTGCAAGAACTCGATCGGATCCTCGATCGTGAGCAGGTGACACGCGCGGCGGCGGTTGATGGTGTCGAGGATGGCCGCGCAGGTGGTGCTCTTGCCCGAGCCCGTGGGCCCGGTGACGACCACAAGGCCGCGGCGGGCGTCCGACCAGCCGGTCACGGTCTCGGGAAGCCCGAGCTCCTCAGCCTGCGGCGCGGTGGCCACCACGCGAAAGACGAAAGAAGCCGACCCGCGCTGGGAGAAGGCAGAGACGCGGAAGCGTCCGTTGGGCGTGTAGTAGGAGAGGTCGGCGGAGCCGTTGGCTTCGAACTCCGCGCGCTTTACCTCACTCGTGAGCACCCGCTCCTTGACCGCGAGGGTGTCCTCGGGGCTCAGCGCCTCCTGGCTCGGAAGGTCCATCAGCCGGCCGGCGACGCGGATGCGGGGCACGGCGGGCACCTTGAGGTGGAGGTCGGAAGCTCCCACCCGAATCGTGTCGGTGAGAGCGGAGTCGAGATCGAAGGCCATGCGGCTCCATCGTCCTCGCGGGCGCGCGACTTGAGCCCCGCAGGGGCGGGTTCCTCGTCCAACGGCAGGCCTACCCGCGCCGAGCCGATGAAGCCCGTGCGCGTCGCGGGTCGAGACCGCGGCAGGCCGTTCAAGGCGCCGCCGCACGCGTCCGATAGAGGGTCATACCGCTGTCGGAGCGCGAGAGCAGGGGCCGTCCCCCAGAGCCCTTCCCGCGCGGGCACCGGACCGCAATCACATGACGCGAACCCTCAAGATCCTCCTCTCCGCGGCCCTGATCGTCGCCGCCCTCGCCACCGCGCTCACGCTGCCGGCCTCGGCCGAGCGATGCAGCGTGGCGGTGCGGATGGCCGACGGCACGGTTCAGTCGGTGGTGCTCGACGTGCCCGCCGGGACCAGCCTCGAGGGCATGGCCGGCCTCGTGGGGGGCCAGCCCATCAGCTACGCGGTACTCGACGAGGCCCCGGAGCCCACACCGGCTCCCGAGCCCGTGCCGGCCCCCGAGCCCGCTCCAGAGCCCGCACCCGCGCCGGAGCCCGCTCCCGCGCCACCAGCGGCCCCTGCGCCCCAGGTCGCCCCCCCGGCCGCCCCGACCCCCGCTGATCCCACCCCAACGGTGCTCCCCGAGGAGAAGGATGGCCCTCCTAAGGGCGCGCCGGCGGCGGATCACACCCTCACCGAGCCGGGCGGCAAGCCGGCCCGGAAGCCCGAGGAGCTGACCCTCGAGCAGCCTCAATCTAAGGTTCGAGCTGAGGGTAAGAGTAGCCCTAAGGCAAAGGTAGACCCTCAGGCTCCGGAGTTGCGTCGTGCGGATGGTTCGCCGGTGCCTTCGAATCCGGGGTTTGTGGATGCTTTGCCGGGTCCGTCGTTTGCGACGGGTGTGCCTAACTTCGTGATCCGCAAGTTTCGGGTGCCGATCTTT
>JAABUS010001840.1_pt1 | contig 43339 bp, 37 predicted proteins | sample 5560161 | NCBI WGS metagenome assembly JAABUS01 (sample SAMN10711885, study PRJNA513376) | rock metagenome | isolation source: Antarctica rocks | place: Antarctica: Victoria Land, Trio Nunatak nord | collected 2016-01-04
TACTGCAATACAACAACTTTTTTCTTCTTTGTTAACAGCTTTTATCCTTTTTTTATCCGCTAATAGCTATCTCCCTTATTTTTAATGCGTCTGCCCTGCAGTCAGCTATCAGGAAATCAATACCTGTAATCTTCCTGACAGATAATAGCTGACTCCTGACAGCCAAATGTAGCAGTTATAAAGAAATTACGGCTAGTGTTATGTTAAATGTAAATTGACGTATTTGCTATCAGACGTCAGGTATCAGGAGGTAACTTATACACATTAATCTGTTGATCGCTGACTGCTGAAAGCAGAACGCGTCACTTTAGGGTTAACTTAACACTAGTATCTGTAAACAATTGAAATTTAAAAATATGGAAGGATTAAGGCAAAATTACCTATTTGGGACAATCATATCTCCTGTCGCGATGGGCTTTTGTTCTGGTACCAGGCCTTAACACCAGGGCCAGGTAGCCACCTCCGGTCTGTATTTTCTTTTTGGAAAATATATAGGAAAGGTTATGCAAGCCGAAAAGTAAAGGACCGGCCTTGAAGGCTCCGCCTATCCAAAACTGTTGTTCCGTGTTTAACTGAATGGGGAGATATAAACCATATTTTTTTGTTTCCCATCTGGGTGTAACTGTTAAAAGACTTATTTCTGAACTGTATAATTTACCTGTTCCGGCTATTGAAGACAGGTTTGCCGACACTTCTCCATTCAGGTAAAAATCACCAAATAAATACCTGTCTACATTAATTACCAGCCTTACAGGATTAATGATACTGAAATATCCTGGTAAGGATCGAGTGCCTGAAAAAACTGTTGCAAGGCTATCGTTAAAGGATTGCATTGATTTTACACGGTCAAATTTTCTTTGCAGTAAAGTATCATAAACATCCGCTTTAAGATTATTTGCAATCCTGCTTTGTATACTGTATTTATATTTACTCACGCCAAAATCAAGCAATGATATGCCTATCTTCCAATCATAATCATAATAGCTGTCTTTATCATAGAAGCTGGTAACAGTTTGTGGCTTGATAAAGTATTCTAATCCAACATCCATTGAAACACCGCCCTGGGAACCAACAAACAGGTCGTTGATGTTTTGTGAAAATGATCTGCCCTTTATCCATTTATCAAAGTTGGAAGAATAGCCATAACTAACATTGCCGGCTTTTACTAAATAATAGGGCTTATTGTTTTGAATGGTTCTTATAAAAGCTGTTCCGTTTAAACCGGCAAAAGCACCTGCAATACCACGTGTAGCCTTTACCGTTATACCCGCGTTTAACCGGCTTTGTTCTTCATCCCATAAAGTATGGCTATAGGTGCCAAAAACTTCTAACCAGTTACTCGTTTTTAAATCGGCACGCAGGTTGGTGTTGTTTTCATTAGCCTTAAGGAAGCTGCGAAAATTTCTTATTGTATCAACAAAATTATACCTGCTGGTATTAATATCTGCATAACCACGCAGGTTTACTCCAAAAGCAATTGCGTTTTTACGGTTTAAGGTTATCCGTGCATTTAATAAATGAAAGTTATAATTCTGTTTGGAGTAGCGTTCAAATTGTCCGTTATTGATCCTGTACTGCGATCCGGCGGGAGAAGATAAAAGAGAATAGTTTAAAATCGTAAGAGCATTCGTAGATGATGCTACCTGAAATGATAACAGATTTACATCCCATGAATATTCAGTACTTAATATGGAAGCGGGATTATTCATTACTCCAAGGCTTCCGGCGTAAGATGATCCATGAACAGCATGATAATTCTGTGATACTGCATGCATCATGCTGCATAGCAATAAAGTTATAAATAATAGTATTGTTTTCATATTACAGATCAGAATGGATCTCCATGGGTTTGCCGGATCAAATATGAAACAAATTTAGGAAATGGCTTCATCATAGTGATAAATACATTTGTTATCCATTCTTTACCAAATAAGCGCTGTATAATGCGGCCCGTATGTAAACGTTGTTTAAATAACCTGTTCCACTGTTCAACGTAATTCTCTTCAAGTTGTTGCCTTGTAATTGCAGCAGATAAAAATTGCCTGATAAGTTCTGCTGCTATTTTACTGCCATGCAGTGCCATGCTCATGCCATTACCACAAAGCGGCGTTATCATTCCACCTGCATCGCCAACCATTAATATATGGTTTTCTACCTGAGACTTATTTTCAAACGAAATTTGCGAAATTGTTAATGGTGCCTGGTACAATACCCTTGACTGTTTAAAAATTCTTTTTAGAAAAGGGTTCTTTTGTAATACTTTTTCTTCAAGGCTGGTAAGGGAGTTACCATTCATCCGAAGATTTTTTGCCGTGGTTAAATAGCAAAGGCAATACTTATCGTCTTCTATTCGCGAAATACCACAATAACCATCCTGAAAGTTATGCAACGCAATTGTGTCCGCTGGAAAATCTGTTTTAATATGATATTTTACTCCGATAAAATTATTCAGTAAGCCATTTTTTTTGTCGGCGAATGCACGTTTCATTTTTATATCCAGGTTGCTTCGCTTACCAAATGTGCCACACACAACTTTAGCCTGGTATTGCAACCTGGAACAGTGAATGTTAAAGCATTCTTCATTAAAAATTATACTGGTCACCTTCTTTTCTTCCAACAGGTGAACACCTTTAGATTGCGCTAATCGTGCTATTTCATGATCTATTTTATACCTGCTGATCCCAAAGCCGCCTAATGGAAGATCTTGTTCAATAAAAGTTCCATCCGGTGCAGAAACGAGCAATTTTTTAATAAGGGGTAAATCCATATCACTTAACGGATAACCCAGGTTCTTAAGGAAATTCCAGCTCTCCATACTTATATATTCACCGCATACCCGGTGAAACGGATATTTTTCTTTTTCAAATAATACCACACTATAGCCAGCGTTAACCAATTGAATGGAAAGGGATAATCCTGCTAGTCCGCCTCCAATAACCGCAACATCGTAAATACCATGTAACTCTGTAGCAAACTGCTTAACAACAGGTTCAGTTATAAAGTTACTTGAAGAATAAGTATTCATTGCTTGCTTGGAATATAATTATGTTTGGCTGATTATTGCAATATACTATTGTTATATGTTACAGTGATTAGATAGCGGAAAGCCCATTTCCATTGAATGGTATACTGTGCGATACCCGCTGCTTCCAGCAGGTTCTTCCATTCTTCTTTTGTAAACCCTCTTAATACAGATAAGGGTGCATCATTATTAACAAGATATGACCTGGAAAAAACTTTTGTTAAAAATTTAATGGAATGATAAGCCAGGTGATGCCGGTGAAGGTCGTTGATAAAAAAACCTTTCTGTGCATTATGTCTCATCCAGCCGAGCATTTGCACTAACTCTTCATTGGTAAAATGATGGCAGAAAAGTGATGTAAAAATGTAATCGGGTTTTCTATCTTTAAAGTCCGCTTTAATGTAATCAGAAATAATAAAACTAACGTTGACACCCTTCAATTTTGATACTGCAACTTTAATGCAATTTGGGTTTATATCAATGCCAATGAAATGTACCGGAACATCATTTTTTTTACACCAGCTTTGAATTGCCAATATATTATCTCCACCACCACAACCAATTTCACAAATAACACATTCCTGTTTTTTGGTGAAAGATTTTTTAAAGAGTTCCCTGATGCCGGCAATGGTAATCCTGTGTCCACCAAGATATGTATTAATGATTTCCAGTTCTTCCATATTCCGTTTTATATCCCCAAAAGGAATATCAATGCTGTCAAGTAATTCTTTTTTATAAGATCTTTGAGAAAGGTTCACGGAAGTATTTTAACGCTTATACAATCAGGATCCGGAAGCATGATTGCTGACAACAAAAGTTTCCATAGTCAATCCCGGTCCGAAGGCAGCACCAAACATTTTATGATCCCTTGATTTATCTAATTTCTGAATCATACTTTTTAATACAAATAAGATTGTTGGTGAGGACATGTTTCCAAATTTTTTCAATATGTTAGCACTCTCAGTAAGTTCTCCATTATGCAGCGACAGGCTTTTATTAATGGATTCAAGAATTCTTTTCCCTCCGGGATGTATGCACCAACAACTTATATCTTCTTTACATAATTGACCAGACTGTAAAGCCCTGTTTACTAAAGCTTCGAAATCTTCTTCTATCAACTCAGGTATATAGCCGCTTAATTTCATCAGAAACCCACTGGAGGAAAGTTCCCAGGCCATATCTTTTTTACCCTTGATTAAAACTTCAGAGTAAAACCCATCTATATGCAAACCCTTTTGAGAATAACTACCAGAGGTTACCAGCATTGCAGCAGAGCCATCACTGAATAATAAACTGGAGGCAATATTATCCCTGGTAGCTTCTTTTTGAAAATGAAGCGTACACAATTCGGTGCATACTATTATAACCTTTGCTTTTACATTTGACATACACAGTGCATCCGCCATCTTCATAGCATGGATAGCAGCATAACAACCCATAAAATTAACAGAGGTACGAAAAATATTCTTAGGCAGATCCATTAGTTCCATTACCTGAAGATCCAAGCCTGGAGCGCTCATGCCGGTACAGCTAACTGTTATCAGGTGTGTTATTTCACTTGAAGTAATATGGCCCTCAATACAATTCCGGACAGCATCAACGGAAAGAGGAGCTGCAAATTTGTTATACAAACTCATGCGGAATTCAAGGGAAGGAAAAGGCTCAAGGTTTTCTGAATGCGGGTAGAACTTCCAGTCTGATACAGGCCTGCTGTAATCAGGAATCACTGAATAGCGATGTTCAATACTACTTTGATGGTATAAAAACTTCAGCTTACGCCTTTCGGTTTCATCCATTGCGAAAACATTTTGCATAAAATGCAATATGTCATTTTGCTGGTGCCTGTAAGTTGGCAGTGCTGTACCTATTGAAATTATTTTACTCAAAAAATCTCCAGATTATTAATGTTATAAAAGCCGCATTAGTGCAACATGATGCCAGGATATTCATTTTCATAGTACTGGAGAAATCAGCAGCTGATTTATTTTTCCATACTCTTGTTGCCCACACAAAAAAATATACGATTGCTGGTATCATAAAGATCTGCACCAGCAAAAATTGGTTTATTTGCGATCTTGAAAAAAAATGATATGCTAATACTACAAAAGCAACCAGAAATACAATGCCGGTAAAAATAAAAGTGCCTCTGTAACCAAGCAAAGAACTAATTGAAGTGACTCCATCCCTCCTGTCAGCTTCATGTTGATATATTTGAGTAAGTGGATATAATCCACCAATCAATAAACTACTGGCTAACATTCCACTCACCGGAACATGTAAAGTTTGTACTTTTTCGCTTCCATGATATACTAACCAGAAAGTTACACCTCCCTGAAATATGAATACAGTTAAATACCCTAAGAAAGGATATTTTTTTAAACGAATGCCTCTGTAACTATATGCCCTGGATGCCAGAATATAGAACATTGTACCTAGTACAAATAAGCTGTTGATAAAAAATCCTGATGCAATTGCAATGCCATCAAGTAACAATGATATTATAAACAATTGCCTGGTAGGCTGCATAGGGGCTTTGATGCCTCCTATACTTTCCTGATCGCGGTCCATATATGAATTATAAGCATTACTTGATGGATAGACCAGTAAATGCAAAATAAGAAAGATTAAAAGTGCACGACTCCATTCAGGTTTCAGCAGGCTGCTCAAAGCAAATAAATAAACAGGCATCAAAAAAAATGAAAATGGAAATCGTAAAAGTTGTATAGTTGAGCTCTTTAACATTAATCAGGATTAGATATCTAAAAGTTAATAAAGAGCAATATACCAAGATTTAAATCTTCATTCATAATCATGATTTCTGAATCAGTAATTTATGTTACAAATTTAAGATACTTAAGTCTTGTGTATTTAATAAGCAATTTTCAATACTTCCTTTTCAACATTATTAAGCATTTGTACCTGGCAGGTAATTTCATTAAGTTGAGAAAGAACATACAAAAAAGTTTTGTCTTACTAAAGAGGGTCCGACCTGGCGAAGCTTATCCGCTTCAGGGGTCTTTAAAGACCTCACGGGTAGGCTGTTCAAAAGTCCACAGGTGTTTTCGTACAGTTTTTAAACGGGGTAAAACGGCCATCTGCTCATTTAAAAGAAAACAGTTTTATAAAACCGTTTGAAGGTTTGGTATGAATTGATCAGCCCTGTAAGTGCGCCATACATTAGCACAGGGTGAAGCCCTGTGCTAATGTATGGTGATGGAACACAGCCCTGACAGGGCGCCATAGTAATCAGCCATAGTAATCAGTAGTGATTATGATGGCAATAGTATTTCACCCTTTCAGGGCTCTGTTCCTTTACATTACTTATCACAGGGCGTCACCTTGTGCTAATGTATGTCGCCCCTTCAGGGCTGATAAATAATATTTTTATAAAAACATTTCTTTTCAAAACTTTACAAACAATTCCATGAACCTTTGAAGCACCTGAATACGAGGTTTGGCAACCCCGGAGGGGTGACAGGATTATAGCAATGAGTAAATTATGAAACACGAACCCTGAAAGGGTGGCATTATTAACAGTCTGTATGGCTCTATGTCACCCCTTCGGGGTTTGTGTATCACGTTATCGTTTTTCTATAATCATTTCACCCCTTTGGGATTAGTCAGGCAAAGCATTATTGAAATTGCCAACTTTTTTTACGGCTGAAAAAACTGTACGAAAACTTCTATGCACTTTTGAACAGCTTACCTGTGAGGTTTTAGGAAACCAGTGATGCGGCTAAGCTTCGCCAGGTCGAAGCTTCAAATCAATAACTGTATTCCCTACGAAACATATTAACCCTGATACCTACAGTTAATAAAGTGGTATTGATAGATAAATCCTGCTTGCCGGAAACTTTAAGGCTTCTTACCAGTAAAGAGCCATCCAAAAATAAATTTTCCTTCCATTCGTATGATGCCATCAACGAAGTATTCAACCCGTTTGATTTTAAACCCGATGGAATTTTATAACCATAATCAAAAGGACGTGAGTTGCTGTTAAGAAAAATATTATTTCCCAGGTTTTGACCAGCAGAATCTACGCCCTGAACAAATAATATTATTTTTAATTGTGTAGTCCATCTTGGTTTAGGCTGGTACCGCAAAATGCCTGTAATCTCAGAGAAATCAGCACCTAACGGATGAGCCAGCGGTTGGTTATAATGAGTATAATTAGCAATAACATCGTAATGTGAATAGGTAAATGGACGAACAACATTCAATTCTCCCTGCAAATCCAGGTTTTTTATGTTAAAGATATCAATCACTTTCCCACCCAATTGTATCCCGAATTTGTTTCCCCACCACCCTGTGTGTGCCTTTATTTGCTTTAACACAAATTCATCCAGGAATAACTGTCCGTATAACTGCCCCTTGTGAGCAACATTTACCTTAAAATCAAACCCGACAAAAGCATTATCCGGACTTCCGATTTGTTGCTCTGCAGAACGTAAAAAGATCACAGGGTTGAGGTAAGAAAATTCAAACCGGTTTTGGCGGCCAAAGACAATGGATTCATACAACCCAACATTTAACCATGGAGTAACATTGATGCCGAGCCGGTGTGTTGCAGCATATTTCTTAGGCAGTAATGTATTTCCCTGATTAAGATTGTGCTCCGGAAGCAATTCCATGAACAGGTTTGTATAATTTAATTTCCATATTCGTGTATCGATCTTAAGAAAAAGATAATTGGTTGCAAAATCACTCAGCAGCAGGCTGCGATAACCATCCCCGACAAAATTTCTGTCATAGCCGAATTGAATATTAAAATATTTGGCCAGGTTAAAATACACGGAACTCCTGCCATCGAAATAGTCGTAAGCAGTAGCTTTAAATGATTTATAAAATCCTGCTCCTGGAACAGCCTGGTATTTATCAACAAGCTTTTGAGCAAAAAGAGGCATCCTCTCCTGGTTGTCTGTCAGATAAAAATCAAATCCAATCTTTTTGGCAATCAATCCTCTTGCGGTAATACCCTTTGAATTTAAAAATATACGTTCACCGTTGCCAGTTTCTATAGATTGCTGCTGCTGGATAACAGGGTTTACCGATAAGAAAAAATCTTTTTGATTAACCGATAACATATCACCCCTTGTTTTATAAAATACTTCTAATAAAGGTTTCCTTGATTTAAAAGTATTGCTATCGGCTTTTGTCCATTCCTGGTTATTCAGCTGTAAACTTAGAAAGTTAGATTTATCCACTTTTGAAAAATGATAATAATAGTCATAAGGAAATTGGCTTTCCAAAGAATCTGATAGCTCAGCCGCCATTACCGCGGATTTGCGACTGAACGGTTTAATCCCCGAGAAGTTAAGATCAGGGTTGGTTTGCATCATTATTTCCAGTCTGTCGAGAAAATGTAAATGTTTAGAACCCTGGGGTAAATTAGTTGATTGAGCGCTTAACTGTAATGGCAATAAGAAAATAGAAAGTCTAACCAGGGTTTTTTTAAATTGCATGATATTATCAGTTTTCCAATTTTTATAACACAGGGAAGATTTTCAGGCTTACCCCAATGAACATTAATAAGCAAAGTAATAGTATTCCGTATTAAATATCCTAATATGTGAGTACCAAATTTAAGTTATGGAGAGATACCTTATCAAAAATGCTTCTATTGTAAATGAAGGAAAAACCGTTGCAGGCGATGTATTAATTCATAATGGTCGCATAGAAAAAATTGCACCTTTAATAAATGTAAATTTTCAGGTAATCGAAATTGACGGTGAAGATAAATTATTGTTGCCAGGTGTTATAGACGACCAGGTTCATTTCAGGGAACCAGGTTTAACGCATAAGGGTACTATATATACCGAAGCGAAGGCAGCCGTAGCCGGCGGAGTAACATCATTTATGGAAATGCCAAACACATTGCCACCTGCGTTTACCCAGGAGCTGCTGGAAGAAAAATATTTAGTAGCATCACAAACATCCCTGGCAAACTATTCCTTTTATATGGGCACGTCTAACATTAATGCTGATGAGGCTTTGAAGACAAATGATAAACTAAAAGAAGTCTGTGGTATAAAGATTTTTATGGGCTCTTCAACAGGCGGCTTACTTGTTGATAGTGCATCAGCATTGGAAACGCTTTTCAGGGATAGCGGTGTATTGATTGCCACTCATTGTGAAGATGAAAAAATTATCTCGCAAAACCTGCAACGTTTAAAAGACCATCATAGAACTTTATCAGCAGCAGATCATCCTGTAATCCGTGATGAAAATGCCTGCTTTGAAAGCTCACGCAGGGCAGTTGAACTTGCCCGGAAATATGGAACCCGTTTACATATATTACATATCACTACCGCTAAAGAGCTGGAGCTTTTTTCCAATATAATACCATTGGAACAAAAAAGAATAACTGCCGAAGTGTGCGTACATCATTTGCATTTTACTTCTGAAGATTACGAACAATTAGGTAACCTGATAAAATGCAATCCAGCCATAAAAGCTCCATCTAACAAGGAAGCACTCTGGCAAGCTTTGCTGGATGACCGGCTAGACGTAATTGCATCCGATCATGCCCCGCATACGCTTGAAGAAAAAACAGTGCCTTATGAAAAAGCACATGCAGGTCTTCCACTTGTTCAACATTCATTAATGCTTATGCTTGATTATGTAAACCAGGGAAAAATTGCGGTAGAAAAGTTGGTAGATAAGATGAGCCATTCTGTAGCAAGATGTTTTCGGATAGCAGACCGTGGATTTATCCGGGAAGGATATTATGCAGATATTGTGCTTGCGGATTTAAGCCAGCATACCCGTATTTCCACCGGAAACATATTATACAAATGCGGCTGGAGCCCACTAGAAAAAAAAATCTTACCTTCTGTCACGCATACATTTGTAAATGGCAAACTGGTTTATAATAAGGGTGAATGGAATGAATCATTCAAAGGAATGAGGCTGAGTTTTAGCCGTTAACTTATTTCAGCACTGCCGTTCTTTGGCCATCAGCAGTCAGCTATCAGCTATCAGGAGAAAACATATTCGCATTGATCTCTTGATTGCTGATAACTGACTGCTCATTGCAGTTCAATACAACATTTATGCTTAACTTAACTTAGTATTATGCCAAGCAAAAAAATGGTCAGCTACCAGGATATTAAACCAGCATGTTTCCTCCTGATAGCTGATTGCTGACGGCTGGTTTATGTAAAAAGGTCTTAAAAGAATCACACTAAAATGGATATAGATAAAACAACATTTAACGATCTGAATGTTTTTCAGCAGGAAGAAGAATTTTCGATATTCAATAAACTTAATTTTACGCGCACCCGCGGAGGAAAAGACTGGCTGGTCAAATTTTTTAGTGAACCGTTTAATGATATTAACCGAATTCAGGACACACAGGATATTCTGAAAAGCATACAGTATAGAGAAGCTGAATGGCCATTAGCCATCAATAACGGCACGGTGATGGTAATTGAAAAATTTTATGAATCTCTTATTGATACAATTCCCGATTCAGCTAACACATTAAATGCATATACCTACAGGGTACTGCATGCTCCCGATTTTTCATTGCTGCGATATTCAGTCGGGCATTTTGCTGATTTTATCCGCGGTTGCCGGGATCTGGTTAAGCTGTTTGATAATGACAGTAGTCCAAAATTTATGAGAACTTACATAAGCCGTATTGCTGACATTATAAAAAACCCGCTGCTTGCTCAACTGGCTTCCATTGCTCAGGGCGCTAAAATCACCCCTTTACAAACTATATATTTCGGAAACTTTTTACAATATCGTTTTAAGAACCATGCAATAGAACTTATAAATATTTATGGTCGCTTCGATGCATGGTATTCTATGGCGATGGCTACAAAACGTTTCAACCTTTGCTTTCCCAAATTTTCTACCGATGCACAACCCTTTGTTGAAGTAGCTTCTTTATACCATATACTGCTTCCTTCACCCGTTTCTTATAATGTAAAACTGGCTCCTGATAATAATTTTATTTTTCTTACGGGTGCAAATATGGCGGGCAAAAGTACTTTTATTAAAGCTGTTGGCGCCGGGGTATACCTGGCTCATCTTGGTATGGGCGTTCCTGCTATTGAAATGAGACTGACTTTATTTAATGGCATATTAAGCAATATTAATGTTGTAGATAATATCATAAAGGGAGAAAGTTATTTTTTCAATGAAGTACAACGGATAAAAAACACTATCATTAAAATTAATGATGGAAAAAAATGGCTCGTTCTCATCGATGAGTTATTCAAAGGCACAAATGTTCAGGACGCCATGAAATGTTCTTCAACCGTTATAAAGGGTTTGATCAAAATAAAAAATTCTCTGTTTATACTTTCTACACATTTATATGAGATTGGTGAAGAATTAAAATCTTATCCCAATATTTCCTTCCGGTTTTTTGAGACAAATGTAAAAGACGATCAGCTTGATTTTAGTTACCAGCTAAAAGAAGGAATCAGTAATGACCGCCTCGGTTACCTGATTTTGAAAAAGGAAAGAGTGGTTGAGCTGCTGGAAAAGCTTTGATAATTGTTACTGGTTAATGGTTAATTATTAACGGGTAGTGGTTAACAGCTTATGTAAAATAATTCACTTCAGGTAACTAACCGTTAATAATAAATCATTATTAACGGTATTGGGCAAACAACTTATGTTATGTTTATTAAATACACCCAAGTAACTATCCGTTAATAATTAACAATTAACCATTAACAATTATTAACCATCAATAATTAAAAAATACCACGAACGTGGTATTCACCGCTACCAGCCTACTTCATTTTGTGTCAGAATATTATATTCCTGAATTATGCAAATTTTAATTTTTTCTACCTGTTTACCTTTACTTAATCACTACGACCAATAATCAACAGGCTGACAAAATAAATGTATATTTTATTAGCCTTCTCACCACAAAAAATGTTTTTACACAACCCTTAAAATACCCGTTATGAGTATGCGCCAATTAAAGATCACAAAATCTATTACAAACCGTGAATCTCCAAGTCTTGAAAAATATTTGCAGGAGATAGGTAAAGTTGAATTAATCAGCGGTGAAGAAGAAGTTAATCTTGCCGTACGCATCCGCCAGGGTGATCAACGTGCATTAGACAATTTAATAGAAGCTAATTTAAGATTTGTAATATCAGTTGCCAAACAATACCAGAATCAGGGACTTGCCCTTCCGGATTTAATTAATGAGGGAAATGTAGGTCTTATTAAAGCAGCACAGCGTTTTGATGAAACCCGTGGTTTCAAATTTATATCATATGCTGTATGGTGGATCCGTCAAAGCCTTTTACAAGCTTTAGCGGAACAATCCCGTATTGTTCGTTTGCCTTTAAATAAAGTAGGGTTAACCAACCGCATTCAAAAAGCTTACTCACAACTTCAGCAGGAATTTGAAAGAGAACCTTCTCCTGAGGAAATGGCAGAGTTGCTAGAATTAACAACTGAAGAAATAGTAGCCGGTTTAGATATAACAGGGCAGCATATAAGCATGGACACGCCAATTTCTGAAGGTGAAGAAAATACATTGATTGATACAATGGAAAATCCCAATGCTGAAAGAGCAGAAAAAAAATTGGAACATGATGAATCTTTAAAGCTGGAAATCGACAGGTCATTAACCGTTTTGAATGAACGCCAGAAAGAAGTGATTTGCTATTTCTTTGGTATTGGTATTGATCATGCTATGAGCCTTGAAGATATAGGAGACAGGCTTCATCTAACCCGAGAAAGAGTGCGCCAGATTAAAGAAAAAGCAATGACCAAACTAAGAACCAAATCAAGATGCTGGGTGCTGTGCAGCTATTTGGGCAATTGATAATTGTTAATTGATAATTGTTAACAGAAAGATTAATCAGTTCGATGTTTTATTAATACGATATACCTTATCTGATGATACATTATCCATTATTTCTTCCTCTTTACCATCACTATTAACCACTTTCCGTTAACAATTAACCATTAACAATTAACCATTAAACATTAAACAAAGGGCGTTATCACGGTAATAACTCAATTGTAATTTCTCTACTTTGAGTTTATGTTAGTAAAAACTTATGGCAGTGCGGTATATGGAGTTGAAGCCATAACTATTACTGTCGAAGTAAATGTACTGAAGGGTACTAAGACTTTTATTGTTGGTCTTCCCGATGGTGCAGTGAAGGAAAGCATCCAGCGTGTAGAAAGCACCATCAAGTCCAACGGCTATTATATGCCCCGGACTAAATTAATTATCAGCCTCGCTCCGGCGGATATAAAAAAAAGCGGTTCTGCATTTGATCTTGCCATTGCAATGGGTACGCTTGCCGCAAGTGATCAATTGCAAAATCCTAAAAAGCTTACTGATTATATTATAATGGGAGAACTGAATCTTGATGGTTCTGTTCATTCTATTAAAGGTGCATTGCCAATTGCAATTCAGGCCAGGAAAGAAGGTTTTAAGGGATTGATCGTTCCCAAACAAAATGCCCGTGAAGCCGCAATGGTTAATCAGCTTAATGTATATGGGGTAAGCCACATCAGGGAAGTAATTAACTTTTTTAAGGACGAGGCTTCCTTACAACCAGTTGTTGTAGATACAAGAGACGAATTTTACAATGGCCAGTACGAATTTGAATTCGACTTTGATGATGTCAAAGGCCAGGAGAATATTAAGCGGGCTTTAGAAATTGCCGCAGCTGGTGGACATAATGCCATCCTGATCGGCCCGCCTGGAGCCGGCAAAACAATGCTTGCCAAGCGCCTTCCTACTATTCTTCCTCCGCTTAGCCTGCAGGAAGCACTGGAAACCACAAAAATTCACAGTGTCGCAGGAAAGTTACCCGAAAATGCCACGTTAATTTCCAAACGGCCTTTTCGTTCTCCGCATCATACCATTTCAGATGTTGCTCTTGTGGGAGGCGGTGGCATTCCCCAGCCAGGCGAGATCTCCCTTGCCCATAATGGTGTGTTGTTCCTGGATGAACTGCCTGAATTTAAAAGAACTGTTCTGGAAGTGATGCGTCAGCCAATGGAAGAAAGAAGGGTCACTATCAGCCGGGCAAAAGTATCGCTTGATTTTCCGGCAAGCTTCATGCTTATCGCATCAATGAATCCATGTCCCTGTGGATTTTATAATCATCCTGAGAGAGAATGTAGTTGTGCACCCGGCACGGTTCAAAAATACCTCAATAAAGTATCGGGGCCGCTTCTTGACCGCATCGACCTGCATGTAGAAGTGACCCCTGTAGCATTCAGCCAGCTTTCTTCTTTTCAAAAAGAAGAAAATTCAGCATCAATACGGGAAAGAGTAATCAAGGCCAGAGAAATCCAGTCTACCCGTTTTTTAAACCATTGCGGCACTTATGCCAATGCGCAAATGAGTAGCAAACTGCTTAAAGAGATCTGCATTATTAACCAGGCAGGACAAAACTTACTTAAAACCGCTATGGAAAAATTAAATCTATCTGCCAGGGCTTATGATAGAATATTAAAAGTTAGCCGTACAATAGCAGACCTTTCAGAAAGTGCCGATATCAAAGCAGAGCATCTGGCTGAAGCCATCCAATATAGAAGCCTCGACAGAGCTGGATGGGCAGGATAATTAAAATTTTATAATTATCACTCCTGATTTATAAACTTACCATATCTGTATTAATAAGAAAGGCTGGTCTGTTACACCAGATTGCTGGAACAGTAATTGAAAAGTTTCAAACACAATAAATTTTGAATGAAATCATATACATGCAGTAATTGTAAGGCACTTCTCTATTTTGAAAACAATATGTGCCTTAACTGTCAGCACCTGGTAGGGTTTAGTGCTGAAAAATTGTCGCTTATAACTCTTGAAACCAATGAACAAAAACAACTGGTTGACATTTCAAAAAAAATAAGTGCTTACCGGTATTGTAACAATTCAGTTCATGGTACATGTAATTGGTTGATACCTGCAACACAGCTATATCCCTTTTGTGCAGCATGTGAATTAAACAGAACCATCCCTGAACTTTCCACTGTAGAAAATATAAATAGATGGAGACGTATTGAAGTTGCAAAACACCGCCTGGTATATTCCATTCTTCGTTTACAATTACCACTACAAGCAAAAAAATTGAACAATACCCAGGGAATCGCTTTTGATTTTATGGCGGATGTATCCACACTAGAAAGAATCTTAACAGGTCATGAAAATGGAATCATTACTATAAATATTGAAGAAGCGGACGAAGCAGCACGTGCCCGTAATAAACTTAACCTGGGAGAAAAGTACAGGACTTTACTGGGGCATTTCCGCCACGAAATAGGTCATTATTATTGGGAAGTTATAATAGAAAATCAACCGGCTCTTCAGAAATTCAGGGAAATTTTTGGTGATGAACAAAAAGATTATTCACAAGCGCTTCAAACATATTATCAGACAGGTGCCCCTGCAGATTGGACCAATCATTATATAAGTCCTTATGCTACCGCACATCCATGGGAAGACTGGGCAGAAACCTGGGCTCACTATTTTCATTTGATGGATACTGTTGAAACAGCTTATGCGTATGGAATTGACATCAAGTCAGGTGAAGTAAAAATGCTGGGCCTGCGATCACAAATCAATGAAGATCCTTTCAGCATTGATAATTTTGATCTTATAATTAAAATGTGGATTCCGCTAACTTTTGCTATTAATAGTTTAAACCGGAGTATGGGACATGAAGACTTTTACCCATTTGTGATCTCACAACCTGTAATTGATAAATTAGCCTTCATACATGAAATTTGTGCAACTAAAAGATTACATCCGCCACAACCCACTGCAGCGGCTTTTTATGCTACCTAGTGTCGTGTCAAGCATAATATGTCATATTAATTGCTATCAGCCGTGAGTCATCAGCTATCAGGACGCTAATGTATAATGTATTTCCTCCTGATAGCTGATAGCTATTGATACTTAACCGGAAACTAATTCCCTATTCCATTTGATTCTGTCAGAATTATCGGCTTTCCATTGGTCACTACGATTGTATGTTCATGCTGGGCAACAAAGCTTCCATCTTTGGTAACGAATGTCCATCCATCACCCTTCTCTTCAGCAAAAGATGCGCGCGTGGAAATAAATGTTTCAATTGCCACCACAGAATTCTTCCTGAATCGCGCTGAGTTGGAACTGTCGTAATAACAGGGGATTTCAAAAGGTTCTTCATGAAGACTTCTTCCTACACCATGTCCTACTAAATTTTTAATTACTTTATAGTGTAACTTTTTTGCTTCCGTTTCAATTAATCTTCCTATATCTGCAATCCTGACTCCGGAATTTATCTGGCTGATAGCAGTATATAAAATTCTCTTCGAAGCATTCACTAATGGAAGCTGATTATTTATATCCTGCCCTAATACAAACGATCCGCCATTATCCGACCAATAGCCGTCCAACTCAGCAGAAACATCAATATTAATCAGATCTCCTTCCATAAATATTTTTTTTTTGGAAGGAATGCCATGAGCTATTTCATTGTTCACACTTATGCATGTCCATCCCGGAAAGCCATAAGTTAATTTGGGCGCAGAAGCTGCTCCCCAATCAGACAATATTTTTCCGCCGTATTCATCCAACTCTTTTGCAGACATTCCTGGCTTTGCATGTTCTCTCATCTGCTTTAATGTAATGGCAACGGCCTTGCTGATTTTTTGCATTCCTGAAAGTTCGATGTCAGATGTAATTGACATAATTGTTGTTTTAAATAAATATTTTATTCCAAGCTGTATATTGTTTTTAACTTCAGAAGTGTTTACCTATTGAGGCGCCTTAGTACTTTCAATGAGTTGTTTAAAGATTTATTATTCATTAGGTTGCTGGTATAAGCCAAATACATTCCCTGCCGGATCAGTAAATCTTGCAGTAATTTCTGGTGCATCCTTGCCTACCGGTTGAATAATTGTACCACCATTGACAATCACCGCTTCCATACTTTTATTGATGTCATCAACCATGATGTATGTTAAAATACCCAGCTCGGTAGAAGGACTTCGTTTAACAACCCAGGTTCTGCTTACTTCACTCACCGTGTCATCAAAAGAAATTGTACCATCACCGTGGCTTCTCATATTCCAACCAAAAGTTTCCTTATAAAATGAGGCGGAGACATTAACATCAACTGCCGGAATTTCTATATAGCAAAGTTTGCCATTTCTATAGGTGGGTTGTTTATTATCCATCGTTTAATAATTTTTAATAGTACTATAAATTTAATTCTTATGGTTGATTGTTACTGGGTAATTATTAATGGTTAATAATTACGGTTATCGATATGCTTTTCTTAAAAATTACGCTGATAAGAGTCCTGTTCATAAAAAGATTTACTGGCATCTTAATTATTCTAGTTGCAGTACATTTACCATTAAAAAGAAAATCAATTTTGAAAGTATGTGATGAAGAGCTTTAAAGTAATGGATTAAGTAAAAAAACCCTCACCATAACGCTCAACGTAACGTGCAGGTTACAATTGATTGAGCTTATATTTTACAATTAAAAATTCTGAATTAATCTTGTTCTTGCAGTCTTGCTGTATTTTAATAACTTGTAAGGGAATTTAGAAATGACAAACGATTTGTCTTTAACTACTATTTTATTATAGGGACGCGTCAATGGAAATTTTTTTAATTTATGCTGTTTACAATGCATGTTTAATTGACAAATTATCATCTGGCTGAAAATTATTATTACAAATGAAATTATTATTAATCTACCTCAAGCCGTATAAATGGCTGATAGGTTTATCACTATTACTGGCTGCGATTAATCAGGTTTTTTCCATGCTGGACCCTTATTTTCTTGGTATTATTATAGATAAATTCGCCGCCCATCCCCATCATTTAGGCCATTACGATGAGAAACACAATTTTGTTATTGAGAGGCCACGAGAACAATATGAATTCCTGATGGGCGTACTAAAATACCTGGGATTCCTGATTGGGGTCGCCATGGTTTCAAGAATTGCAAAGGCGTTTCAGGATTATTTTGTGAATGTGGTAGTACAAAAATTCGGTGCCAGTCTTTTTACCGATGGATTGAAACATTCCATGAAACTGCCTTACCAGGAATTTGAAGACCAGCGAAGCGGCGAAACCCTGAGCATTCTCTCTAAGGTAAGAACTGATACAGAAAAATTTATCATCTCATTTATCAATGTATTATTTGGTGTATTGGTGGGAATAGTATTCGTATCAGTTTACTCCTTTAGCCTGCATTGGTCTATCATGCCCATCTACCTGGTTGGTATTTTCTTGCTTGCAATGCTTACCAGTGTGCTTAGTAAAAAAATAAAAGTTATCCAGAAAACGATTGTAAAAGAAACCAATGCCCTGGCAGGCTCCACTACTGAATCACTGAGAAATATTGAATTGGTTAAAAGCCTTGGATTAACAGAACAGGAAGTTAAGCGGCTTAATACCAATACTTACAAAATCCTGGGACTGGAACTTAAGAAAGTGAAAAGTATCAGGGCATTAAGTTTTATTCAGGGAACTTTTGTAAACTTTTTACGACAGCTGATTATGTTTACACTGCTTTACCTCATATTCCAGGATGTACTTACTACAGGAAAATTATTAACGCTTACTTTTTATTCTTTCTTTATTTTCGGACCGCTTCAGGAAATTGGTAACATTATTCTTTCTTATCGCGAAGCTGAGGCTTCCTTGAATAATTTCGACAACCTCATGCGAAAATTGCCGGAGCCTAAACCGGTAAATCCTGTACCCATCGGCAATATTCGGGAATTGGAATTTGTAAAGGTTCGTTTTAAACACCAGACAGCTCCGCTATATGCATTGGATGGCATCAGCTTCGACGTAAAAACCGGTCAAACAATTGCATTTGTCGGTCCTTCAGGGTCGGGCAAAACTACACTGGTAAAATTGTTGGTTGGTTTATACCGGCCTAATGAAGGCGAAATACTTTACAATGGAATTCATGGGCATGATATAGACTTTGATACGCTCCGTACACAAATAGGCTTTGTTACACAGGATACACAGCTGTTTGCAGGCACAATAAAAGAAAATTTGTTGTTTGTAAATCCCGGTTCAACAGATGAAGATTTGCAAGATGTGCTGGAAAAAGCAGCCTGCTACAACCTGCTTGCACGTGCCGATAACGGCATTGAAACACTAATCGGTGAAGGTGGTATAAAAGTATCAGGAGGTGAAAAACAACGGCTGTCCATTGCCCGGGCTCTTTTACGTCATCCCAAATTACTGATCTTTGATGAAGCCACTTCTGCACTGGATTCTATTACTGAAGAAGAAGTTACTTCAACCATCCGTTCCATATCTTCACAACGCGAGCAGATAACCATATTGATTGCTCATCGACTTTCAACGATTATGCACGCCGACAAGATCTATGTACTTGAAAAAGGCAGCGTGGTGGAAACCGGAACTCATGAAGCGCTGCTGGCTGAAAGAGGCTTATATTATGCTATGTGGCGCCAGCAAATCGGCGAAAGGAAAAGCCTGGCTAAAGCGTAGTGATTAATTGTTAATGATTAATTATTAACTGTAGGCTGTCTTATTTTAATAGTTCCTTGACAAATTGAAGTTTTAACTCTTATGCATTAGCTGTTCTCAAAAATTTTAATACCATTAAAAAATATCAGCAACTAACCATTAACAATTAACCATTAACAATTAATCATTAACAATTAACCATTAACCATTATGAATAAACCCATTCGGGTAGGATTGATTGGTTTCGGTGCAGCCGGACAAATATATCATGCACCTATATTAACTTGTGTTGATGGTCTTGAGCTTACCTTGATAAGAGCTACAAAACCAGATCAAATAGCGGTTGCCCATGCCCGGTATCCCCATGCAACAGTTGTAAATAATAATGATGCAATTATTAACAACGAAAATATAGATCTTGTTGTAGTTGCCACTCCTAATGAATCACATACCTCACTTGCTAAAGCGGCTTTACTGACTGGCAAACATGTAGTGGTAGAAAAACCATTTACAATAACAACCCGGGAAGCTGATGAGCTGATTGCAGTTTCTAAACAGTGCAATAAAATTCTTACTGTAAATCAAAACCGGCGCTTCGAAGGTGATTATGCTACCATCAAAAAGATAATTAATAGCGGTATGCTAGGTGAACTGGCTGAATTTGAAAGTCATTACGATCGTTTCAGAAATTATTTAAGACCCAATGCATGGCGCGAAGAAGGCATACCCGGAGCGGGCATTTTTTATGACCTTGGAGCACATCTTATTGACCAGGTTCTTGACTTGTTCGGACTTCCGGTTACACTTACCGCTGACTTGCGCCTTCAAAGAAAAGGTGCCAAAGCTATCGATAACTTTGAACTGGTAATGAACTACACTAATTTAAAAGTAACACTTAAAGGTGGGATGCTTATTAAAGAACCGCTGCCAAGATTTATAATACTTGGTGAGCAGGGCAGCTTTGTAAAGTATGGAACCGATGTTCAGGAAGAAGCCCTTAAAGCAGGTGGCATTCCTAATAAATCTGCCAACTGGGGAATGGAACCGGAATCGTGCTGGGGTAAAATTAATACTGAATATAAAGGCATGCACCTGATAGCAAAAGTTGAAACAGAAAGAGGTAATTACGTTGATTTTTATCAGAATGTATATGACACTATTACTGGAAAAGCGGCACTAATGGTGAAACCGGAAGAATCACGTAATACAATCCGTATTATTGAGCTTGCTATTCAAAGTAATATTGAGAAGCAAACATTGAAATATTCCTGACCTTATTAATTGTTTTTAATAAATATAAAATGGACTATAAAAAAGAAGCCGCACAAAAAGCAGTGGAGCTTGTAAAAAATAATTCTGTGATAGGGTTAGGTGCAGGTTCTGCTATGGCGCACATGGCAAGTATTCTCAAGGAAAAAGTTGAAGCCGGTTTATCAATCAAAATATTGACTTCTTCATTTACAACTCGTATCCTATTACAACAATATAATTTCATAGTTCAGGAAACTTCATCCACTTCTGCAATTGATATTTATTTTGATGGATGTGATCAGTTCGATAAAAACCTGAATGCTTTAAAAAGCGGCGGTGGCATTCATACCAATGAAAAAATCCTGGCAGTGATGGCAAATGAATTTATTCTTGTGGGAGATGATTCCAAATACGTTGAAGAACTCGAAGTTAAATTTCCGTTAGTTATAGAAGTGATGCCACACATCCGGCAGTTTTTTTATAAAGCAGTTAATAAAATATTTCCTGTCGTGAAAATAGAATTGCGTATGAGTAATAAAAAAGATGGTGCAGTGATTTCCGAGAATGGAAACTTCATTTTTGACCTGTGGTTCAATGAATGGCCTGAACTTTCTACTATTAATCCTGCGTTAAAAAACATTCCCGGTATCATTGACACCTCGTTATTTTATAATATTGCCACCCGTGCAGTCATAGCAGGAAAAGATGGAGTTCGTATTCTTGAAAAAAGCGTTTAACTATTAAATTACCGGTGTTATGGTAAGCATAAATTTCGCTTTTTGCTATTAGCAGTCAGCCGTCAGCTATCAGCTATCAGTAAGAAACAAATCAGGTATTAATGCCCTTATGGCTTACCGTTTAAATAGTCGTATTAATTGATATCAGCGATCAGGGAAAAAAATTTTTAAGATGTTCCCTCCTGATAGCTGACGGCTGACTGCTGATAGCAAAAAGCTGCTTACTTGTAATTCAAAATATTCACTTCCTTATCACAAAAACTGTGTTCCTGTATATCATTTGAACTAACAATTACTAAACGATTTTTACAATAATCTTCAATAAGCTGATGGTATAATTTAATGCCGGTATCATCCAGGTTGGTGCAAGGCTCATCAAGTAATAAACAGGGAGTGTCAGAAAATATAGCCTGCGCCAGTTTTACACGCTGTTTCATACCGCTTGAATAATAACGTATTTGCTTATGCGCTGCTATCTGCAGTCCCACTATTGCTACAATATCTTCTACCTTAACACCTGGAAGAAAAGGTTTGAAGATCTGATGAAATTGTAACAACTCTATAAACGTCATTTCTTCAATAACTTCCAGGTAAGGTGCCGCTATAGCTATGTAATTAAAAATGTCGTCAGAAGTTAATTGTTGTGAACCAGACCCATAGGATATCTTTCCTTCGGAAGGAACAATAGCACCGGCCATGACCTGCAGCAGTGTTGATTTACCTGAACCATTAGGTCCGGTAATGGCATAATGGCCGTCAATAATAAATTCGTAAGTAAAATTGCGAAAGATCCAGTCCCGGTTGAAGCGCTTTCCGGCTTTGATACAACTAATCTTCATCTCCGCTACTTCCTTTAGTGAAGCGTTTTATGATACCTCTTCCGCTTTCGCGAATAAAAGTTACTATTTCATCACGCTCATCACTTGCCGGTAATTCTTCTTCAATGTATTCGAGGGCCTGCGAGGTATTCATGGCTTTGTTGTAGATACACCTGTAAATATCCAGGATATGATTGATACGCTCAATACTAAAACCTCTTCTTTTTAAGCCAACAGAATTTACCCCGGCATAACTTAGGGGATTTCTGCCGGCTTTAATATATGGAGGTACGTCTTTACCTATTAGAGAACCCCCACTGATAAACGTATGTTGTCCTATCTGCACAAACTGATGAATGGCACCCATCCCACCAATGATGGCAAAATCACCCATGATTACGTGTCCGGCCATTTGCGTATTGTTACTAAGGATGCAATGATTACCTACCACACAATCATGAGCTATATGACTATACGCCATTATCAGGCAGTTGTTACCAACTTTCGTTGTCCAGCGATCACGGCTACCACGGTTAATAGTTACAAACTCCCGAATGGTGGTGTGGTCACCTATCTGAACGGTGGTTTCCTCACCCTGATACTTAAGATCTTGCGGAATAGCAGCGATAACAGCACCGGGAAATATCCGGCAATTTCTGCCAATGCGGGCACCTTCCATAATCGTTACATTACTGCCTATCCAGGTTCCTTCACCTATTTCTACATTATGATGAACGACTGTAAATGGATCAACCTTAACATTAGTTGCCAGTTTGGCATTTGGGTGAATGTATGTATGAGGATGAATCATCTTATTATTTCCATATTAAGTTTGCTTCTTATTAAAGGAGTATTTGCCTTGCTGATAATTTGATTTTTTTAGTTTCATTTGATTCTTCCGCTCTTATTCATGCTAAGCAATCTCAATTCATTATTATATAATATGGTTAATAGTTAGGATATCGATAAAAGAATAATATTGATTTTACAACAAACAGCAATATTCATAGAAAATTTGTAATCTCAGGTCGGATACCAATTTTATAGCTTGTTTATTATTAGTCTAAAAAATTAATAGTCAACAAATTACAGATAAACTTTTGGCAATAAAGTTAAATTTATTAAAAAGAATTACCTGGCACTGCAAAGATCCTAATCCCTCTTTATGATTCACGCCTTTTAACCAGCTGGGCTACCAGAATAGCTTCGGTGCACACTTTATTACCTACGAAAACAGTACCCCGCATTTCACAAATCCCTCTTCTGATAGGGGCCATTAATTCCATACGTAATAACATAGTATCACCAGGCACCACCATCCTCTTAAATTTGCAATTATCAATTTTAAGAAAATAAGTGTCGTATTGCCCTTTTTCCAATAATATATTAATGGCAAAAATTCCTCCCGTCTGAGCAAGGGCTTCAATCTGCAGCACACCGGGCATTACGGGATTTCCTGGAAAATGGCCTACAAAGAAAGGCTCATTGAAAGTTACATTCTTAATCCCTACTATGTAAGATCCGGTTAATTCAATGATCTTATCAACCAACAGAAAAGGATAACGGTGAGGAAGGGTTTGCTCTATTTGCTTGGCATTATAAACCGGTTCTTTATTAGGATCATAAACAGGAACATTTTTTACATGTTTGTTCTTTTTAATATGCTGTTTAATCTTCCGGGCAAAATCAATGTTGGAACTATGGCCGGGGCGATTTGCAATTATTCTTGCTTTAATAGGATAACCAATTAGCGCCAGATCACCTACAATATCAAGTAGTTTATGGCGGGCAGGTTCATTAGGAAAGCGGAGTTCCAGGTTATTTAAATACCCTTCACTTTTTACTTCTATCTTTTCTCTTTTAAAGACCTTGGCTAGACGGCCCATCTCTTCAGCGGTAACCGGCTTATCAACAACTACTATAGCGTTGTTAATATCTCCTCCTTTAATAAGATTATTATCAATAAGCGCTTCCAGCTCATGCAAAAAGCAAAAGGTACGGCAAGGAGCAATTTGAGATTTGAAGTCTGAAAGGCTTTTCAGATCCGCATGCTGCGTTCCAAGAACCGGAGAATTAAAGTCTATTAAGGTAGTAATTTTATAGTCACTGGCTGGCATAGCTACCATCTCAACTCTTTTTACCTCATCATAGAAGTAAATGTTTTCATCAAGAATATACCAGGCTTTTTCCAAATCCTGTTCTATCACTCCAGCTTCTTCAATGAGTTCAATAAAGGGCTGGCAACTTCCGTCCATGATAGGTATTTCAGGACCATTTATGATTATAAGAGCATTGTCTACCCTCATGCCTACCAGCGCAGCAAGTACATGCTCAACAGTACTTACTTTAGCGCCATTTTCTTCCAGTGTAGTTCCACGTGCAGTATCAGTTACAAGATCGCAGTCTGCTTTTATAAGTGGTTGGTTAGGAAGATCGATCCTCTGAAATTGAAAACCAAAACCTGGGTTGGCTGGTTTAAGTATCATATCAACCATTGCTCCGGTATGAAGGCCTGTACCGGAGATACTCTTTTCCGAACCTAAGGTATGTTGCTTATCAGCGTTAAAATTTATTGCCATGCGGTTTCAGTTCAATCGGGCAAAGATAATTATTCAGGTGAGAAATAGCTTTTTTAGACGAAAATTGCCTGCTTAATTTAATACTGTTAGATTAAGTACAAGAAGCCGTCAGCTATCAGCATTGCAACGCCTGGTATGTTTCCTCCTGATTGCTGACAGCCGACGACTAACAGCAAAAAGTTACTTCCTGTTGATCTTAATATAATTTTTATAAGCGAATAACTGTTTACCAGTAAGTATTTGAATCAAGTAAAGGAGTTTTTCTTTTAAAGTCATATTAGTTTTAGAAGGATCATAATTGAATTCCCAATCCACACTATTAATCTTGCTTTGCATAACCGAAGGGTGTACGCCATCAAATGTTTTCAATACATCTATCTGCCCGGTGTAATCATATCCGCTTTTGTTTTTCTCTGCATAAGATTGTAAAGAGGCATTATCTTTAACCCAGCGTTTCCCGAATTCAACCACTTTTTTTACCTGATCTTTTGGATGTTTTACATAACTGTAATGGTACACTGTTGCATCAATTTGTTTAACATGCAGCTTTGTACCTTTTTCATTTAAATAATTCCTTGGTTCATTGAAGCGCCTGAAACCCTGTGAGTCACGATAGGAACGGATGTTTTTATCATTTCTAACAATGCGTATCTCCTTATTATGGTAACGACGGCTAATAGCGATATGTTTATAATCACCAAAAAAATTTAAAAAATTAATAAGAAATCCCTCTACTTTCGGATCTTCCAGATTCATTAGCATAGCCTTTTTAATGTTCGAAAGGTCATTTTCATGTATTACCTCATCCGCCTGTATATGAAAGCACCAGTTGCCAGTACAATGGTCTAAACCTATATTAGCCTGTTGAGAAAAAATATAGCCTCCTTTTCTTGAATTTTCATCCCATATCGTATCAACAATTTTGATCTTAGGATCATTGAGCGCTACTATTGCTTCTCTTGTTCCATCAGTTGAATCTCCCACTACCATGATAAATTCGTCGCAAACCGGAAGAATGGATTGAATTGCCTCCAGGAAAGGATATGCATAAGTGAAACCATTCCTTACATAGGAAAAACCACTAACCTTCATAAAATCTATTTAAATAAAAAACCTGCAGGCTTATGATCTTACAGGCTGGTGTATATAATAGAGTGAAAAGAACATTCAGCATTAAACTTCTTCCTTCCTCAATAATTTTACTAAGTTCTCCAGATCCTTAAGTCGTCTCTCCATTTCCGGTAGGTTACGATTTAAAGCCTGGATTCGCATAGAACTCGCATAATCAATGGCTGGCGTACCAGTTATTGAAGTATTAGGCTTTTTAATGGATTTGCTAACACCACTTTTACCGTTTATTTTAGTGCCGTCTGCAATTTGAAGGTGGCCGGCAAGCCCTGCTTGTCCGCCAATCACAACATTGTTACCAATTTTAGTGCTTCCGCTAACACCCACCAGTGCAGCTATTACAGTATTCATTCCCACCTCTACATTATGCGCAATCTGAATCAGGTTGTCTAATTTAGCGCCGCTTTTAATAACGGTAGAACCAATTGTAGCCCTGTCAATGGTAACATTAGCGCCTAATTCTACATTATCCTCTATAATAACATTTCCTATCTGCGGCACTTTTTTGTAGCTGTTATCTGTTTGTGGTGCAAATCCAAATCCATCACTGCCTATTACTGTTCCGGCATGTATGGTTATATTCTTTCCCAGAATGCAATCATGGTATATTTTTACTCCAGGATGAATGGTTGTATCATCACCTACTATTACATTATTGCCAATAAAAACATGAGGATATATCTTGACATTATTACCGATGGAAACATTTTCGCTGAGGTAGACAAATGCGCCGATAAAAACATCTTCGCCTATTTTAGCCGAACTATCAATATAAGCGGGTTGTTGAATTCCTTTCAATTGCTGTTTCTGTATTTCCTGGTATTTAGCAAGTAGAGTTGCAAACGCTGTATAAGCATCGGTAACCCGTATCAGCGTAGCATTAACTGGTTCTTTTAATTCCAGCGATTCATTTATAATTATAACAGACGCTAATGTGGCATATAAATGTTCTTCATATTTGGCATTTGCCAAAAAGGCAAGCTGACCTTGCCGGGCTTCCTCAATCTTGCCAAAAGAACCAATGGTAACATCGGGATTACCTTCAACTTTTCCATTTATAATTAAAGCAATCCGGGCAGCTGAAAATATCATGTGATTATCTTTTATGAAATCAGGTATAATTGCAATCAGCTATCAGTAGTCAGCTATCAGTAGTAAACATAATAAGCATTGATCTGCTAATAGCTAATGGCTGACTGTTGATAGCAAATATGTAGTATAGATGTTGAATGATACTAACTAATATAACAAATATAAAATTTTTTTACAGGGATGGCTAAATTATGATGAATGAGGGCGTTGTCTACCTGCGAAATATCTTTAACAGTTCCGTCTTTAAATAATATATTGATCCGTTCATCAGACGGATCATAGGTAGTATTTTCTGCCTGTCCTTCAAATAAAAAATAACCCGATTCTGCTTCTGTAATGTTTAACTTGGTACAAACCTCATTCCTTTTCTCTACTACCCAGTCTTTTTCAAAGGGTAAAGCCTGTAATTTAACTTTAAATAAACGCCGGTTCACAAGAGAACTGCAGAGTAAAGAAAGTATTTTATCATCGTGAAAGATCCAGTTCTTTATAGTGGTAAGCAGATCGTAATCATCAAGCAGGCAAAATTTATCCAGGTGCCTGCCTATAGGTTCACTTGTCTGAGACATTTGTAGAAAAAAATCAAGAGTGGGAGAAGCAGCAGGTACTGCAACACCCAGCGAGAGTAGATCTTTAGCTCTTTCAATAATTCTTACCAGCATTTTTTCCGCGCTTAAAACCGTTTTATGCAAATAAACCTGCCAGTACATCAGTCGCCGGGATACCAGAAATTTTTCAGTGGTGTAAATTCCTTTTTCTTCAATCATTAATCGTCCTTCATGAACGGTTAGCATTTTTAAAATCCGGTCATATCCTATGGAACCTTCAGAAACACCCGTAAAAAAACTATCACGTGCCAAGTAGTCCATTCTGTCTACATCCAACTGTCCTGATACAAGTTGATGTAAAAATGGTTTATGATAATTATCCGTAAAAATATTTATAGCCATTTCCAGCTGGCCATTAAATTCTTTATTTAAATCTCTCATAAGTAGTAATGAAAGGGTTTCATGATCAACTCCTTTTATTAAAACATTTTCAAGCGCGTGAGAGTAAGGTCCATGACCTATGTCATGAAGTAGTATGGCAATCTTGGTAGCTTCTTCCTCCTCAGCTGATATTTCGATACCTTTATTTTTTAATTCAAGCAAGGCGCTGTTCATTAAATGATAGGCACCCAGCGAATGATGTAAACGGGAATGTATCGCACCGGGATAAACAAGGTGTGCAAAAGCCATTTGGTTAATTCTGCGCAGGCGTTGATAACAGGGATGAGAAATTATTTCAAAGATCAAAGCATTGTCAATGGTGATGAACCCAAAAACCGGGTCATTGATGATCTTGCGTAAGGAATCAGCCATTAGTGTTTCAGCTTTGTTAAAGAGTTTGTCAAAGAACCAACAAATCTTACAAATGCCAATGGTATAAATAAAATTTGTTAGCTTTCCTTTTATAGAAAATTTGCTATCAGCAGTCAGCCATCAGGTTTCAGTCAGGCAATAACCAGCGTTTCCTCCTGATAGCTGACGGCTGAAAGCAAATGCATTCATTACAACCTGCCGCTTCTACTGCTCTTAATCCGTATAATTCATCTTTAAATTGTAACCAGTAAATGTCATTAGCTAAAATTTTGTGGGTAGACGACGAGATTGAAAGTTTACAATCTCAAAAAATTTTTCTTGAAAGTAAAGGGTATGATGTACAAACTTTAACCAATGGTTTTGATGCAATTGATTATGTGAAGGAAAATCAGGTTGATCTTGTTTTAATGGATGAAACGATGCCTGGAATTACTGGTTTAGAGACTTTGGCTAAAATAAAAGAGGTAAGCTCACAAATTCCGATAGTGCTTATTACTAAAAACGAAACGGAGAACCTGATGGATGATGCTATCGGTAGCCAGATCAGTGACTACCTGATAAAACCGGTTAACCCAAACCAGGTATTACTCTCTTTAAAAAAAATCCTGGATAATAAGAGGCTTGTTGCAGAAAAAACTACCTCAGCTTATCAGCAACAGTTCCGCAATTTATTCATGGTATTGAACAGCAATCCCAATTATAATGAATGGATGGATATTTATAAAAAACTGGTTTACTGGGAACTTGAAATGGGGAAAAGTGATAGTCCGGAAATGATGGAAATATTTCAATCGCAGAAACAGGAAGCTAATGCTGAATTTTTTAAATTTATATCCCGTAATTATACTTCATGGGTGAATCCTAAATCATCGCAAGCTCCAACAATGTCACATACTTTGATTAAGCAGAAAGTGCTTCCTACTATAGAAAAGGGAATACCTACTTTCTTTATTTTAATTGATAACCTGCGATTCGACCAGTGGAAAGTAATACAGCCGATTTTTTCTGAAAGCTTTCGTATTTTAGAAGAAGAAACATTTTATAGTATTCTTCCTACAGCCACACAATATTGCCGGAATGCTATTTTCGCCGGACTTCTTCCTGCGGATATCGACAAGCAATTTTCGGCTCAATGGAAAAATGATGATGAAGAAGGAGGCAAGAATTTATATGAAGAAGATTTTTTTCGCGCTCAGCTAAAAAGGTTGAAAAGAGAAGATATCAGGTTCTCCTATACCAAGGTGCTTAATCATAACGATGGCCAGAACCTGCTTTATAATATTCATAACCTGCTGGGAAATGATCTTAATATTATTGTATACAATTTTGTGGACATGTTAAGTCATGCCCGCACTGAAATGGAAGTTTTAAAAGAACTGGCGAGCGACGAAGTCAGTTACCGCAGCATTACCAGCAGTTGGTTTGAGCATTCTCCGCTGCATCAGGCTTTAAAAAAGATTGCCGATAAAAAAATTAACCTAGTACTTGCAACCGACCATGGCAGCGTACGTGTAAAAAATGCCTGTAAAGTGATTGGCGACAAACAAACTACTTCTAACCTAAGGTATAAACATGGCCGCAATCTGAATTATGATCCGAAGGAAGTGCTGGCTTTCAAAGATCCTAAAGAGGCGGGCCTGCCAAGTCCAACATTGAATTCCTCCTATATCTTTGCCAGGGAAGACGGGTTTCTTTGTTATCCTAACAACTACAATTATTATGTGAATTATTATAAAAATACCTTTCAGCACGGTGGGGTAAGCCTTGAAGAAATGATTGTGCCGGTTATTAAGATGACGAGTAAGTAGGTGTGAGGTATGAGGTATGTGTATATGAGGTATGTGTATATGAAAGGACACCTATTTAGTTAAAAATTTTTATTGAATAATATAATCTTATGTAAATTGTGATCGTCTTTTCTCATACCTCATACCTCATACCTCATACCTCATACCTCATACCTCATACCTCATACCTCATACCTCATACCTTATACCTCATACCTCATACCTCATACCTCATACCTGATGACGGCGTTAAGCCGTCAGCTACCTCATACCTCATACCCAAACTTCCGTATATTTGCCTCCATGAAATTCAACGAGCATAGTTTGCATAAAATTGAAAAAATTCTGGAAGAGTCAGAATATGTAGTTAGATATGAAAGAGGTACGTTCCAGAGTGGTTATTGTATTTTAGAAGAAAGAAAAATAGTAGTGCTTAATAAATTTTTGCAAACTGAAGGGCGAATTAGTATTTTGATTGATCTTATTCCACAATTGAATATTAATGCCGGGCAGTTAACTCCGGAGACTCATAAGGCTTACAAAGAGATAATCCAGCGGCGTGAGGTTGCGAATAATTTATAATCAGCAGATATAATTATTCGTTTTTGCCGTGTTAGTCTCTTTAACATCAAATTTTACCTTCTGTTTTGGCATACCCATCTCTTAAAATAACTTTTCTTGGAACAGGCACCAGTGGCGGGGTACCAATGATTGGATGTGGTTGTGAAGTATGTACCTCCACCGATAAAAGAGACAAACGCCTCCGGTCAAGTATTTTGGTGCAATCTTCTAATACAACTCTGGTGGTAGATTCCGGGCCTGATTTCCGTTATCAGATGCTTCGCGCAAATGTTAAAAAGCTGGATGCTATTATCTTTACTCATCCTCATAAAGATCATATTGCCGGACTGGACGATGTTCGCGCTTATAATTTCTTTAACAGGAAGCCAATGCAAATTTATGCGAATGCAATGACCCAGCAAGCCTTGAAAATAGAATTTGCCTATGCTTTTTCTGACCAAAAATATCCTGGTATTCCTGAACTTAATATGAATTTGATCGGAAACGATAATTTTACAGTAGGAGATATTATGGTAAAACCTATAACCGTGTGGCATTTGAAAATGCCGGTGCTTGGATTTAGATTTGGAACATTTACTTACATTACCGACGCTAACCGGATTGAGGAAAAGGAAAAAAATAAAATACGTGGTTCGGAGATATTAATACTGAATGCACTGCGTAAACAAAAGCATATCTCACATTTTAACTTAGAAGAATCAATTGCTATGTCAAAAGAATTGGAAATGCCACAAGTGTATTTTACTCATATTAGCCATCAGTTAGGTAAACACCAGGATATCAGTGCTGAATTATCACCTGGAGTATCTCTTGCTTATGATAAAATGGAACTGGTTTTCCCTTAACTCCAAAGCTAACCTAAGGTTTCATTTATTGGTTAATACCTTTAGTCTCTACAACTCAAAGTTTGAAGATTAACGTGATTTCCTCCTCAACTTTTCTATAAAACACGGTACTAATACATTAATATGATCGCTATTTTTCATGCATAAACCAGCATTATGCTTGAAAAGATAATTAAAGACTATTTTTCATTTAGCAGGAAAGAACGAATAGCCGTATTAATATTAGCATTCCTGATTGTGATAATTTTACTGCTTCCTTATTTGTTTCCTCAGCCAGAAGGAAGTTTAAAAGAAGCCGACTTAAAAAATTTTAAAATTCAGGTAGATCAACTGCAGTCTGCAAAAAAAGAACAAAATACACCAGCCGTTAAAGAAGAAAGGTTTATGGCAGATCATGACTATGAATCCAATTATAAACCTGGCTTAATAAACAAAGAAAAATTACTGCAAAAAACAGAATTATTTTATTTTGACCCTAATAAATTGTCAGGCGAAGGTTGGAAAAGATTAGGATTGCGTGATAAAACCATATTAACAATTCATAATTATATTTCAAAAGGGGGAAGATTTAAGAACAAAGAGGATATTCAAAAGATCTATGGATTACATACAAATGATGTAGAGCGATTGATGCCTTATGTGCAAATTGACAAAACAATCAACAGCTCCAGACAGGAAAATCATGAAACAGGTTTCCATAAAGTTCAACCTCCTGAAAGTTATATCAGTGTTAAATCATTGCTTCCATCACACATAATAGATATAAATCAGGCTGATACTGCTGAATTAATAGCCTTGCCAGGAATTGGAAGTAAGCTGGCAGCACGCATTGTACGTTTCAGAGAAAAACTTGGGGGCTTTTATTCAGTTGATCAGGTATCAGAGGTTTATGGGCTGCCTGATTCCACTTTTAAAAAAATCAGGGCAAGCTTAACGATAATCAATTTAAAAGTATCATTAATAAATATCAATACTATTGATGTCAATGAATTAAAACAACATCCTTATATAAAATGGAATATAGCCTCTGCCATAGTAGAATACCGCAAGCAACATGGCAATTATAAAACCCTTGATGACCTAAGGAATATAGAACTTTTTACCAATGACATATATAGGAAAATTGTTCCATATTTGAAGATAGAATAGGTAAATTTGGAAGTTTCAAATTTTACATCTTAAAAATTAATACTAACACTTGTTAGTATTAATAAAATATTATTATCTTGCATCAACGCAGGGCGTGTTAAAGAAGCATTATTATATATGAATTTTGAGATATCGGAAATTACTCAACAAGTAGGGCAGGTTGCGAGAGATTTTGCAAATCAGAATATTAAGCCACATGTAATGGAGTGGGATGAAAAGCAGGAGTTTCCGCTTTATATATTTAAAGAATTGGGCAAGCTTGGTTTAATGGGAGTATTGGTTGAAGAAGAATATGGTGGTGCGGGCCTTTCTTATTTTGAATATGTAACTATTATTCAGGAAATAGCTAAAGTTTGTGGTTCAATAGGTCTTAGTGTTGCTGCCCATAATTCTCTTTGTATTGGTCATATTGTTGCTCATGCAAACTCCGAGCAAAAAAGGAAGTACTTACCGAAGTTAGCTTCAGCGGAATGGTTAGGTGCCTGGGCCTTAACTGAGCCAAATACAGGTAGTGATGCCGGGAATATGAAGTGCGTCGCAGTGCAAGATGGTGATGACTGGATCATTAATGGAACTAAATGTTGGATAACCCACGGTAATAGCAGTGATATAGCCGTGGTCATCTGCAGAACCGGTGAACCGAGAACGAAAGATAATGCAACCGCTTTTATTATTGAAAGAGATTTTATTGGTTTAAGTGCAGGTAAGAAGGAAAACAAACTGGGGATGCGTGCAAGTGAAACAACTGAAATGATTTTTAATAATTGCAGGGTACCAAATGCAAACCGGATCGGTGAAGTAGGGACAGGATTTAAACAGTCTATGAAAGTGTTGGATGGTGGCCGGATTTCAATTGCAGCGTTAAGCTTAGGAATTGCAAAAGGAGCTTATGAAGCATCGGTAAAGTATTCAAAGGAACGCTACCAATTTGATCAGCCTATTGCAAGCTTTCAGGGAATTTCTTTTAAGCTTGCAGATATGGTAACAGAAATTACTGCTGCCGAATTATTAACTTTGCAGGCTGCTGATTTAAAAAATCGCGGTGAAGAAATGACTCAGCAGGCAGCAATGGCAAAGTACTATGCAAGTGAAGTAGCAGTACGAACGTCAACAGAAGCTGTTCAGATATTTGGTGGTTATGGATATACCAAAGATTTCCCGGTAGAAAAATATTATCGTGACAGTAAATTGTGTACGATAGGTGAAGGAACATCAGAAGTGCAAAAACTGGTAATTTCCAGGGAAGCATTTAGAAAATAGCCTCTTTCGATTGCTTGTTAAAGGGCCCGGGTAAAAAACCCGGGTTTTTTTATGCCATACATGGCAAATTCTTATTCTGTCAACTTATTAAGAGTAGCATAATACAACAGCATAATAGTTTTAGCATCTTTGATAATACCATTTTCAATCATACCCAACGCATCAGCCAAACTAATTTCTACAACCTCAATATCTTCATGATCATCTTGTAATCCGCCACCTTCCGTAACTTTCATATTCTTTTCATACTCCGCAACAAAAAATGTCAGCATCTCAGTTACAGATCCAGGAGACATATAAGCTTCAAATATCTTTTGAACCGAAGAAACCTTATAACCCATTTCTTCTTCAGTTTCTCTTTTAATACAGTCCTCAGCATTGTCCATATCTAACAATCCTGCACAAGCCTCTATAAGCATACCGGAAGAATTTCCATTAATATAAGAAGGAAGCCGGAACTGCCTGGTCAGTATAACAGTCCCCTGATCTTTATTGTAAAGTAATATCGTTGCACCATTACCTCTGTCATAAGCCTCACGACTTAATGTTGTCCATGTTCCGTCTCTTTGCTTATAGTCGTAAGTAATCTTCTTTAAAACATACCAATTATCTGAAAGTATATCTGTCCTAATAATTTTTACCTTATCATTCATTCAAAGTAGTTTGGAATTTAATGAAGCATTCTACCTAATTTATAGTAGAGTTGTAGCATCTATACGCAGTGAAAAGTTTAATATTAAGTAGTGTTTTTAATCCAGGAAATCATCCTTTTCTGCGGATCCATATTTCTCGAATAGTTTGTCAATGGCGTCGGCAAACACGGGAAATTTTTCTTTTGTAAATGACTTGACCACTTCAATTGATTGAAGTGCCTGATCAGCAGTTAAGCCTGCCTGTTCTTTCAATCGCTCTATCAGTTCTTCCATTTGGAATAGCTTTTATTTATTAATGATATCAAGAATCAATTGTTTCCTTTAAAAAAAATGTGAAACATTAACTGTCAATTTCTGAAGTTAATATTTCACATATAACATTGTAGGGCATTAAGCCACTTTTAGCAGGCTCAATTTACTTTTATCAAATTTCTTACGTGCATAATCTAACGTAAGATGAATAGACTTTTCTTTGCCAGACGGCATTTCAAACATCGCATCGGTCAAGATGCTTTCACAAATAGAACGAAGGCCTCTTGCACCCAGCTTGTACTCCATTGCTTTTTCAACCATGAAGTGCAGCACATCTTCATCCATTGTTAATTTGATATTTTCTAGCTCAAACAATTTTTCGTATTGTTTTACAAGAGAATTTTTTGGTTCAGTTAAAATTGAACGTAGCGTTGGTGCATCCAAAGGATTTAAATAAGTAACTACCGGCAAACGACCCAATAGTTCGGGAATTAACCCAAAGTTTTTAAGATCCTGTGCATTTACATATTGCAACAAGTTTTTCTTAGCTGCTTCCTGTTGATCCTTATTTACATTAAAACCTATGGCATTCGTATTAATTCTTCTTGCTATTACCTTATCAACTCCATCAAATGCACCACCGCAGATAAACAGGATATTTTGAGTGTTAATTTTAATCAGCTTTTGTTCCGGGTGCTTGCGTCCGCCCTGAGGAGGAACCAGTACGTCCGTACCTTCCAGTAATTTAAGTAAACCCTGTTGAACACCTTCACCGCTCACATCACGGGTTATTGAAGGATTGTCGCCTTTACGAGCAATTTTATCTAATTCATCAATATATACAATGCCTCTTTCCGCGGCTGCAACATCGTAATTGCACACCTGGAGCAATCGGGTCAAAATGCTTTCTACATCTTCTCCTACATAACCTGCTTCAGTAAATACTGTTGCATCTACAATGGCGAAAGGAACATTTAAAACCTTGGCAATTGTTTTAGCCAGTAAGGTTTTACCTGTTCCGGTTTCTCCAACCATAATAATATTGCTCTTTTCAATCTCCACTTCATTATCACCTATTTTCTGCTGTAATCTTTTAAAGTGATTGTAAACCGCAACAGATAAAACCTTTTTAGCATCATCTTGTCCGATTACATATTCATCCAGGAAGCGTTTCATCTCCATCGGTTTTTTAACCGTTAGTTTGAATTGAGAGGAAGAAACACCACTTTCATTACGGGTCATCAATTCCTGTTCGATAATTTCCCGTGCATGCTCTACACAATTCTCACAAATGTGACCTTCTTGTCCTGCGATAAGGATTTTAACCTCATCGCGGCTGCGACCACAAAATGAGCAATGCAATGTATTTTTAGCCATTGTTACTAATTTATAAAGAACAAAGTTATCCAACTTATTGGATAACCCGGTAATAAAAACCGCTGCATTGGCAACGGTTTTATATATTATACTTTTATTTATATCTTTTCTATAATCATGTCTACTATACCGTATTCTATGGCCTTTTTTGCTTCCATCCAATAATCGCGATCAAAGTCCCGCATAATTTGCTCTATTTTTTTACCGCAATTATCAGCAAGGATTTTCGCACCAAGGTCTTTTGCACGTTTGGTTTGTTCAGCCTGTATTTCAAGGTCGGCACTTACGCCCTGCATAAAACCACCAAGGCTGGGCTGATGGATCATAACTTCGCCATGAGGATAAATAAATCGTTTGCCTTTCTCTCCGCCGCTAAGTAAAATTGAACCCATTGAAGCTGCAAGGCCCATACAAATTGTACTTACTGGGCTCTTTATCATTCTCATCGTATCGTAAATTACCATACCACTTGTAACCATACCTCCCGGGCTATTAATAAAAAATTTAATCTCTTCTCCGGGTTTATCGGCATCTAACAATAACAACTTGCTTACTACATCACTAGCCGATTTGTCATTAACTACACCCCATAAGTAAACCGAACGGGTTTCAAAGAAGTATTTTTCCATCTTCTTAATCATCAACCTGCCCATCTCCGGGGCTTTTTCTTCTTTTGGTTCTGTTTCTGGTTCCTCATCTTCCATTTTGAAAGGCTGGATTAAATATTTAGAATAATTCATAAGTAATTCTTTTAATGTGAAATTTCAATTTTTAGGTTTGCAGTGTGAATTGTGATAATATAGCTGTTAACAATACGGTTATTCCGGTTTTTTTGTTTTTCTTGGGTTAATTAATAACACGTCATCAACCATTCCATATTCCTTAGCTTCTTCCCCGGTAAACCATAAGTCGCGATCAGAATCCTTTTCTACCTGTTTCAAACTTTTACCGGTATGAAAAGCGGTTATCTCGTACAACTCTTTTTTCAGTTTCCTGATCTCATTTACCGTTATTTCAATATCCGTCGCTTGTCCGCCAATTCCGCCACTAGGCTGGTGCATCATAACCCGTGAATGTTTAAGCGCTGTACGTTTACCCTTTGTTCCTGCACATAACAATACCTGTCCCATTGATGCTGCCATACCTATACAAATTGTTGATACATCGGGAGTAATGTACTGCATGGTGTCATAAACTCCAAGTCCGGAATAAACACTACCGCCAGGGCTATTAATATACATTTGGATATCCCTAGTACGATCGGTACTTTCCAGGAAAAGTAATTGAGCAGTTACAATATTCGCTACTTCGTCATTAATAGGATAACCTAAAAATATAATGCGGTCCATCATCAGGCGGCTATAAACATCCATAACCGCAACATTCATCGGGCGTTCTTCAATTATATTAGGAGTAAGATCATTAATCTGGTATTTTTTATAACTATCTAAGGTATTACTTGAAATACCTATGTGCTTCACAGCATACTTCTCAAATTCCTGCTGAGTATTCATATTTTTTTGAGTTTTAGATTTATTCCTTTTAATCCATACAGATCATTAAGAATCAATTGAATTTAATGAGCAATTTTATCATGAAAGTATTGGCTTGTCATTCAAATCTATGTCCAAAATTTTAAAGTGTCAAAAACCTGACATACTTACATATTTAATCTCTTGCATTAAGTTGTATAACTAAAATTCATGTAATAAATGACAACATTTCTATTAAAAAGACCGGCAGCAATGCCGGCCTGGGAAAACTTTAATGTTCAAATTTTTTGTTCTTAGCTAGCCATCTATTTATATAGGTATGAGTTAAGGGCGGTAATGAAAGCATAGTTTAATGTTCATGTTTGTGTTCTTGCAGCATCTTAGTAAAATCCTCTGCGCTTATTATTGCTTCAGTAGGATGAACCTGTGATTCTGCCCACTCAAATATTTTCTCAGTTTGTACCCGGTGAAAACTATCTTCAACAAACTTCTTATCTTTCATCATTCCCTCCACATAATCATTAACCCATGGCTGGTCTATGTTGATGTTGCCGCCACCTATATATCCAAGTAACTGAGCTTTCGCAAAAACACGAAGATCTTCGGATTTTACTTCGATATTATTTTCCTGTTCTAATTTCTCAGTGATCAATGTCCATTTTAATCGCTTAATGAATGTCGGGTACTCGGCTTCAACTTCTTCAAAAGATTTTTGCTTGTCAGTGCCTGTAAGCATCCATCTTTTGAGAAAATCTTCAGGAAATTCTATATGTGTATGTAATAATTCGTGGTAAATCTGATCCTGAAGATTGCTACGGCCCTGGATGTTCCATTGCTTTTCTATTTCCTTTCTGATTTCATTTTTAAAAGCTTCTTCTGTTATAATATCTTCATCAGGAAATGCCTGTTTAAAAAACTCTTCATTTAAAGGCACCTTTTCAAGTAAACTCACTTTGTTAATCACCAGTTTAAAAAATTTGTTAGCATCATCGTCATTTTCCTGAACAAATTCAAGTTCTCTGATTACCTTTTCTTTATTTTCTTCAACAAAAGCTCTGGAAAGCTGGATTATTAAAGTGTCATCATTTCTCTTTCCCATCAATTCATGCTGAGAGTCAGTCGTGAAATTTTTTAATCCCAATGAAGTTTCTTTCCTGCTGCCACCTTCAATCTCATTTCCTTCAGCATCGCTTTCAATAAACGTCAAGTTGATCTCATTCTCTATACTTGTAATTGTTTCCTGGTCAACCATTTTACCCATCCGGTCTTGCAACTTTTCAATTTCACTATTAATCATTTCATCTGTTATCTCAACTTTGTAGAGAGTTACAGGTACAGAAGCCAGGTCTGTAAGTGTAAATTCTGGTTTTACCCCAACCTCAAATGAAAATTGGTATTCAGCAGGTTGGTTCATATCCAGCTTTAAAAGATCATTATCCGGCAAAGGTAAAGGCTGGGCAAAAATCTGTAGCTTTTCATTCGTTATATAATCAGATAAACCCTTTTCTACACTTTTGATGACTTCATCTGCAAACACAGAAGAACCATACATCTTTTTAACCATTCCAACTGGAACCATACCCTTGCGAAACCCTGGTATATTAGCCTTTTTACTGTAATCTTTTATTGCTTTTTGGAATGAAGGAAGGTAATCGTCCTTCTCTACTATAATAACAATCTTTTCGTTAAGCAAACCAATGATTTCCCTTGTAACGGTAGCCATTTATTGTGTTTTAAAATGTTTATAATTCAATGAGGATGTATCAAATATGTATACATACCTGTTTTTGGGGTGGCAAAGTTAGGGGATTTCAATTAAATGTTCATACTAGGGTCCGCTAGTCTGGAGACAGTAACCAACCTAAACGAAAAACTGACTTATTGTTGTAAAGAAAAAAAACTCATTGCTTGTGTTTGAAGAATAAAAAAGGTAATAAACCTATTGGATTTCACCTCTATGCGGATGGCTACAATGAGGACACAAGTATCAATAATTGCATTAAATGCCACAAAGGCAAAAAGGCACAAAGTATCACAAAGTATCACAAATAAAATTTTTCGTACTCCTTTGTGCCTTCGTGCCTTCAATCCCTACTTGTATCCTAATGGTAGGTGCGGGTGGAGGGACTCGAACCCCCATGCCTCGCGGCGTCAGATCCTAAGTCTGATACGTCTACCAATTTCGCCACACCCGCTAATGTTATTGAAAAGGTTTGCGAAAATAAGGTATTTGACAGAAAATAAAAATCCTTTCTTTTATGTAAATTCGTTTTCTATGGAGACCATTGCAGCAATACCGAAGTATAATTTAACAGAGGAACAGGAAAAGAAACTTATTTTGCGGGAGTACCGCGGGTTGTTACGTTCATTAAAAACTAAACTTAAAAAAGGTGACAAAGAACTGGTGAGGCATGCCTTTGAAATAGCCGCAGATGCGCATAAAACAATGCGTAGGAAAAGCGGAGAACCTTATATCCTCCATCCTCTTGCTGTTGCAAAAATTTGTACTGAAGAAATAGGACTAGGCGTTAGATCTACCATTTGCGCTTTGTTACATGATACAGTTGAGGACACTGATGTTACACTTGATGATATTGAAAAGGCATTTGGCAGCGAAATAGCCAGAATTGTTGACGGCCTCACTAAAATATCTACTATTATTGATGTAAACGCTTCGCAGCAGGCAGAAAACTTTAAAAAAATATTATTTACACTAACCGATGACCCCAGGGTAATTCTTATAAAACTAGCCGACCGTTTACATAACATGCGTACTATGGAAAGCATGAAACGGGAAAAACAATTGAAAATTTCTTCTGAAACAATTTATATATATGCTCCTCTTGCTCACAGAATGGGTCTTTATAATATAAAAACCGAGTTGGAAGATCTTTCGATGAAATACATGGAGCAGGATACGTATAAAGAAATAGCCCGCAAACTTTCTGAAACAAAACGGGAAAGAAGCAGGTATATTAATGAATTCATAAGGCCTATTAAGGATAAGCTTGAAAAAGGTGATTTTCTTTTTGAAATTTATGGTCGCCCTAAAAGTATTCATTCTATTTCAAACAAAATGAAAAAGAAAGGAGTGGCATTTGAAGAAGTTTATGATCTTTTTGCGATCAGGATTATTCTTGATTCTCCGCCAGAAAAGGAAAAAGAAGATTGCTGGAAAGTTTACTCTATTATCACCGATGAATATACACCATCTCAGGAACGCCTGCGTGACTGGCTCAGTAATCCTAAATCGAATGGCTATGAAGCATTGCATACAACCGTTATGGGACCACAGGGAAAATGGGTGGAGGTGCAGATTCGTACCAAAAGAATGAATGAAATTGCGGAAAAAGGACTGGCGGCGCATTATAAATATAAAGAAGGTACCACTGATGAAAGCCGCTTTGATAAATGGTTCCATCAAATCAGGGAGGTTCTTAGCACTCAGGAAACAGACAGTGTGGATTTTCTGCAGGATTTTAAAACCAGCTTCCTTGCTGAAGAGATTTATGTATACACCCCCAAAGGTGATGTAAAAATGCTGCCTATTGGTTCATCTGCCCTGGATTTTGCTTTTTCTATTCATAGTGCTATCGGATCTAAATGTATTGGAGCAAAATTAAATCACAAATTAGTTCCTATCAGTCACAAACTTCGCAGTGGAGACCAGATTGAGATAATCACTTCTAATAAACAAAAGCCATCCGAAGATTGGTTGCAAATTGTTGTTACAGCAAAGGCTAAAAGTAAAATCAAAGATGCATTAAAAGAAGAAAAACGCAAAATTGCTGAAGAAGGAAAATATACCCTGCAAAGAAAGGTTGAAAGTATGGGTGCTTCGTTCAACCAACATAATATAGATGAGATAACAGCCTTCTATAAGCTAAATTCACCCCTTGATCTTTTTTACAGGATTGCAACAAAGGCCCTTGATTTAAAAGAACTAAAGGAGTTTAATGTTTTAGGAGATAAATTAGATTCACCCAAACCAATAAAGATTATCGATCATAAGCCAGACAGTACTTTCACCTCTAAAAAAGATGCAGAGCTAATAATCTTTGGAGAAAGCAGTGATAAAATAATGTATACACTAGCTAATTGTTGTAAGCCAATACCAGGCGATGATGTATTTGGATTTGTTACAACGGGTGAAGGATTAAAGATTCACAGAACTACCTGCCCTAACGCCACCCGGCTTATGGCCAATTATGGACACCGTGTAGTAAAAACAAAATGGGCTAAGAACAAAGAAATTTCTTTCCTTACAGGGATAAAGATCGTGGGGCTTGATGATGTAGGTGTTATCAATAAGATTACTAACCTCATCTCAGGCGAGTTAAAAATCAATATCAATGCTTTAACCGTTGAAGCAAAAGAAGGTATGTTTCACGGAAACATAAAAGTATATGTTCACGACAAAGAAGAACTTGAAGAATTAGTGAGCCGTCTGAAACAATTAAGCGGAATACATTCTGTTGACAGGTATGATACAGAGGATATTGCCTGATTTGAACAAATAGCCACGAAGCTACTAATGATATATCAACCTTATATTATCAATTTTGCTATAGCAGTCAGCTTTCAGCAATCAGGAGGAAATACATTATATATTAACGTCTGATAGCTGACGGCTGATAGTAAAGCAACAATTAAGGTCAATATGACATTAAGGCAAATCGATTAAGCCTTATCGTATACTAGTGTATTGGTAGTAGTGCCGCGAGGAGATGTTGTTGTATAATCAATAGAAAGCGATTTTCCATCATCTGTGAGTTTCCAGGTTTCAACAATCTTAATTTCAGTAGTGTTACCATCTCTTTCAAAAGCAATAATAGAATTAATGGTCATCGATTGGCCATCGGCAGACCATGTTGCTGTTGATTTTCTTTTTGAAGTTCCAAATACAGTACTTTCTGCTGTTTTACCATCAAAAGTCAATTTCTCTGACGAAACAATGTTATCCCCATTTTGTGAAGCCAATGTTCTTTCAATAAGTGTGGCATCGCCTTCCTGGCTCACTTTTATTTTTTGGGCATTCATGCGGCGTCCTTCTGCAATCTTACTTTTTTGTTCATTAAAATTCCAGTCACCTTTAAAATCAGCATTTACGATAAGTATATGAGGTGTGGCATTGCAGATGGATGTAAGGCCAACAAGCAATAGCCAAATAAAATTGCGCCTGAATATTCCTTTTGTCCTAGAACCATTTTTAAATAAAGTAATCATTTGATTAAGTTTTTATATTTAATGAATTACAAGACCTGATTAAAGTTAGGAAGAATTTGATAGTTTTAAGCCTGGTCATTTAAATGGGTGCATTTCAAATTGTCGCAACGTAATTGTAAATTTAAGGAACTAATTATTTCTTGATATGACAAAAGAGCAATTAATTGCAGCTATAAGTGCTCACTATGATGAGCTGAATGCGTTAAACAAGATTGATAATTTCTATGATTACGAAAGTGACTTTATTAAAATTTGGTCAAAAATGG